>CEUZ01289475.1_pt1 | contig 25511 bp, 26 predicted proteins | sample 361511 | NCBI WGS metagenome assembly CEUZ01 (sample SAMEA2622822, study PRJEB7988) | marine metagenome | biome: marine biome (ENVO:00000447); feature: surface water layer (ENVO:00002042); material: "saline water (ENVO:00002010), including plankton (ENVO:xxxxxxxx)" | depth 5 m | reverse complement strand
TTGGTTTCATTTGTATTTTATTCACAATGTACGGTTGGTGGAGAGAGGTAATAAAAGAAGCTCATGGCGGAGATCATACGCCTGTTGTGCAATTACATCTTAGATATGGGATGGTGATGTTCATTGCTTCCGAAGTGATGTTCTTTGTTGCATGGTTCTGGTCATATTTTGATGCTTCACTATATGCAGGAGAAGTGCAACAATACCTTAGAACTGAACTCACAGGTGGACACTGGCCACCAGATGATATAGCAACATTTGATCCATGGCATTTGCCTCTATTAAATACTCTAATTCTATTAACTTCAGGTACCGCAGTTACATGGGCCCATCACTCACTATTGCATGATGATCGAAAAGGTTTGAGATTGGGTCTGCTTTTAACCGTTGCACTTGGAGCAATCTTTACTTGCGTGCAAGCATATGAGTATGGTCATGCGGCATTTAATTTTTCAGGCCATATTTATGGAGCAACATTCTTTATGGCCACGGGATTTCATGGTTTTCATGTTCTTGTTGGCACAATATTCCTAATTGTTTGTACGTTTAGGGTAAGCTCAGGTCATTTCAAGAAAGATCAACATTTTGGATTCGAAGCTGCAGCTTGGTATTGGCATTTTGTAGATGTTGTATGGCTCTTCTTATTTGCTGCAATATACGTATGGGGAGCTGGAGATATTGTGCCACACTAATTCTTCGGTCAATTTTTAATTGTATACATCAAAAAAAAGCTTCTTCTTCTATATAATGTTTAAAATTAAAATATCTGAAAGTAGTCTATAAGATGAAATATTACAAAAATATCATTATGAATATTTCTGTACTTTCAACATTTATTATACTTTTGGCGCTCGGTACGTGGCAGATGGACAGAAAGGCACAAAAAGCTGATCTTTTAGAAAAATTGCAGCGAGTGAACGAAGAGATTGTTAATTATGAAGAAATCAAAATTGACAAAACTTATTTAGATGATTGGGTATATCGTAAACTAAGAATAGGTGGCACTTTTATGAATACTGAAAATATAAATGCTAAAAGTGTATATGTATTTACACATCTATCAGAACCTCGAGGAGAATTCGGTGGAGCAGGGTATTGGGTTCTCAATCCATTTTTGACTACAAAAGGAAAAGTGTTAATTATAAATCGTGGGTTTGTCCCACAGCATATGTTTACTGAATATTTGTCATGGTTTGATAACCTTGACTACGATGATTCTATTAATAAAATGTATGAAGAGGTCCTAAATGATTATGTGAGTGAGTTCGATTTAACTGGTTATGTGAGAAAGTTCGAAAAAAAGACTATTTTTACACCAGAAACAAACTATGAAGAAAAAATATTATATTCATTTGAAAAAAGTGACATAATAAGAATATTAAATTTAGAAGAAATAGAACCGTATTTTATAGATCAAATTGATGATATAACTTTTTTACCGGCAGAAAACGAAACGCTCTTAAAATTCCCAAATAATCATCTTTCTTATGCAATAACATGGTATGGCCTTGCAACTGGCTTATTATTTATATATTTTTATTCAAGAATAAGAATATATAAATAATAATTCCAAGAAATGTTTTACATAAGCACAAGAGATAGTTCTAAAAAATATAGCTTCCAAGAGATCCTGCTCAAAGGTCTTGCACCTGATGGTGGCTTATATATACCTGAAACAATACCAAAATTGAGTGATGAAGATTTAATAGATATCCTAGATATGGATTATCAATCAATGGCATTTAGTATAATTCAGAAATTTATTGGTTCTGATTTTAGTGAATATGTTTTACAAAATATGATCAGCGAAGCATACAGTTCATTCACTGATAAGAGAATAACACCTGTTGTTGAATTAGATCAAAAAACTTCATTACTTGAGTTGTTTCATGGACCCACACTAGCATTTAAAGATATTGCAATGCAGCTTTTGGCAAGAATGATAGAGGAAGTTTTATTAAGGAAAAATCAAAAGGCATCGGTAATTTGTGCCACTTCTGGTGATACCGGGGGCGCAGCTGTTTCCGCATTTGCCAATAAGAATAATATTGATGTTTTTGTTTTATTTCCAAAGGATCGAATATCTGAAGTGCAACGTAGATTCATGACAACCAACAAAGCAAAGAATATGCATATTATTTCAATTAATGGTAATTTTGATGATTGTCAGAAAATCGTTAAGTCTTTATTTGCAGATGCAAGTTTTTCGGAATCAGTTAACCTGACGACAGTAAATTCTATTAATTGGGCTAGAATAATGATTCAAGTCGTATATTATTTTTCAGCTTCTGCTCAAATTAAAAAAAATAATATACCTCCAAGTTATGTAGTGCCAACTGGTAACTTTGGAGATATATACGCGGGTTATATTGCAAAAAAAATGGGTTTAAAGATCAAAAATTTAGTTATTGCAACAAATGTGAATAATATTCTTGATAGATGCCTCAGAACAGGAAAGTATGATATAAAATCTGTTGTTTCTACAAACTCTCCATCAATGGATATTCAAATTTCCAGCAATTTTGAGCGTTTGCTATATGATATTCTTGGATCAAATACACAAGAAGTGGAAGGGCTGATGAAAGATTTACATAAAAATGGCTATTTCAACTTAAGCCAATCTCAGTTGAGTATACTCAGAAATGATTTTTCTTCAGGTTCCGTGGATGAAAATAATACCCTTAGATTAATTAAGTTTGTTAAAGATAGATATAATAAAATAATTGATCCTCATACTGCTGTCGCATTTGGTGTTAATGAAGCCATCAATCTTGAAAGATCAGTCATATTATCTACTGCTCATCCAGCTAAATTTCCAGAGACAATAAAAGAGTCGACTGGTGTTTATCCAGATTTACCAGAAAATAATAAAAATATATACAAATTAAGTGAGCAAATAACAGAGCTTGACGATAGTATAGACGATATCACAAGATTTATTCTTTCCAAGCATGAATCAGGTAATTAAATGAATATAAGATGTAGTAAATTAAATAATAATATTAAAATTATTTCGCATAATATGGCTAATATTAGCACTGTCTCACTTGGAGTTTGGGTTGAGGTAGGCTCAAGAGATGAGACAAACGATGAGCAGGGGATATCTCATTTACTAGAACATATGGCATTTAAAGGAACGAAGACTAGATCATCTAAGCAAATTGCATTAGAGATTGAAAATATAGGTGGTGATATAAATGCTTCAACAAGTGTTGAAAGAACATCCTATTATGTAAGGTTACTAAAGAATGATATCGAAACGGGAGTTTCAATATTATCAGATATAATTCATAATTCTATATTTGACGAAGAAGAATTGAATAAAGAAAAAAATGTTATATTCCAAGAGTTAGCTGCTGCACTCGACTCTCCAGACGATATGGTTTTTGAAAACTTCCAAAGCGCCGCTTACCGAGGTCAAGCAATAGGTAGGTCGATACTGGGTAATAAATCAACATTAATGAATATAGATTCGCAAAAACTTTTTAAATATTTAGATCAATTTTACCATGCAGATAATATCATAGTTGTTGCGGCGGGTGCCGTTGATCATGATAATCTTATTGAATTATGTGATAGGTATTTTTCTCAAATTAAAGAGAATGCTATGCCTCCTATAAAAGATGCCATATATAAATCTGGAGAAATAAGAGAGAAAAGAGAGATCGAGCTAGCCCATATTATATACGCCTTTGAAGGATGTTCTTATTATGACGATAATCTATATGTCTCACATTTATGCTCTAATATCCTAGGAGGAGGAATGTCATCAAGACTCTTTCAGAATATTAGGGAAAGTCTTGGTCTGGCATATTCTATTTTTTCATTCTGCTCTAGTTACAAAGATACTGGGCTTTTTGGAATATATTCGGCAACTTCATACGATAAGGTGAACGAATACACTATGGCAGTTGCTGATGAAATTCAGAAAGCTAAAGAGACTATTTCTAAAGATGAAGTTGATAAAGCAAAAAAACAATTAAAAGCTGGTCTATTAATTGCATCCGAGAGTCCTATCGCCAGGATGAATCAGATTGCAAGGCAGATGAGTATTTATGGTAAAGTTTTTACAATGAAAGAAATACTAGAAAAGATTGATTCTATACAAAAAGAAGACATTTATTCCTTTATGAGAGATACATTTATCAGCGATAAGTTGACAATGAGTGCTTTGGGCGCAATATCTAATTTAGATGATTTTTCTTCAATAAAGGAGCATTTCGTAGATAATTAGAATTATGGTTAAAAAGAGAAATAATGAAATTAGGGGTCAAAAATTATATCTAAGAACGCCTAGGTTAAAAGATTATAAAAACTGGTCAAATCTTAGGAAAGAGAGCATGGAATTTTTAGTTCCATGGGAACCAGCTTGGCAATCACAACAACATACTCTCATAAGTTATTTTAGACTTCTATCTGTATATAAAAAGAGATTGAGGAATCAAGAGCAATATTCATTTTTTATATTCAATAATCACCAAAAGCTAGTTGGTGGTGTGAATGTATTTAATATTAGATATGGTATTTCACAAAGTTGTACTTTAGGTTATTGGATTGGCCTACCATATGCAAACAAAGGCTACATGACGGAAGCACTGAGTCTATTAATAGAATTTTTGTTTAATAACTTAAAAATAAATAGAATAGAAGCTGCGTGCTTACCCCATAACAGTCCATCAAAAAAATTATTATTAAAGTTAAATTTTGTTGAAGAAGGCTATGCTAAGGATTATTTAAAAATTAATGGCAAATGGGAAGACCATATCCTCTTTGCGCTTAATTACAAAGAGTACTATAATAAATTAATATTTCATAAAACTGTTAAAGTTTACAAAGCGTCATCTATAAATACTAAAAATGATAGTTAAGCACTTATATCCATTGATGTTTTCTATATTTATAATAGCTATGGGGGCATTCAATTCATTAATAACTGAAGAAGAATATACCGACTGGGTATATAATCATAATTCAAAGATAAGAGTTATTTTATCAGAAGTTAAAGAAGATTTTTTATTTATTGGGTTGAATATTAGTCTTCTTGAAGATAGTTATACATATTGGAAAAATCCTGGTGATATGGGGGTAAAAACCAAAATAGAAATTACTGATAAATATAGGAATATCTCTAATTATGAAATAAATTGGCCAGCTCCCGAATTGTACAGAGATCAAAATGGTATTTCATATATATATAGAGATGAAGTCATAATTCCTATTTTAATAAAACCCCTAAATGTTGACGAATCTATGGATATCTCTATTCAAATTAATTATGGTGTTTGCAATAAGATTTGTGTTCCTATAAATGAGAATTTATCTTTAAAATTGGATTATATAAAGAATAATTTAAAAAAAAGCAGCCCACTTATTGACAATGCACTATTAAATATCCCAATAAGAAGAAATGATAACCATAAGATTATTTCAAATGCTAGTCTAATAGAGGATGGACGAGTAAGGTACATTGAAATAGATTTTAAAGAACCAATAAATCAAATTTTTACTTATAATGAACATGGTTACATCTTAACTGATGCAGAGGAATATAAACTAAAATACGATAATTATTTGTATAGATTTGAGGATGAAGATAGAGGTTCTGGCTTATATAACAAACCAATTGAGGCGCTTATTATTACAGAAAAAGGAAGTTTTATTGAAGATTTTATAATCCAGTAGCTTTTCTTTCCGATATTGCTCTTGTTGCAAGCTCATCCGCTTTTTCATTGCCCTCATTACCAAAATGGCCTTTAACCCATCTCCACTCAATGTCATGTCTGGATATTGCATCTTCTAGCATAGTCCAGAGGTCTTTATTTTTTACCTCTTTCTTGTTAGCGGTTCGCCAGTTGTTTTTTTTCCAATTGATAATCCATTTTGTAATTCCATCTCGTAAATATACAGAATCTGTGTAAATAATAACGTCAGATTTTCTTTTTAGAGCCCCTAGACCCTTAATGGCCGCTAATAATTCCATTCTATTATTAGTTGTATCAATTTCCGAACCATATATTTCTTTTCTATTATCCCCATAAATAAGGTATGCGCCCCAACCCCCAACCCCCGGGTTACCAGAGCATGCGCCATCAGTATATATTTCTATTTTTTTCTCATTCATATAAACCGTATTCCTCACTACTTTTAACCGATTGATGAAAAATCAATTTATTATAGTATTCGATTGGGTCTTTTGGTACTACCAAAGAGGCAGAATCTTGAACATTCCAGGCTATCAGCCTTGTCAATAGGAATCTAAGAGCACTACCACGACACAGGATAGGTAAAAATGCTATCTCTTCTTCAGATAAATCTCTAAATTCCCTATATCCATCTAGCATATTTTTGGCTTTAGTTATATTGAAGGCGTTATCGCGTTCAAAACACCAAGCATTAATGCAAATTGCTATATCAAAGGCATAATATTCATTACAAGCGAAATAGAAATCGATAACACCTGATAATAATTTATCCTTAAAAAAAATATTATCAGGAAATAAATCACCATGTATTATACCCATTGGAAGAGAATCGGGCCAATTAGCATTTAAATAATTCAGTTCTTCTATAATTTCTTTGTTGAGATTTTTTTTATATTTATCTAGTGGGCTGATTATAGAGTTATATAATTTTTCCCAATATTTAAATGATAGAGTATTTTCTCTATTAATTTTCAAGTTGGATGTCTTTTGGTGAATATTTGCAAGTGTTTGGCCAACTAGATAGCAATGTTCATTTTTAATATTTAAGGTAGACTTACCTTCTAGAAAGCTAAATATTGCCGCAGATTTACCATTTAAGATTTTAGTATAATTTCCATCTACCATTTGTATTGGCTTTGGACAGGTTATCTTGTTTTTGTCAAGATGTAGCATTAAATCTATAAAGAAAGGGATATCGCTATCCAATACTCTATTTTCATAAAGAGTAAGGATATAACGATTTTTGGAAGTTAGAAGAATATAATTAGTATTCTCAACACCTTCTTTAATCCCATTAATTGATATAATACTACCAACGTCATCATAGGACTTTAGAAATTCTTCAGCTTCGTTATGACTGACTTTTGTATAAACTGCCATATAATATTTACTTACTGTTTGATTTATTATTTATAATAATTGGTATTTTAAAGTTAACATTTTCATCAATATATTTATTATCTATTAAATTTATATCAAATTTTTTAGATATTTTATCTATAATATTTTCTACAATTATCTCTGGGGCTGATGCGCCTGCTGTAATAACTAGATTTTTTGAATTCTTTAATAATTTCCAATCTATCTCATTCTCATTCTCAATAAGGTACGAATTTTGACAACCGGATTTTTGACCAACCTCAACTAGTCTAAGTGAATTAGAACTATGACTTGATCCAACAACCAAGATAGTATCTGCATGTTTTGCTAAATGTTTTATTACTTTCTGTCGGTTTGTTGTTGCATAGCATATATCATCTTTGTGTGGCGGTTTTATTTGAGGATAATTCTTTTTAAGCAAAGAAACTATTTCAGCTGTGTCATCTATGGATAAGGTAGTTTGTGTTATATAGGATAACTTATTGGGATTTTTAGCTTTATAGTTGCGTGCATCATCAATATCTTCAATAAGATGAATAGAATCTTCTGATAATTGCCCTATTGTTCCAACTACTTCAGGATGATTTCGGTGTCCAATTAATAATATTTCATAATTTTGCTCACACAATTTCTTTGCTTCAATATGCACTTTAGATACCAATGGACATGTTGCATCTATAAAATTAAGGTTTTTATATTTAGCATATTCATATACTGATCTTGCGACACCATGAGCCGAAAAAATAATTGGTTGGTTTGTAGGAGGTATCTCATCTAATTCTTCAACAAATATGACCCCCTGTCTTTTGAGATTCTCAACAACTGTATTATTATGGACAATATCATGTCTTACATAGACCGGGGGGCCAAACTCTAATAGTGATTTTTCAACTATTTGTATAGCTCTTTCCACCCCCGCACAGAACCCTCTTGGATTTGCAAGATATACATTTATTTTATTTTTTTCCTTAAGTGTATTCATAAGATGATTATTATCCACATAGTAAAATTCACTCTATAAATTTCTATAGCTTTATACTAGATTATATGAATAATATAAATATCAAATATTTTATTCAAAAGTAATAAATAAAAACATGAAAAAAATTATTTCTCTATTTCTAATATTATTTTTAACATCCTGCGAGACTGTTTCAGATTTTAGTATGCCAAATTTAGGAATGCCAGATCTCAATCAATATAAAATTAATCCCTTCAACAAGACCTCTAATGTTGAAAAGAAATGCCCTAGTCCAATGATATTAGCAGATGCGATAAGCATTAATGAATTTTTGAATTTTGATTCTACAGATGAAGGAAATATTATCTATAGGGCAAGAATTGATAGGGTTGATTTTGAATGTAATGTGGAAGAAGATTATGCACAAGGTGATTTATATATCACTGGGACAATATCACTAGGCCCTAAAGCAGAAACAAAAATGTATTCTCTGCCAGCATTTGTTGCCGTAGTAAATAATAAAAAAGATATTACATCAAGGAAATTTATAAATATAGATGTTCAGATACCAGATGGCGCTACATTAGCAAGATTTGAATATATAAATGAAAATTATAAAGTGAATTTTGAAGATTCACGGGCTTCAAAAGATTATCAAATATTAGCTGGTTTTAATTTAACTGCAGATCAAATTACCTACAATAATAAGAGAGAGTAGCAATATATTTACTTTTTAATTTGATCAATACCTTCGTTTAGAATATCAATTGCTGCTTTATCTTTGATGTTTCCATTTGACAAAGACTTTTCAACTGCGGATAAAACTATATCTGACAAATTATTCTTTATTTCATTTACAGCTTCAATCTCAGCATTTTTAAGTTTTTCATCTATAAGCTTTTTTCTTCTGAGAATACTCTCATCGAATTTTTCTTTTGCTTCTTTTTCATAATTCTTTGCCGCTTTCTTTGCATTATTTATTAGATCTTTTGCTAATTTCTCTGCATATTTCTGTTTTTTTTGAAAATCAGAAAGGATTGCTTGAGCCTCTTCTCTTAATTTTGTTGCCTCTTCTAGCTCATCATTTATCATTTTTGCTCTGTCATCTAACAATTTTCCAACGGTTTTTGGAATTTTAAAATAAATTAAGAGGAGAATGAATAAAACAAATCCAATAGCTACCCATGTTGCGTCTTTTTCTAACATTCAATTCCTATGCCTATCTTTCTTCTATGATTTTTTTTATATTCGTTCTGACATTATCATTAGTCAAATTATTACTACCGATAAGCTTGAGTAAGACTTCCTGTGATATATCGTAAGCAACATCATCGATTTTGGATAAAGTAAGCATTTTTTTATCATGCAAATTTTTTTCAAAATTTGATATTAAGAGCTCATTATCTCTATCAAAATCATCCTTTTCCTTTTCTAGGTTATCATTTAATTTATTCTTTGACTTAGATAAGAAGAGATTTGCTTTTTCTTGCGCCTCTTTCAGATACTTAAAATAAGCTTGCTCCATTTCAGCTGATTCTTTTCTGTAGTTTTCAGCATCCTCTATATCTCTTGTAATTGTATCTTTTCTTGATTCGATTACATTTGCAATTTTTGGAAGAGCAAATTTCGCCATAACTATATATAAAATAGTGAAAGTTACCGTAAGCCAGAATATTTGCGACACAAAATACTCAGGATTCAGTTGTGGCATGCTTGACTCAGACATAATTGTCTCCAATGATTAATTGACTAGAAATTTACTAGACAACAAATAATAAAATAAGCGCAATAACTAAGCCAAATAATCCAGTAGCTTCAGCTAGAGCAAATCCTAAAAGTAAATTTGGAAATTGCCCTGGTGCGGCGGAAGGATTTCTGAGTGCTCCTGACAGATAATTGCCAAAGATAGTTCCAATTCCTATACCTGCACCCGCTAGTGCGATAGTCGCAAGACCTGCTCCTATTAATTTTGCTGCTTCTGGTTCCATTTTTTTTCTCCTTTAAGTTAAATATTAATGCAAGTGAATTGCATCGTTTAAATAAATACATGTTAATATAGCAAACACATATGCTTGCAAAAATGCTACAAGAATTTCTAATCCAGTAAAGGCTACAATAAATACAAGTGGAGCAATACCGAGAGGTGCAATAAAAAAATTGCCTGAGAAAAACATTCCTGCAACAAAAAAGCCGAATACTTTCAGCATAGTATGCCCTGCCATCATATTTGCAAATAGTCTTACTGATAAACTAATAGGTCTTGTTAAATATGATATAACCTCGATAATCACGAGCAAGGGAAGAAGAGCTTTTGGCACTCCCTTGGGCACAAAGAAATTTAAAAATTTTATCCCATGAATAATTAGGCCAATTAGTGTTACCCCAATAAAGATTAGAAGTGCTAAAGCAAATGTCACAATGATATGGCTCGTAACAGTAAATGTGTATGGGATCATTCCTAACATATTGCAAAACAATACGAACATAAAAAGACAAAATATAAAAGGAAAATATTTTTGCCCCTCATCGCCAATATTATCTCTTACCATTTTTGCAACAAATTCATATGAAAGTTCGGCAACTGACTGAAGCCTTGATGGAACAGCGGCCCTTCCATTAACAGTAAATAATGTTAAGAATATGATCAATGATATACTTAGAACCATAAATAACGATGAGTTAGTGAATGATAAATTTACACCAAATAGTTCAATATCAATTAGTTCAACAATATCGAATTGGTGCATTGGATCTGGAGCACCTGTATTTTTGTCTGTTGCCATAATTTAACCCGTATATCTTACACCCTCTTATACATAAATTTTAATCAATTTGGTAGCTATTTTATTAATTTTCATAGAAATTTTTCACTTATTTGTGAATCAATCATTTTTAATATCATTTTCGTATAATTGCTGGGCAGTTTTTATTGCTGTCATCACTCCTGATATAATGCCTAATATTAAGAATATTAGGAAAAATATAGGCTTTGTTTCAAGCCACTTATCAATGTACCACCCCAATACACCTCCAACTATTGTTGCGATTATTAGCTCAGTTGAAAGCCTTAGGGCTATAGATATCTGACGACCTCTTTTTATTTGGTTAGTTTCTTTTTGATGAGCATGATTTAATTTATAATCATCTATCTTTTTTCTTATATCTTCTAATTTCTTATCTTTCTTGGGCATATTTAAATAAAACCATATTTATTCAATAATTAAATTTTCAGCTTCTCCAAGATCCACAGATAGTATTGAGCTTTCACCCTTGTTAGCCATTGTAACACCATATAGTCTATCCATTTTAGACATAGTATAAGGGTGATGTGTCACAACTATAAATTTAGTATCTGAATCTTTGGATAATTCTTGAAGAAGATCACAAAATTTTTTTATATTAGTATCATCTAGTGGTGCATCAACTTCATCTAGTACGCAAATTGGAGATGGGTTTTCAAGAAATACAGCAATTATGAGTGCAATAACTGTTAACGCTTGCTCTCCACCAGATAGCAAAGAAATTGTTTGAGGTTTTTTTCCTGGTGGCCAAGCAATTACATCTAAGCCTGATTCCAGAATATCTTCTGCATCATCAAGACGCAACTCTGCTTTTCCACCATCAAATAATTTTTCAAATATGAGTTTAAAATTATCATTCACTTTTTTGAATGAATTGCTGAGTCTTGCACGTGCTTCGTTATCTATTTCAATGATTCCCGATTCAAGTGTCTTGGTAGCTGACTCAAGATCATCCCTCTCTTTACTTAAGTGATCAAATCTATCTCTTATTTCACTGTATTCTTTCTCTGCCGTTAGGTTAACAGCTCCGATTTGCTCTCTTTGTCTATTTGCTTTGGATAATTTATCTATAATTACATCCCTATTTAATTCTGAAGGAACATCATTTGAGTTGAACTGCTCAAAATCATCACCAATATTAATTTTTATTTTATCACTTAACTCTCTTTTCTTTTCCTTAATGTTTTCTTTTTGCACCTTGGTTTCGATTGTTTTCTCATTTTCTATAATTAGATTAGACTCTAGGGATTTCAGGCTATCCCTTATTCCAGAAATCTCATCTTTTAGGTCTTTAATTTTTGTTGATAATGTTATTTCTACTGTTTTAAGGCTATTAATTTCAGCTTCAATATTAAGCTTTTCCTTGCTTAGCTTTTCTGGTGTTTCATTTATTTCATCTCTTAACCGGATATTCTCATCATATCTTTTTTCTAGGTCTAAGAGATGTTGATTTGATATTTTTAATCTGTTTTGCCAGGATTTTTCATCTTGTAACGTATCTTCTAGATTTTTCTGGAATTCCCTCTTCTCTTTGAGCAGGTTTTGTGAGTTTGTATCTTTGATATCTGCAAGAGTTTTAGCATTATAAAATTCTTGCTTGATTTTTTCTATATTGGCTTCAAGTTTACTTACATTCTTCATTTTGGTGAGGTTAATATTATATTCTTTTATTCTTTCTTTGCTTTTAACTATATTCTCAATTATATTTTGTTTCATTGAATTCAATGAGATGATCTTTTCATCTTTATCAATGTTTTCTTTTTCAATTATATTTATTTCTTCTTGTATATTATTTTGTTTATCAATTAGCGAGCGCCAAGTATTTCGCAGCTTTAATTCACTTTTCTTAAGATCTTTAGTTTTATTACTTAAATTATTATATTTACTTGAAATTATAGAAAGAGATTGCTCATTTTTTATGAGACTATCTTTAATATTTGACAATCTTTTTTTAGCAATTAGAATATTATCTTTCGATGTTAAGTTTTTTCTTTTTGTTATAAGACCATCCCATCTAACTTGTAACCCATCCCTTGATATTATTGTCTGGCCAGGACTTAATTCTGATAAGATTTTTTTATGATCAAAATCGTTCATGACTCCAACATTATTAATAAAATTTGATAATTCAGCTGGGGCATTACTGATGAACTCACTGAGTGGAGTTGCCCCCTTAGGCAATTTATTCCTTGACTCATGCACAGGTGATTTTAGCCAGTATTTATCATCCTTACTGTCAAGGCTCGAGTCTTCCATATCTTCTAATATTTTTGAAATATATTCTTCGTGCCCAGATTTTATTTGAATGTCATTTATTACAGCATGATTCTTTTGTTTACTATTTATATATTCTTCTAGCTCACTTTGATTACTAGCAAGATTCTTATTATTGATTTCTAGGTTGATCTTTTGATTAAGCAGGCCTTGCTCTTCTATGCTTGCATTTTCAATTGTTGCAAGGCATTTTGATAATTCTTTTTCGTGCTCTGATATTTGGTTTTTTATATTGTTAAGCTCTGATATACGAAATTTCTTTTTATTTCCATCTTTTCTTTTCGACTCAATACTTGCTAATTCTTTATCCAAATTATCAATATCAATATTGGAGTTTGAAATCTCATTTTCTAATCTTTCAATGAAAATTTCTATATTTGATTTATCAGTCCTTTGGGCAATGGCTTCTGATAAGCTTATATTATACTTTTCTTCAAGAATCTTATAGTTATTAGACGCATCTTCTGAAGACTTGAATGTTGTTTTTTCAATCCTATTAATATTTTCAATATCTTTGGTTAGGTTAATTTTTCTTTGGCTTATATGATTTAACTGTATATTCTGGTCTTTAATATTTTCTTTTTCTTTTGATATATCATTTTCTATTGTGGTAATTTGGCTATTGTTATTTTTAATTTTTTCAATGGTATATTGAAGCTCATTTTTAATATTTAGTTCATTACTGTTTAGATCCTGTATCTTTTGAAGTATTATCTGCTGTTCATTAATAAGGGGATCAATTTCAGCAGTCAATTTAATCTCTTGATTTGAAAATTTATCAATATCAGATTTCAAAATATTAAGTTTATCTTCAAATTTTTCTATTTCTTCATTGTAAAATGTTTCTTTTTTTATAACATTATACCAATCTAAATAAATTAGTTCTTTCTCATAATTCCTTATTTGCGCGGCAATGGACTTAAATTTTTCTGCTTGATTGGATTGCCTTCTTAAGCTGGATAATTGAGTTGATATCTCACTAATAATATCATTGATCCTTATAATATTTGTTTTTGTTGCATTCAATCTTAATTGCGCTTCATGTTTGCGATGATGTAAGCCACCTATACCGGCAGCCTCTTCAATAATCTTCCTTCTTTCATATGGCTTTGACTCGATTATTTGGTTTATTTGTCCTTGCTTAACGATTGCTACCGAATGCGCCCCGAGAGAATTATCTGCAAAAAATATTTGAATATCTCGTGCTCTCTTTTCTACGGCATTTAAGAAGTATTTTGAACCAGAATTTCTTTCAATCCTTCTCTTAATTTCGTATTCTTCTGTATCATTTTTTGTATTGTTCATAACAACAGAAACTTCTGCAAAGTTTCTTGATGGAGAAGTGTCAGTTCCAGAAAATATAACATCATCCATTTCTGACCCGCGAAGGTTTTTATAGGATGTTTCTCCCATTACCCATTGTAATCCATCTAATACATTTGATTTACCACAACCGTTTGGACCAACAATACCAGTTAAACCAGAATGAATCTCTAGCTCAGTAGTTTTACAAAATGATTTGAAACCATGTAATTTTATTTTTTTTAATTCCATACCATCCTTAGATTTCTGCAAGGGTATCTAATATATTCTCAATTTCTTTTTGAAAATCACTATAGGGCTTACTTCCAGTCATTTTTTTACCATTAATTATAAATGTTGGGGTAGCGGAAATATTATGATCTTTTATTGCATTTTCTTTTGCATTAATTAATTCATCAAGAAGGGATTGATTGTTTAGGCATTGGTCGAAATCTTCGCTAGATAGCCCAGCTTGTTTTGATAGAGCCTTTAGTTGATTTATGGCGTCATCTGATATCCATGTATCACGGGTCTTAAATAGTATATCAATAAATGAAAGCGTTAGATTGTTATCTACGCACCTTGCTAGCATCGATGTTGCCATAGCTAATTTGTCGATAGGGAACTCACGAAAGATAAATCTTACCTCTCCGGTTTCAATATGATTTTGTTTAATGATAGGAAAAATATTATTATGAAAATCAGCGCAATGGGAACAGGTCATAGACGCATATTCAATAATTGTAATTGGCGCATTTGGATTGCCAATGGCTAACTCTTTGAGAGCCACATCTATACCTATATTTGATTGTGTATTTTCTATATTAGCGTGATCATGGAGCGTTGCTTCTAAATTTTTTATATCAAAATATTTATTATACATTCCATATATAGATATAATGGCAATAACCATAATTGATATAGATAGTATTCTTTTTTTTGATTTACTGTTCATTTATCATTTTCCTCTTTATCCTTTTCTATGAATACCCCTAATTTGGTAAGTGCTAATTTCAGATCTTCTTTTTTTACACCCTTAACATCCACATTACATTTATTAACTAAAATTTTTTTCTTAATAGATTTATGATTAGTATCTTCTATTTTGTTAATTTGATACTTTTGTTTTATTATCAGATTAGAAATGAAATCTTTTCCATAAATTTGATTAATCTTATCAATCAGCTCATTTTTTTTGTAATTTAATTCTAGCGATCTCGGTCCATGAGATTCAATATAAAGTTTCCTTATTGTATGTTTTTTCCCAGATTTTAAGGTTAATTCTTTCATTATTTTCAGTGGCCTAGAGATATCTGAGTATTCTTTACCCACTATATTGCCCCAATTTTGATGCAATTCATCTACATCATTGCCATATCTATCTTGAAATGTTTTAATAATAGGGTTTATGATACTACTAATGTGTAGCTTAATGTGCTTTTTGTTTTGAAGGTTATAGTTAATATTCTGTCTTCGCATAGTAATCCTTAATCTATTATAATATAATATTATTCTTAAATAGAGAAATGTACAATTTAAACGATACCATATACCCACTACTTTCTTGGTACAGGGAAAATTGTAGAAAATTACCTTGGAGAGAAAATTTAGACTCAAAAGATGCTCCATACAGAATACTAGTTAGTGAATTTATGCTGCAGCAAACAACGGTGAATGCTGTGCGTGATTATTTTAATCGTTTTATTAGCAGATGGCCCTCGATAGATTTATTATCTGAAGCATCAGAAGATGACGTCTTGTTTATGTGGTCTGGATTAGGATACTATTCTCGTGGGACAAACCTATTAAAAACGGCTCAAATTATTGCGAGAGAATATAATTTCAAGGTACCTGATAATGCTGAAACACTTAAACTTCTCCCTGGTATTGGTGAATATATATCATCAGCAATAGTATCTATCGCTTACAATAAGCCATCATCTGCCGCAGATACAAATATACAAAGAGTTATTACCCGATTATTTCAATTAGAATTTATCTATCCGCTAAGTAACCGGAAAAAAGTAAGGGATATGATTAGTCTTTTGACAAATCAGAACGATGACCCAAGGGATCTTGTTCAGGGACTTATGGATCTCGGGTCATTAATCTGTAGACCAAAAGATCCAAAATGTGAAATTTGCCCACTAAATATTAATTGTTTAGCAAGAAAAAATAAATCATATGATTTTTCAAACGCATCAAAAAATAAAAATAAGTTATTAATAAAATCTGGATTTGTTTTTTTGATTAAAAGTTCAAATGGTCGCTACATGATTAACAAAAGAGAGCCAAAAGGTTTATTAGCTAGCACGTATCAATTTCCATCAACGGATTGGAAAGAAAATTTAGTATTAGAGGATTTATTTGATAAAGAGTTTATTAAAAGAAATGGATTAGCTGATATTGGAGTGATTAGTCATCAATTCTCACATTTTAAATTAAAATTATCTGTCATTAGAGTTACGGGCGCTAATAAAAAATTAATTAATCAACTAATTAAGAGTGACGGTATTTGGGTTGCCCCTAATGAATTTGATAAATATGGCCTCTCATCTCTCATGAAGAAGGTAATTAGATATACTGAAAATTAGTAGATCACACCCTTGTTTGACTTTAGTTCTTCTCTGATTTGGTCAATAGGAAAAAGTGTGTTATTTCTTACATAATGCCAATATGTCCATCCATTGCAGCTTTCAGTGCCTTGACAGTAAGCCCCTAATTTATGAATAGATCCAACAATACTTCTTAGCTCAAGGGAGCCGTCAGCTTTAACAATTGCCTTATTCTTCTTTTTTGAACAATATAGTATTTCACCAGTTTTAATTAAACCTCTCTCAACTAATGAGCCAAAGGGTATTCTTTTTTGATCCCGCTTCGTTGATTTGATATTTATAGCTAACGGATCTGCTGGAGATACTTTATTAAGACGATCGCGGGCAACTTTTATATATTTCTCATCCTTTTCTATCCCAATCCATCTTCTTCCTAATTTTTTGGCAACCGCTGCAGAAGTTCCACTTCCAAGGAAGGGGTCCATAATAATTGATTGTGGGTCAGTTGCAGAAATAATTATTCGGTGCAATAATGCTTCTGGTTTTTGTGTTGGGTGAATTTTATTACCAGTGTCATCTCTTAATCGCTCCTTTCCGTTACAAATCGGTATATGCCAATCTGAGCGCATTTGAGTATCATCATTAAGTGATTTTAAAGCATCGTAGTTATATTTGTATCTTGAATATTTATCTTTAGCAGACCAGATTACTGTTTCGTGCGCGTTAGTGAATCTTCTGCCTCTGAAGTTAGGCATTGGATTAGTTTTTGACCAGATGACATCATTTAGGATCCAAAACCCGAGATTTTGCATTATATACCCGATCCTGAATATATTATGATAACTCCCGATTACCCAAATAGACCCATTCGGCTTAAGCACTCTTTTACATTCACTCAGCCAATCTTGTGTGAACTTATCATAAGACTGAAAGTCTCTAAATTTATCCCAATCTTCTGTAACTGCATCAACCTTTGAATAATCAGGTCTATATAAGGTTTCGTTGAGTTGAAGATTATAGGGGGGGTCTGCAAATATTAAATCAATACAATTATCCGGATAACCTTCCATTACCTCAATACAATTACCACAAATTATTTTATTTGTAAGATTGTCTGATAGTTCATTTGTATTTTTCTTTAGCATAATAGATTAGACCAATTCAAAATTATATCTTTATTATCGACCTAAAAGGTTATTATTTTCTTTAAATCTTATTTTTTAATAAACTACATATTGGTGAGAATGATTTTCGGTGTATTGGGCAGATACCAATTTTTTGTATTATTTCAAGATGGGCTTTAGTCGGATAACCTTGGTTTTGTTCAAAATGATAATCTTCGTATAAATTTGCGAATTTATACATTATTCGATCTCTGACAACTTTAGCAACTATAGAGGCTGCGGCAATTGATATCGACTTGGTGTCACCCTTTATTATCGGTTTGTTTTCAATGTCAATCGCAATAGTGAAATTGCCATCTATAAGTAAAAGATGAGGAATAATTTTTAGACTCTTACAGGCTTGAACCATAGAATATTTTGTAGCATTTAAAATATTTATTGTGTCTATTTTATCTACATCACTAACGCCAATACCAACAATAAAATTTTGCATTATATCAGAAAATAGTTGTTCTCTTCTTTTTGCAGATATTTTTTTTGAGTCGTTTATCCCATCTGGAATATTATTCTTATCGATAATTACCGCTGCTGCAACTACTGGGCCAGCAATAGGACCCCTCCCTGCCTCATCAATCCCAGCAATTAAATTATAACCTTTTTGATAATATGAATTCTCAATTTCAAGTGATGGTATATCTTTTGCTGTCATATAGTTTTATTAAACTTCAGTGAGTCTTGGAATTATTTCAACTAAATTACATGGCTTATGATTTATATCAAGTTGATGGGTTATTATCTCATCCCAAGCATCAATACAAGCCCCCGGAGATCCGGGTATTGAGAAAATAAATACATTTTTGATTATGCCTGCTAGAGCTCGAGATTGAATTGTAGAAGTTCCTATTTTATTTGCGCTTACCTGATGGAATAGCGCCGAAAAACCGTCTATTCTTTTATCAAGTAGTGGTTCAATTGCTTCTGGTGTTTTATCTCGGCCTGTTAGTCCAGTACCACCTGTTGTAATAATCACATGCACTTTATTTGATTCTACCCACTCACTTATTTTATTCTGAATTTGATCAATATCATCTCTTAATATAATTTTTTCGAATAGTTTATGATTTGATTTCACTATCCTCTCTGACAATATTCTTCCTGAGTCATCATTTGAATCATTCCTAGTATCTGAAATTGTTATAACTCCAATATTTAAAGCTTTTTTTTTCTTTGATAATTTATTCATTCTCCGCCACAATTTTCCTATCAATTATTTCTTTATTAATCTTCTTAAGGTCTTCCCACATTAATCTTTTTAAAGTTGGCTGCTTAACTAGTAACTTAGGATGAAGTATGGGAGCAATTACTGTCCCCATACTTTTATATTCAATGATTTTTCCCCTTGCTTCAACTATATTCTTATCCTCACCTAAGAGAGCGTTCGTAGCAATTTGCCCGAGAGATATAATAATGCCTGGATTAATTAACTCAATCAATTTAGTTACATAAGGAATGTATTTTTCTATTTCCCCGTCAGGTATATTTGGTTTTTGATTTGTATTAGTGAAAAAAATATTTGCCTTTGCCACAAGAGATAAATCAATATTAATTGCCATTAACATTCTCATTAAAAGATCTTCCCATTCAGGGTCAAAAAAATTCTCTACTGATTTTGAATGATGAAAATCATTAAGAATTAAGATATTTGATTGTGCATTTCCTTCAAAAAAAGAATTATTATTTTTATTTATTGATGTTTCATAAGAGGAATAGATGCTGTTTAATAATGATTGAACATCATTTATTTTATCTTGGTTACTAATTTGATTTATTTTAAGATCTTCATCTGAGATATCTTCTAATTTTTTCTGGGGCGACACCTCATTCACCCCTTTTTTGCTATCTTTGGATGCAAATCCATACAATAAGTCTTGATCTTTATACCAATTTAAGAGAAATATTTCCTGAGTTTTATTCATTAAATTAATTCCATATAATATAGATGATACCAAAAAAACTTTTTTTTGATAGTAATTATAATTACTATATAAATTAAATTAAAAATGTTATTAATAAACAATTATTATAAAGAGTAACAATGAGTAGTAATGAAAATAGAGAGTCTATCGAAGTAGATGTGGTAATTATTGGGGCAGGCCCAGCCGGATTGTCAACGGCTATTCGGCTTAAACAGCAAGCTACCTCTAATGGATTGGATTTGTCTATAGTAGTATTGGAAAAAGGTTCAGAGGTTGGAGCACATATTTTATCTGGAGCTGTAATTGACCCTATTGGTATAAATCAATTATTGCCAGATTGGAAAGATTTAACTCCCCCAACCATGGATCCTGTTGTGAGGGATGATTTTTATATTCTAGGGCCAGCTGGTAACTTGAAAATACCAAATATTTTATTGCCAAGGCTAATGTCTAATCATGGTTGTTATGTGACAAGTCTATCAAATGTTGTGAAATGGCTTGGTGGGATTGCCCAATCTATGGGTATTGATATATATCCGGGTTTTCCTGCCACAGAAATACTATACTCAAATGATAGGGTTGCTGGAGTAGCAACTGGAGAATTTGGCATATCAAAGAGTGGTGAAAAAAAAGACTCCTATATGCAGGGTATGGAAATAAGGGCAAAATATACAGTATTTGCAGAGGGCGCAAGAGGTCATCTTACAAAAAACATAATTGATAGATATAAATTAGATGCCCAATCAGATATACAAAAGTATGGCCTTGGAATAAAAGAACTATGGGAAATCCCATCTACAAAGCATTTGCCTGGAAAAGTCCAGCACACCATGGGCTGGCCCCTTGATAATAATACAGGGGGAGGCTCGTTTATGTACCATTTTGATAAGAATCTAGTCTCGGTAGGTTTTGTGGTGCACTTGAATTATACAAACCCTTCTTTATCTCCATATGAAGAGTTTCAAAGATTTAAAACGCACCCACTGATAAAAGAGACTTTAATTGATGGCAAAAGAATTTCATACGGTGCACGAGTTATAAGTGAGGGCGGCTATCAGTCAGTTCCAAAATTAACTTTCCCAGGCGGCCTTCTTGTAGGTTGTTCGGCCGGATTAGTTAATGTTCCTAGAATAAAAGGATCGCACAATGCCGTAATTAGCGGCATTCTTGCTGCTGACGAAATTATCAATAAATATAAATTAAATAAAACAGATCAGGATATTGAGGAATATCAATCAGCTTATAACAGTAGCTCAATTGCAAAAGAGCTATCTAAAGTAAGGAATGTTAAGCCGCTATGGTCGCGATTTGGCACTTTCTTTGGTATAATGCTCGGTGGATTAGATATGTGGATGAGGGATATAGGCGTTGGTCTCCCATTTACATTGTCGCATAGAAAGAAAGATCATGAGACATTAAGTAATATTAAAAAAGTAAAAAAGAAAGAATACCCAAAACCAGATGGAATAATTACATTTGATAAGCTATCTTCAGTTTATTTATCATCAACAAATCACGAAGAAGATCAACCAGTACATTTGCAAGTTATTGACAAAATTAAGCAAGTCAATAGTGAGTACAAAGTATTTTCTGGTCCTTCACAAAATTATTGTCCTGCTGGAGTTTATGAATGGATAACAGAATCAGGTGATGCAAGATTACAAATAAACGCACAGAATTGTGTGCATTGTAAAACTTGTGACGTAAAAGATCCAAATCAAAATATCAATTGGGTTACACCGGAAGGAGGCGGGGGACCTAATTATTCTAATATGTAATTCTCGAAATATTCAATGAATACAAAGTCAAGACTTTTAGCAAACGCAAAAATTAACATTACACTAGATGTTTATAATAAAAGGGAGAACGGTTATCATGATATCCGCTCTTTGGTCGCCTTTATTGATTTGTATGACGAGATATTTTTGACATCGGCTAATGTCTTTAGTGTTGAATTTCGAGGTGAATTTTCTGATTCTATTTCAACAACAGATAATTTGTTGTCCATTACCCATGAATTTATGTATTCGAGATATCCAAATATAAAAAGCTATTCAGCTCTAGTAAAGAAGAATATACCAGTTTCTTCAGGTTTAGGTGGCGGGACCGCCGATGCTGCCGCACTGTTAAGATATATTATGGATGATAATAAAATTAATTATTCTGAGATAAATAATGAAGAATTTACTTATAAAATTGGCTCAGACATGCTGGTATGCATTCATAATTGTTCTTCATTTGTTAGTGGAGTTGGGGACATTGTAAAAAAGGTAAGCCTTGATCAGAATTATCATGGTGTATTAATTAACCCAAATATCATTGTCTCAACAAAAAATATATATGAAGAGTATATTTCTGAGATAACACCAAACGATCATTGTTATACAGAAAGTGTAACTCGTGAATATATTATGAATGGTAAGAATGATTTGCAACCTATTGTATCAAAGCATTATCCGATTATAAATAGTATAATTGGATCAATTGAGGATACAGAAAATTGCATTGTTGCACGTATGTCGGGTAGCGGCCCTACATGTTTTGGGCTTTATGAGGATGAATTAACTTCAAAAAAGGCATTAGAAGCCCTTAGAAAATTATATCCATCATATTGGGTAAAAAAATTCATAATCATAGATTAATTATCTCTATAGTAAGAGAAAAAAACGCTATCAATCAACGCTTGCTTGATTTGAGTGTCGGGGAAGTGTTTTAAGCAGCGAATTGCTCTCTCTCCATATATCTCAGCTTCATTAATGGTTAGCTCAATAGCATTTGTACTTTTTATTAAATTTAAAGCTAAATTGAAATCATTTTGGTTTCTTTTATCTTTTTCTATAATTTTACTCCACAATCTTTTATCACTTTCCGATGATTTATGGTAAGAAATTATTACGGGTAATGTAATCTTGCCTTCATAAAAGTCATTACCAATATCTTTTCCTAATTTTTCATTTGAGGAATCATAATCCAGAGCGTCATCTGCCAATTGAAAGGCAACACCAAGATTCATCCCAAAATCTCTCAAAGAGTCAGTTATAGATACCTTTGAATTAGAAATAATGCCTCCAATCTCAGCGGCTGCACTGAATAATTTAGCAGTCTTATGACCAATAATTTTAAAATATTGTTCTTTCGATAGCTCTATTTTCTTTGAATGCACTAGCTGCATTACCTCTCCTTCAGCAATTATTGCTGCTGCTTCTGATAATACATTGAGCGCTTTTAATGATTTTGCATCAACCATCATTTTGAATGCCTCACCCAGCAAATAATCGCCAACAAGTACGCTTGCTTCATTCCCCCATAACATTCTTGCAGATATTTTTCCGCGTCTCATATTACTGTCATCGACTACATCATCATGTAATAAGGTTGCTGTATGCATGAATTCAACACTTGCAGCTAAAGAAATATAGTGATCATTTTTACATTCACATATTTGACTAGCTGCAATAGTTAACATTGGCCTCAGTCTTTTTCCCCCAGAGGAGATTAGGTACTGAGATATTTCAGGTATCATTTCTGTGTCAGATAACGTTCTTTCGATAATCAATGAATTAACTTTATCCATATCTTTACGAGTAAGTTCAATAAGTTTGTCTAGATTAATTTTAGTTTTTTCCATAATTATATGCAAAATTCCATTTTTTATTTACATAACTTATAAATTGTTTTTTTATATAAATAAACAAGTTTTAAATTGATAATTTATGAATGAGAAAATAATAAAAAAAGAAAAAAAAACTTCAATAAATAAATTCTTGAATGGAACAATTTCAATTGAACAATTCACAGAAGGTGGCAGATCAGGGTCAGATACTATATTATTAGCTTCTGCAGTGAACGCGAAGCAAGGCGATACAATATTAGAAGTTGGAGTTGGTAATGGAGTAGCCTCTATAGCTTTAGCAAAACAATTAAAGGGCATAAGGATATTGGGTATTGATTCATTTGAAGAGAATGTAAGATTGGCAAAAAAAAATATTGATAGAAATAATTTATCTAATCAAGTTTTTGTAAATCACGCAGATATCACGAAAAAAGGAATTAATTTTTCAATCAATCATAATCAAATCAAAATATTTGAACATGTATTCATGAATCCACCATATTATGATATTAAGAAGAGTCAATTATCAGTTTCTAAAATAAATAAAGTATCAAAGTTCGTTGATCAAGAAAATATAGATTCATGGATTGAGGTATCTTACAAATATCTTCGCTCGAAGGGCACCCTGACTGTTATAAATAAAATTGCAAATTTAGATAGAATAATCAATACCTTGTATAAGCTTGGCAGTATAAAAGTGCTACCATTAATTACACGCCATTCTAGTGAGCCAAAAAGAGTTATAATTAGCTTTAGAAAAGAATCAAAGGATGAGTTTAGAATACTACCTCCCCTAATCTTACATGAGGATAATGGCTATTACAAAAAAAATGTTGAAGATATTTTACGTGGTAGATCAAGGATAAACATGAATAAAACTAATTATATACATGCAATACGATAGAATACTTAAAAAATTATGTAGTATTTTATAAAATTTTTATATAGTTATAGTAATATATAAAAAATTAGTAATCTTGCTACAGTCATGGCTAAATCTAGTAAATTATCTAAAAACCCCAATAATTCATTTCAGGATTTAATAATGATGCTTCAAGAATTTTGGGCATCAAAAGGATGTGTTATTCTGCAGCCCTATGACATGGAGGTTGGAGCAGGCACATTTCACCCCGCAACTATATTGAGGGCCCTAGGAAAGGACCACTGGAAAGCGGCTTATGTTCAACCTTCAAGAAGACCTAGCGACGGTAGGTTTGGAGAAAATCCAAATAGATTGCAACATTATTATCAGTTCCAGGTAATACTAAAACCATCGCCTAGTGATATCCAAGATCTTTACTTGGATAGTTTGAAATATATTGGAATTAATAAGACGGAACATGACATTAGGTTTGTTGAAGATGATTGGGAGAGCCCAACATTAGGCGCTTGGGGGTTAGGCTGGGAAGTCTGGTGTGATGGTATGGAGGTATCACAATTTACCTATTTCCAGCAGGTGTGCGGATATGATTGTTCACCAGTTTCAGGTGAGTTAACATATGGGCTCGAACGATTAGCAATGTACGTTCAGGGCATTGATAATGTTTATGATCTTAATTATAACGGTTTAACAGGTCAGGATAAAGTTACATATGGAGATATATTTAAAAAGGCAGAGTGGGAGTTTTCATCATATAATTTTAACTCTGCAAATATAGAAATGGTTACAAATCAGTTTAATAATGCCGAATATGAGTGCATTAAGCTTGCGGGGGAAGGTCTTGCTCTTCCTGCTTATGATCAGTGCATAAAGGCTTCACATCTGTTCAATATCTTAGATGCAAGGGGTGCAATTTCAGTGACCGAAAGACAGTCATATATAC
>CEUZ01005822.1_pt1 | contig 25512 bp, 29 predicted proteins | sample 361511 | NCBI WGS metagenome assembly CEUZ01 (sample SAMEA2622822, study PRJEB7988) | marine metagenome | biome: marine biome (ENVO:00000447); feature: surface water layer (ENVO:00002042); material: "saline water (ENVO:00002010), including plankton (ENVO:xxxxxxxx)" | depth 5 m | reverse complement strand
TCTATTTCTTTTTCAATTTCAATTAATTTTATGTAATAGAGACCAGCCTCTATTTTTTTAATTTCTTCAGAAATTAATTTATATTTAGATGCTTCTGCAGCTTGTTTTTTTAAATTTTCTAACTGTTTTTCTTGCTGTCTTCTTAATTCATCGGCTTTTTTTAAATTATTTTCTGCGGAATTTAGTCTTAATTCAGATTCATGTCTTCTTACATGTATTCCAGAAATACCGGCAGCCTCTTCTAATATTGCTCTTCTATCTGTTGGTTTAGCTGTGACCAGTGCACCTATCCTTCCTTGACTGATCATTGATGGAGAATGAGCACCCGTTGAGAGATCTGCAAAGAGAGTTTGTATATCTCTGGCTCTCATTTCTTTATCATTTATAAAATACCTGGATCCTTTATCTTTTATTATTCTTCTTTTAACATTAATTATATCTAGCTCTTTAAATTGCAATGGGCCATCTTTATCTGTGTTATCTAGAGATAGAGAAACTTCAGCAATATTTTTAGATGGTTTGTTTGCTGTACCTGAAAAAATTACATCTTCCATTCCGGAACCCCGCATGCTTTTTGCAGAGGTTTCTCCCATGCACCATCTTATAGATTCTACTATGTTTGATTTTCCACATCCATTTGGACCAACAATTCCTGTTAACCCTTTTTCAATATTAAATGATGTTTTTTCTACAAATGATTTAAAACCAGTTAATTCAAGTTTTTTAAATTTCATATGTTAAATTATTTTTTCTATTATTTTTTTTATATTTTTAAAATCAGCTGAACCCTCAAGTTTTTTTTCATTTATTATAATTGTTGGAGTAGAATTAATCGAGTATTTTTGATTTCCTGTTATCCTATCATTTAGAATTTTATCGCTTATAACATCATCTATTAAGCAATTATCAAATTTTTTAGAACTTATCCCCAAGCTTTTAACAATATTTTTTAAATTTATATTAATATCTTTTATATTAGAACCCCGAGTCCATATCTTTTGATTTCCATATATAGTGTCTAAGAAAGATATTTGTTTTTTTTTATCCAAGCAATGCAATAATTTAGACGCATTAAACGCCGCTTGATCAAGAGGAAAATCAATAAATATCAACTGCACTTTACCAGAATCAACAAATTCTTTTTTTATTTTAGGAACTACTTTTATATGAAAATTTGCACAATGAGGACAAGTTAAGGACGAATATATTTTAATTTTTACTTTTGCCTCGTGAGATCCAATAGTGACTTTATCTGCACCAATGTTTAAGGTGTCAGCATAAGAAGCTGATATTAAGAATAAGATGATTAAAAAAAATTTAATAGTAAATAAAATCTTATAATTTATATGTAATCTATTCATTTTTTATTGCTTTTAGTAAATCAGATAAAGAATTTCTTATATTTTTGTTTTCGATTTTATTAATTTTTTTCTCGAAATCTTTATTAAAGTTATTTGAATTTTTTTTATTATTTTTTTTTCTTATTTCAGTATTAAAACTCTGCAATTTAATTTCATCAATTAACTTATAACCAAAATGGCTGTTTATTTTGTTAATAATATTTTCTTTGGAATACTCAACATTTATTTCGTCTCCTCTTTTAATAGCAAGCACCAAAGTCCCTCTCGAGTCGCCATTTTTCATTTTGATCGATTTTGGATATGAGCAACTTGCAATCTCTTCTCCTACTAATTTTTTCCATTTATTAATTATTTCAGAATAATTATAACCATTTCTTTTTAAAATACCCTTTACGCCCCGTGGCAAAGTACTACCAAAAGGTCTTAATCCTTGAACGTATGTTTTGCTTTCTCTATTATTTTGTTTGTTATGCATATAAATAATAAGAATTTATCAAAAAAAATTCTCACATGGTATGATAATAACAGGCGCACACTACCATGGAGAATAAGTCAAAAATCTAAAAAAGAGCAATATTTTAGAATTTTAAGTGAATTTATGCTTCAACAAACACAAGTTAAAACAGTCATCCCATATTTTAATAATTTTGTTAAAAAGATTCCTAATCTTAAAGCGTTATCGAGTAGTAATGAAAAAAAGGTTTTAAAACTTTGGGAAGGGCTTGGGTATTACAATAGGGCAAAGAATTTACATAGAACTTCAAAAATCTTAATCAAAGAGCATGATGGGCATATACCAGAAGATTACAAAAAATTAAAAGAATTACCTGGTATTGGTGACTATACGGCCAATATACTTTTGGCATTAATTTATAACCAACCAAGAATCGCAATCGACGGGAATGTTAAAAGATTTTTATCAAGGTTATTTGACACCACCCCTGAAGACAAGACGAGTTTTTTTAAAACTAAAAGAAATAATGATTTAGCAGAGGCCCTAGTAGAATTTGGAGCGCTAGTATGCAAACCAAAAAATCCAAAATGTGAGAAATGTATTTTCAATAAAGTGTGTTCTTATTATTTAACAGGTGCAAGATTTATATTAAAAACAAAAAAAGATATTAAATTAAAAAGTTATGATATTTTTTGTTATCTTAAAAAAAACAAGGAACAAATAGCATTGACTAAAAATAATGAATTAGGTTTTTTAAAAAAATTTAATTTACCTAAAATTAAAAAGAGTTCAAAAAAAATAAAAAATTGGAATTTTTTATGTAATTATAAAAATTATATATCTAACAAAAAATTAAATATTAATTTATATTATAAATTTTCTTCAAAGATTCCTTCAGAATTTACTTGGTATTCAATTAAAAAAGAAAATAACGAGTTTATTCCAACTTTTACTAAAAAAATTTTTAAGGAAATATTAAGTTTGTATTAATGAAAAAAAAAATAGTAATTATTGGATCTGGCATTGCAGGGCTTACTTTAGCAAATCTATTAAAATCTAATCCTAATTTTGAATTTACTATTTACGAAAAAAATGAAAATTTAAATTTGGAAGAAGGTTTTGGCGTCCAATTATCTGTAAATTGTATTACAATTCTAAACAAGATTGGTTTTAACAATCTGGACAAAAATGTAAAATATCATCCACTAAAACTAGATTTCTATTCTATGAATCTTAGCAAACTTTGTGATTTAGATTTAACAGAGTTTAATTCAGAAAATAAAAAGTATACTACACTTAAAAGGTCTACTTTAATTAAATTTTTAAAAGACAAATTATTTTCCAATTCAATAATATTTAGAAAAAAAATTAATTCGATTGAAAAAATAAATGAAAAAATCCAAATTTTTTTTGAAGATGGATCTAATGATATAACTGATTATTTAATTGTTTCTGATGGCGTTTTTTCTAATGCAAAATTAATTATCGAGGAAAAAAATTTAAAACCAAATTATTACGGAGCTATTGCTATCAGAAATCAAATTTCAAGAGAAAATACTTTTAAATTGAATATGAATAATATTTCTTTAATTATGGGTTCTAATGCTCATATAGTTTTATATCCAGTAAATCAGCATCAAGATATAAATTTAGTTTGTATAATAAGAAAAAGATTACATGAAAATGAAGATGTAGAAAAAATTTTAGAAAAAACTGTTTTAAAAGAAAATAAAAATTTAACTGATTTTTTTAAAGGAGAATTAAAATCTTGGCCAATTTATACATCAAAGAAACCTGAAAAATCTATCTATAAAAATGTTTTATATATTGGAGATGCTTTTTATACTTTTGCTCCAACTATAGCGCAAGGAGCATCACAAGCGATTGAATCAGCAAATGAAATTTTTGAACTTTTACGAGAGAATCATAAAGATATCCAAAATAAGTACTTTATAAATAGATTGAATAGAACAAATCTAATTAACAAAAGATCAAAATTTAATTATTTTGGATTTCACATAATGAATCCCTTATTAAAATTTGTTAGAAACTTAGTTTTAAAACGTCTTGTTAGAAATAAAAATTTTATTAGGAATTATTTAGGAAAAATTTACAGATAAAAATTTTTTGATAAAAATCTTTGTCGTAGACTATTTATTGGTTCAATAGATCCATTTATGCTACAATGCCAATAAGTCCAGCCATTACAACTTTCAGTACCAAGTATTTTTGCTGCCACTTTGTGAATTGAGCCTTCCACGGAACTGTGTTTTATGCTTCCATCAGCCATTATTTTTGCGATTATTTTCTTCTTTTGATCAAAAATATTAGTTCCTGGTTTAATTATTCCCAATTCAACTAATGACCCAAAAGGCACTCTTGGTTTTGATTTATTATTCTCTAAGGTATCCAAGTAGCTTTGTTCAATAATTTTAGCTTTATTAATTCTTTCATTAGCTGCTTTAAAATAATTTTTGTCTTTTTCTATACCGAAATATTTTCTACCTAATTTTTTTGCTACCGCAGCAGTAGTTCCTGTACCCAAAAATGGATCCAAAATCGAGTCATTTTTATTAGTTGTTGCTAATATAATCCTGTGCAAAAGCGCTTCAGGCTTTTGCGTGGAATGAACTTTTTTTCCATTCTTTTTAAGTCTTTCTTTTCCGCTACATATAGGAAAATTCCAATCAGACCGCATTTGTAAATCATCGTTTAAACATTTTAATGATTGGTAATTAAAAGTGTATTTTGATTTTTTATTTTTAGAAGCCCAAATCAAAGTTTCATGTGCATTAGTAAATCTTGTTCCTCTAAAATTAGGCATTGGATTATTTTTTCTCCAAATTATATCGTTTAGCAACCAATAGTCTAAATTTTGTAAATGGTATCCTAGTCTAAAAATATTGTGATATGTTCCAATAACCCAGATGCTTCCATCATCCTTTAAAATTCTTTTGCATTCCTTTAACCAATTTTTACAGAAATCATCATAATGTTTAAAACTTTTAAACTGATCCCAATGGTCATCTACACCATTAACTTTACTATTATCTGGTCTTTTTAATTTTTCGCCAATTTGTAAATTGTAAGGAGGGTCTGCAAAAATTAAATTAAAAGTTTTGTCAGGAATCTTTTTTAGTATTTCTAACGAATTTCCATTTACAATTTTGTTTTCAAACTTAGACATATTTAGATTCAACTTCACGTTGAATTAAACTCTAAATTTATCTGTCAGTCAAACTTAAGTGTAAAAAAATGAATCTTATTGTGTTTCACGTGTTTTTCGAAACAAGATGTTGTGTATAGGTTTAAAACTTTTTCTATGGTGTTTTGTGACCCCATATTTTTTAAGACCTGAAAGATGATCTTTGGTCCCATACCCAAAATTTCTATCCCAGCGATAATATGGAAATTTACTTGATAGCTTTATCATAAATATGTCTCTCGCAGTTTTTGCAATTATAGAAGCAGCGGCTATACAAATTATGTTTTCATCGCCTTTTATAAAACTTTTACATTTTATTTTTATGTTTCTTGGAACAAAAAGGCCGTCTACATAAGCTATTTTAGGTTTATACTTAAGTTTATTTAATGCCCTTTTCATTGATAAAAGAGATGCGTTTAAAATATTTATTTTATTAATTTCCTCTACACTTGCTGTTGCAACTGAATATATTGAATTTTGTTTAATGTATTCAGAAAGCAAAATTCTTTTTTTAAAAGGAATTTTTTTTGAATCTTTTATATCGTCGGTATTTATATTTTTATTCAGTATTACGGCCGCTGCAAACACAGGTCCAGCAAGACAACCCCGGCCAACTTCATCAACTCCTGCAATTTTATTAAATTTTGGCAATATTTTAAGTTTTTAGGTTTTGAGATTTTTCTCTTATCATTTTTAAATCAATCCAAGCTAACTTTTTTTGGTCAGGCTGCCTCATTAAAAATGCTGGATGAAAAGAGGCAATTATCCAAAGATCTGAAATTCCTATTTTTTTCTGGAACCATTTACCCCTTGCTTTTGATATTACTACTTCATTTCCTATTATGGTATTTAAAGCGGTGCTTCCTAAAAGCACCAGAATCTTTGGGTTAATTATTTCTATGTGGCTTTTTAAATAAGGCAAATATCTTTGAATTTCTTCATCCGTCGGTTTTCTATTAGCTGGTGGCCTATAATTTACAACATTTGAAATATATACTTTTTTTCTATCTAAATTTATTGCTAGAAGCATTTTATCTAACAACTTACCAGCGCGACCTACGAATGGTTTACCCTCAGCGTCTTCATTAGCACCAGGACCTTCACCGATGATCATTATTTTAGCATTAATATTTCCGTCTCCAAAAACCAAATTAGTTGCATTTTTTTTGAGCTCACAATTCTTGATAGATTTAATTTTTGCTTCTAATTTGTTGAGCCTTTCGGATTTTGTGCCTTTAATAGTGTTAGCAATACTTACGGTAGTTCTTTTTATCGGGTAATTATTTAACAAGAAATTAGCATTAATTAAATTGTAATATTCTATTAGATCAATTAACTTTTGATTTAAATTTCTTTTCATTTATAAAGTATATTATATGAAATTTTTAGGTAAAAAAATTTATTTTTTTTTAATATTAACAATTTTACTTTTTAATACGAGTAAAATTTTTGCAAAAAGTAGCGAAATACAATATACAAGCGAAAATATTTCAAACTATTTTTTGGGAATAGTTTCAATAGATAAAAACTATGATGAACAAGCTTTTGATTACTTAAAAAAAGTAAAGTCTTTAAAAGACACACATTCAAAATTTAATATTGAGTTTATAAGAACATTAGTGCTTATTAATAAATTTAATAAAGCAGTAAATTTTTCAAAAAATATTTCCTCAGATGAGGTCTTTTTATTCGAAGCAGACCTTTTAGTTGGTTTAGATTTTTTTATAAAAAAAGATTATAAAAATGCTGAAAGATATTTTAAAAAATTGAATAGGATATCGGAGTCAAATATATTTTTTGAAGATTTTATCGGTAATATTTTAATTGCTTGGAGTAAAGCGGCCCAAAACAATAAGGAAGATAGTTATAGATTTATTGGAAAAGTGCCTAGACCCTATTACCATTTAAAGGAAGCTCAAAATATTTTCTTGCAATGTTATTTTAACGAAAACGATATAGAAATTCTTTATAAAAAAATGCTACAGCAGGAAAAATACAATTTTTCAAGATACCATTTTTTTTTAGCAAATTATTTATTATTTAATAATGAAGTTGAAGAGGCTAAAAAAATCATTGATCATGCCAGAACAGATCACAATTCTAATTTACTTTTAAAACAGGCAGAAAGTTTTTTAAAAAATGAAGAAAATAATAAAATTAAGAACTTTTTTGACTGTAAAAAACCTAACGATGCTATCGCTGAACTTTTTTATGTAATTTCTAACCTCTATTCTTCTGAAAAAGAATATCAATTATCAAATTTTTATTTAAAAATTGCAATGAATTTAAATAATAGATTTTTAACTAATAAGGCTTTATTAGCTGAAAACTTTTACTACCAAAAAAAAAATAAGCTCTCAAAAAAAACTTATCAATCTCTTAGATCTATAGGAAATGTGTATTCTTGGTATGCAGAAAAAAGTATTGCAGTTATTTTAGAAGATGAAAAAGGCAAAGAATATTCGGTTAAAGTACTAAAAGAAAAATTTAATTTATTATCCAATCCTAATTACGAACATTATTATGATTTAGCAAATTTTTATAAAAACAGAAATTTTTATGAGGAGTCAATAAAATATTACTCTTTGGCCTTAGAAAACTTAAGCAATGATCATTATTTGGTTCCAAAAATTTTAGATAGGAGAGGAACTAGTTATGAAAGAATAGGTAAATGGCAAGAAGCTGAAAAAGATTTACTAGAATCTTTAAAAATTATACCTGATCAACCTCATGTATTAAATTATTTAGCATACTCATGGATTGAACAAGGAACTAATTTGGATAAAGCTTTAGTAATGTTAAAAAAAGCTACAAAATTGAAAGAGAATGATGGGTATATAATTGACTCACTAGGATGGGCTTATTATGCAAAAAAAAATTATACTCAAGCGGAGTATTTTTTACAAAGAGCAGTTGAACTAATGCCACAAGATCCAGTAATTAACGATCATTACGCAGACACATTATGGATGCTCAATAAAAATATTCAAGCTAGATATTTTTGGAACTATATTTTAGAATTAGATGACACAGAACAAAAGCTAAAAGACATAATAAGTAAAAAATTAATTTTTGGCGTTAATAGGAAATTGTAATCTAATTAGGTGAGAAAATTTAAGATAAAATCATATTGTAAAGTTAATTTATTTTTAAGGATAGGAAAAAAATTTAAAAATAAATATCACAGTTTAGCATCATTAATTACTTTTTGTAAAATATATGATTTGATATCTGTATCCTCTATAGAGGGCCATAAAGATAAAATTATTTTTTCTGGAAAATTTAAAAATGGTATTAACATTAATTCAAATATCGTTACTAAAGTTCTAAAATTATTAAGAGATAACAATCTATTAATAAATAAGGTTTATAAAATAAACATAAAAAAAAATGTTCCACACGGTTCTGGTCTTGGCGGGGGATCGTCTAATGCAGCAGATTTGTTAAATTTTTTTAATTCAAAAATGAAATTAAAGCTAGGTAAAAAAAAAATTAATAAATTTGCTAATACAATTGGATTTGATGTACCTATTTGTCTAGAAAAAAAAAATACTTTTTTAACTGGAAGAAAAAATGAAATATTAAGACTTAAAAAAAATTTTAAGCTTAATTTGTTGATTGTGTATCCTAATATAATTTGTTCAACAAAAAAAATATATAGAATAAATAAAAAAAAAAGCTTGCTTAAATCAAAATCATTAAACTTTTTTAATAATAAAAAAATAATTAATAATTTAGCTCAAGAATGCAATGATCTAGAACATGCCGCTTGCAAAACCCATCCAAAAATAGGAAATATTATAAACTTTATTAAAATGCAAAAGGGTTGTTACTTTTCTAGAATCACCGGATCTGGATCAGCTTCTATTGGAATATTTTCAAATATGAACAATGCAATTAACGCGAAAAGAATGATAAAATTAAAATATCCGAAGTATTGGTGTGCTGTATCAAAAACTATGTAAAATAAATCTTTTGTGATATATCTCAAACTTAAATTGGGGCGTAGCCAAGCGGTAAGGCAGTGGTTTTTGGTACCACCATCCTAGGTTCGAATCCTAGCGCCCCAACCAAAAATGCTTAGAAGAATTAAAAATATTTTTTATAAAACTGATCTTTTTCTTTACAAAAAATTTGGATCATACAAAAGTACAAAAATTTTAGAAAATATAAATGAAGCACAATTGCTTTTTTCTTACCTTAATGTTGCAGGCGAAGAAGATAAAGTTAGATTTGTTGGGGGTTGCGTCAGAAAAGCGATTCATGGTGAAGATATTGATGATATTGATTTAGCAGTATCTTTAAAACCAAGTGAAATTAAAGAAAAACTTTCTGAAAAAAATATTAAATTAATTGATACTGGAATTTCTCACGGAACAATTACTGCAATTTTAAATGACAAGAAGTTTGAAATAACTTCCTTAAGAAAAGATGTTTCAACTGATGGTCGCCATGCAAAAGTTGAGTTTAGCAACAACTGGGAAGAAGATGCAAACAGAAGAGATTTTACAGTAAATGCAATATACTCCGATATTAATGGAAGAATATTTGATCCTTTAAATGGAATTTCTGATTTACAAAATGGTACAGTAAAATTTATTGGAAATGCAGAAGAAAGAATACAAGAAGACTATTTGCGTATTTTAAGGTATTTCAGATTTTTTAATCAGTATAGTAAATCAAATCACGATCCAGAAACCATTCAATCAATAAAAAAACATATAAATGGAATAAACAAGATATCCAGAGAAAGAATCTTTGATGAATTAGAAAAAATATTAAAATTAGATAATTTTGATAAATTATTTTTAAATAAATATTCTAAAGAAATTATATTAAATATATTTCCACAATTTAAACATCACGGGAGATTAAATATTTTTAAAGATTTAAAAATAAAAATAAAAAATAGATTTGACAAATATTTAATTTTGGCATTAATTATTGTAGACGAGACTAATGATTATGAATTTTTTTGTCATAAGTATAAAGTTTCTAAAAAGATAAATAAAAGGTTAGAAAACATAGCAAAAAATTTTGAAAATATTAAAAATAAGAAATTTTATACTGAAGAAAATATAAAAAAATTAATTTATTTTTCCAACAAGGAAGATGTGATTGATTTACTGCTTTTTTCTCTTTGTAATGATACAAGAAAAAAAAGTACAAATATCGAAAATTTAATTCAGTTTGTTGATACTTGCAAAATACCAAAATTTCCAATTACAGGTGAAGACCTAAAAGAAAAAGGTTATAAAAGTGGAGAGATAATAGGAAAAAAACTTAAATTATTAGAGCAGAAATGGATAGACAGCGGTTTTATTATGGATGAAAAAAAAATAAAAAAATACTTGGAAATGGTTGAGAAAAATTAAATATATTGTACTTCAATGACTTCAAAATTTTTTTCACCAGATGGAGTAGAGACGCTTATTAAATCCTTTTTTTTTTTTCCTATCAAAGCTTTGCCGATTGGAGATCTAAAGTAAATATAGTTTTTTGCAATATCTGCTTCATCCTTTCCCACTATTTTATACATTTTTTTTTTATTATTTTCTAAATCAATTAAATGAACAGTAGATCCAAATATAATATTATCTTTTTTTTCTAACTTTGTTACGTCAACAACATTAGCTGTTGCAATTAAATTATTTATCTCAATAATTCTGCTTTCAATTTTTGCCTGCTCTTCTTTTGCCGCATGGTATTCTGCATTCTCTTTCAAGTCTCCGTGTCCTCTAGCTTCAGCTATGGCTTCAACTATTTTTGGTCTTTTGATATTTTTCAATTCATCTAGTTCTTTTTTAATATTTATTAATCCTTGCGATGTTATAGGTTCTTTTTCCATAAATTATTTCCATTTTGAAACGGGCGGCATTGACATTAATATTGCCTCTGTATTTCCACCACTATTTAATCCAAATTTTGTTCCCCTGTCATATAATAAATTAAACTCAACATATCTTCCTCGTTTTATCAATTGTATTTCTTTCTCTTTTGATGTCCACCTTCTGTGCATTTTTTTATTTATAATTGTATCCATTAAATCAACAAAGGTAATACCAACATGTTTAGTGAATAAAAAATCTTTTTCCCAATTACCCATTTTATAATCGAAAAAAATTCCACCAATTCCCCTTGGTTCTTTTCTGTGTTTAAGATAAAAATATTTATCACACCATTTTTTATATTTTAAATAATATTTTTTATCGTAAATATTACACATTTTTCTCAATTCGTTATGGAAGTATTTCTTTTCATTTTTATCAATTAAACAAGGTGTAAGATCCATTCCTCCACCAAACCAATTTTTTTGTGTACATATAAATCTAGTGTTAAAATGCATAGCTGGTACATTTGGATTTTTTGGGTGCAACACTACAGAAACTCCCGAGGACCAAAAATTATTATTTTTTTTTGCCCCTGGAATTTTTTTTGCAAATTCTTTTGAAAACTTACCCATAACATTTGAAAAAGCTACTCCGCCTTTCTCAATTACTTCTCCCTCAATCGTTCTAAATTCACCAAATTTCCAATTATTTTTCTTAAATTTTTTTTTTGAACCGTATTTTTTTTCAATTCTCTCTATATTATCGCAGATTATATCCTGCAATTCTTTAAACCATTCTTTTGATAATTTTTGTTTAGTTTTTATTTTCATAATTTAAAAATTTTAATTTTGCCTCAAGGCTTCAGCTAAAGTAATAGCAACAGCCATTCCAACATTAAGCGATCTTACATTTTTTTTTAAAGGTATATTAAGTCTTTGAAAAGATTTATTATGGACATTTTTTGGGACACCTTCGCTTTCTCTTCCGAATAGTAAAGTATCTTTAGGTTTAAATTTAAAAGTTAAGTAATTTTTTTGTGATTTTGTAGTCATCAATATTACCCTAGATTTTTTTTTTTTAATTAAAAAACTTTCGTAAGATTTATAAAATGTTATTTTACATTTATATAAATAATCCATTGAAACCCTTTTTATCCTTTTGTCGCTCAGATGAAAACCGCATGGCTCAATAATTTCAAGAGGCACTCCAAAACAAGCACATAAGCGAATTATCGCGGCTGTATTTTGAGGTATATCAGGTTGATAAAGTGCAATATTAAACATTTTTTTAGCTGTGTATTATTTTATGTGTCATTCTGACCCTGACAAATTTATATTAATTGTAATTAATTAGTAATATATACTACATGAATACTTCGAAAATATGAGCAAGGAAATTAAGCCAAAAAGAAGAGATTTTCTATTTACGGCAACTTATACAATTGGAGCTGTTGGAATAGGTGCGGCCGTTTGGCCTTTAATAGACCAAATGAATCCAGATTCTTCAGTAAAAGCCTTGTCAACCACAGAGGTTGACGTAAGTAATATTGAACCTGGAAAAACTATAACTGTATTGTGGAGAGGTAAACCAATTTTTATAAGAAGGAGAACTTCAAAAGAAATAGAAGAAGCTGCTGCGGTTGATTTAAAAGATTTAAAGGACCCAGAAAAGGATTCTGAAAGAACAAAAAATCCTGAATGGTTAGTTATGGTTGGGGTTTGCACGCATTTAGGATGCGTTCCTTTGGGAGATAAAGGAGATTACAAAGCTTGGTTCTGCCCCTGTCATGGATCACATTACGATACTTCAGGACGAATTAGAAAAGGGCCGGCACCAACAAACTTGGAAATACCCAAATATGAATTTGTAAATAATAATACAATTAAAATAGGTTAATTTTAAATGAGTGAAACAAAATATATTCCTAAATCAAAAATTGCAAAATGGTTTGACTCTCGCTTGCCACTATTATCTCTATCACATCATTTAAAAGAGTATCCAACTCCTAAAAATCTAAATTATTGGTGGACATTTGGGGGAATATTAACATTTTGCTTAATTACTCAAATAGTAACAGGAGTTATTCTTGGAATGCATTATGTTGCACATACTGACCATGCTTTTGAAAGCATAGAACATATTATGCGCGACGTTAATTATGGATGGGTGCTTAGATATGTACATGCTAATGGAGCTTCAATGTTTTTTTTAGCTGTTTATATTCACATTTTTAGAGGTTTGTTTTATGGTTCTTATAAAGCTCCAAGAGAAGTCATCTGGATAATTGGTGTAATAATTTATTTACTGATGATGGCAACAGCGTTTATGGGTTACGTTTTACCCTGGGGACAAATGAGTTTTTGGGGAGCCACAGTAATTACTAATTTATTTAGCGCAATACCTTTTGTTGGTGAAAGCATTACCACGTGGCTTTGGGGAGGATATTCTGTAGATAATCCAACTTTGACCAGATTTTATGCTTTACATTTTTTACTACCATTTTTAATTTTTGGTTTAATTATACTTCATATTTGGGCTTTACATGTTCCTGGAAATAACAATCCAACAGGAATTGATGTAAAAAAAAATAGCAATGAAACCATGCCTTTTCACCCATATATGGTTATGAAAGACATTACAGCTTTATTAGTTTTTGTAATTATTTTTTTATGGTTTGTGTTTTTTGCGCCTAACGTTTTAGGTCACCCAGATAATTATATTGAAGCTAATCCTTTAGTAACTCCCGCACACATAGTACCCGAGTGGTATCTATTACCTTTCTATGCAATTTTAAGAGCAATACCTAGTAAGCTTGGTGGAGTAATTTTTATGTTTGCTGCAATTTTCGTTTTAATCTTGTTGCCCTGGTTAGATACTTCCAAAGTTAGATCTGCAGTTTTTAGACCAATCTATAAAAAATTTTTCTGGGTTTTGGTGGTTACCGTAGTTTTATTAGGATATTTGGGAGCAAAACCTCCTGAGGGGATTTATTTAGTTCTATCAAGAATAGCTACAGCATATTATTTTATTCACTTTTTAATTTTACTCCCTTTATTAGGGAGATATGAAAAAACAGATCCATTACCAGTAAGCATATCAGATCCTGTATTAAATAAACCTGATTTTATGGATAAGTTTAAAAAAGTAGCGATAAAGTATGAAGGGGAAAATGTTGGTTCTTTTAAGTAGAATATTTTTAGCAATTTTTTTTTCAATACTTCCACTTTCCTCATTTTCTGAGGAAAGTAATAAAAACTATTTAAATACAGATTGGAGTTTTGATGGAATTTTTGGAACATTTGATCGCGCATCTCTTCAAAGAGGCTACCAGGTTTATCAAGAGGTTTGTGCAGGATGTCATTCTATGCAGCATCTAAGTTATAGAAATTTGTCTGAAAGCGGTGGTCCTGAATTTTCTGCAGAAGAAGCTAAAGCTATAGCAGCACAATTTGAAATTGAAGATGGTCCAAATAGTGACGGAGAAATGTTTATGAGACCAGCTAGATTGTCAGATAAATTTGTAAAGCCTTACCCAAATGTTGAGGCGTCCACTGCGGCAAATGGTGGTGCTTATCCGCCAGATATGTCAGTTTTAGCAAAAGCAAGAGCTGGTGGTGCAAATTATATTTATTCGCTTCTCCTAGGATATGAAGAGCCTCCGCCTGGCTTTGAACTGGATGATGGTGTTTATTATAATAAGTTTATGCCTGGAAATAAAATTAAAATGTCCGCACCTCTCATGGATGATATTGTAGAGTATACTGACGGCACACAAGCTACCGCAGAACAAATGGCAAAAGATGTTACAGCCTTTTTAGTTTGGTCTGCTGAACCTCATTTGGAAGCAAGACATAAAATGGGATTTAAGGCTATTCTATATTTATTAATTCTACTTACATTAGTTTACATGAGTAAACAAAAAGTTTGGTCACGATTTGGATCAAAAAAAGAAACAGAGGAAGAAACTTTTGATAAAGCTGAGAGAGTTGTCACAGAATATGAAGGAGAAGACCCAAAGACCTTTAAATAGTTCATACTTAAAAGGGTGCGACAAAAATTTTTAATTTTAATTTATTTTTAAGATTTTTTTCATATTTTAAACACAATCTAATTCTATATAAAAGCTAAATGCGCTTAAGATTATTTTATACTTTCATTTTTTTTTACTGGTCTATATTAATCTTTGGTCCATTTATTAAATAGTTTATGGCTAAAATATTATTTTTATCTTCTTGGTCTCTTGTTATTGCTTTTTTTACAGTTGCTACAATATTATCGTTTTAAAGATTTAACTTCCTGTCCTAAAAAACATTACATCACCGTCTTTCACTAAATAATCTTTTCCTTCAAGCCTTAACTTTCCAGCGTTTTTACACTCATTAAAGCCTTTATATTTTATAAAATCTTCGTGGGATGCGGTTTCAGCTCTAATAAATTTTTTTTTAAAATCTGTGTGAATAACTCCTGCAGCATCTACAGCCTTTGAGTTTTTTTTAATAGTCCACGCTCTACTTTCTTCAGGTCCAGAAGTAAAAAATGTACTAAGGCCAAGGGTATTGTAGCCAGTTTTAATTAGGTTGTCTAAACCAGTGCTTTTTATTCCAGATTCAATCATAAAATCTTTTTGGTCCTTTGCTTGAAGGCCCATAATTTGGTCTTCAATATCTGCGCAAACTACAATTATATTTTCATTTGGAAATTTTTTTTTACAAGAATTGGAATATTTGTTGCCATCAGGTAAGCTATTTTCATCAACATTACATACAATTATTCTTGGCTTAAGAGACAGAAGAGCTGATTTATTTATCAATTCTTTACTGTATTTTTCCTTTAATTCATCTGGCTTTTTTCCTTCACCAATTAATTTTTTACATTCTTCAAGAAAGTCCAATTCATCTTTTTCTAATTTTTTTTTATTACTTTTTTCTAGTCTTTTTTGTAGAGATTCAAGATCTGATAATAGAATTTCAGTTTCAATAATTTCAAGATCTCGCACTGGATTTACATCTTTATTCACATTTTGTATTTTTTCTGAATCAAAGCATCGGGTAAGATGAATAATGGCATCTACTTCTCTCACATGAGAAAGAAATTTATTTCCTAGCCCTTCACCCTTTGAAGCACCCTTAACAAGCCCTGCAATATCAACAAAGGTGATTGCGGCATTAATTGTTTTAACTGAATTTGAGATTTTAGATATTTTATTCAATCTTTCATCTGGAACGGCTACTATCCCAACATTAGGGTCAATAGTACAAAAAGGAAAATTTTCTGCCTGTGCTTTTTTTGAAGTTGTCAGTGCATTGAACAATGTAGATTTACCAACATTGGGCAATCCAACAATTCCACATTTAAAACCCATCTTACTTTTGATTTATTTTGCTAGAAAACAGATCTAAATCTTTACTCATTAAAACCGATATTGATTCAGTAATATTTTTGGTCACTTCTCCCAAATTAATTTTTTCATCGGCGCTAAAATTTTCTAAAACATGATCGGCGCCAGTAGAATTTTTATTTGGTCTGCCAATTCCTATTCTTACTCTAGAATAATTTTTTCCAATATTTTTATCCAAAGAATCTATTCCATTATGCCCAGCACAACTTCCTCCAACTTTCACCTTAACTTTTCCAAGTTCAATGTCCATATCATCATGGAATACAAAAACATTTTTTACATCTATTTTAAAATAGTCAATTAGTTCTTTAATGCAAATTCCCGAGCTATTCATAAATGTAAGTGGTTTTATAGCAAAAACTTTTTGTTCATCAATCTTTCCTGTAGTTAGTAATCCTTTGAATTTTGGTTTTTGTTTTGATAATTTAAATTTTTCATTAATAGCATCAATTACTAAAAAACCAACGTTATGTCTGTTATTAGAGTTATTCGGGTTAGGATTTCCTAAGCCAACAAAAAGAAGCATAATTAAATATATATCCTATATTATTTTTTTTTTGTTTCTTTACCCGCTGGCTTACCTTTATCACCCGCGGAACCTTTAGCTTTATCATCTGAAGTTTTTCCTGCAGCAGCTTTTGCTTTATCATCAGATCCTTTGGCAGTTTTATCTTTGCCTTCTTCTGTAGCAGGAGTGGCTCCTTCTGCAGTTCCTTCTGCTCCTTCTGCAGCAACTTCACCCTCAGCAACAACTTCTTCAGTTTTCTCTGGCTCTACTAAAATTGTTGGAGACACGACTGTTGCAATTACAAAATCTCTATCGGTAATTGTAGGCACAACATTTTCAGGAAGTTTTACCGAAGATATTTTAAGACTACTATTAATTTCTGTATTATCTAAATCTACTACTATTTCATCAGGTATATTTTCCGCAGGACATTTCAGCTCTACTTTTCTTCTTACTATATTTAAAACTCCACCTTTTTTTAAACCAGGCGATTTATCAGAGTTTATAAATTTTACAGGTATCTCTAAGGTTAGTTTTGATCCTTTTGTAATTCTCATAAAATCTATATGAATTGGTTCGTCTGAAATTGGATCGTATGAAATATCTCTAGGCAAAGCCTTTTCTGGATTTCCATCAATATCTAAATCGAAAACTTTAGACATAAATGTTTCTGTTTTAATAAGATTTTGTAAATGCAATTTTTTAAGACTTATTTTTAAATTATCTTTTTTTCCACCATATAATATAGCAGGAATAAAACCTTCTGATCTCAGTTTATTAACTTGGCCAGTTGATTGACTATCTCTTTTTGTAGCTTTTAAAACGTTCATAAATTGAAAAGGTGTTTTTATATTATGTTCAGTAAAAAAACAAGCAAAATTATTTAAAAAGACTAGAAACAGACGTAGAGTTTGCAATTCTTTTCATTGCTTCTGATATCATTGGCGCAAGTGATATTATTTCTATTTTTTTGCTTTTTCTAATTTTTTTGAAATTATCTATTGTATCAGTCGTTATTAACTTTTTAATTTTAGATCTTTCTATTTTGTCTACCGCTTCTCCGCTCAGCACAGCATGCGTGATATAAACATAAACATCTCTAGCTCCTTTTTCTTTTAGTGCTTTTGCTGCATTTACAATTGTACCTCCTGAGTCAATTATATCGTCTACAATAACACAGTTCTTGTTTTTAACATTTCCCACAATATTCATTACTTCAGATTTTCCTGGGGAAGGTCTCCTTTTATCTATAATTGCTATGCTCGAGTTTATTCTTCTACTGAGTGCCCTAGTTCTTTCTACTCCCCCAACATCAGGAGCAACACAAATTAAATTATTTAATTTTATTTTCTTTTTTATGTGTCTAGCAAAAATTGGAGTAGCAAACAAATTGTCTACCGGAATATCAAAGAAGCCTTGAATTTGTCCAGCATGCAAATCAACACTTAAAATTCTATTTGCTCCCGCATTGGTAATTAGGTTAGAAACTAGTTTTGCTGAAATTGCAGTTCTTGGAACAACTTTTCTATCTTGTCTTGCATATCCAAAGTAAGGAATTACTGCTGTGATATTTTTGGCTGAGGATCTTCTTAAGGCATCAATGCAAATTAACAGCTCCATTAAGTTGTCATTTGCAGGGTTAGATGTTGATTGAACAACAAATATACTATTTCCTCTTATATTTTCATTAATCTCTACATAAACTTCTCCATCCGCAAATCTTTTTATGTTGGAGTTGACTAATTTTAGTTTGAGTTGTCTTGCTATGTCTTTACATAGTTTTAAATTACTTGTACCAGCAAGAACTTTCATAGGATAACTTGTTTATACAGCTTTATTTAAACTTTTCAATTTAATAAAGCATTTAATTAAGTCATAAGTATGACAGAAATACACCTTCCATAATCTTTTTCATTATTGATTATAGACCTTCTGTGGCTATAAAAAAAATCACTTTGGGAAAACGTATCTAAATCAATATTTTCAATGTTTTTTATATTTAAACTATTTAGTTCTTTATTTATAAAAGCTCTTAGATCAAAAGTATATTTTTCTTTATTTTTTTTTTTAAAAAAAACTTCATTATTCTTATCCTTATTAATAAAATTCTTTAAAAAATCGTTCCCGACTTCATAATTTTCCATCTTTATACAAGGGCCAATAACAGCAATTAAATCGCGATTATTAGAATTTAATTCATTAAATTTGCTTACAGTATTTTTAATTATTCCGTTCAAAGCACCTTTCCATCCAGCGTGTGCGCATCCAATTATTTTTCTATTTGGATCGTAAAAAAGTATAGGAGCACAATCAGCAGAAAGAATTGCAATTCCAACATTTTTAACCTCTGATATTATTGCATCTCCATGCAGTTTATTTTTTATAGATTTTTCATTTTTAAAATGTACCACTTTATTACTATGTACTTGGTTAAGTGTTATTAGAAATTTACTTTCACAATTAATTTTTTCACTTACTATTTTGAGATTTTTAATAACATTTTCTTTTTCATCATTTGAGCCTAGACCACAATTTAAGCTTTTATAGATACCTTCTGATACGCCATCTTTTCTAGAAAAAAAACAATGCTTAATATTTTGAAAATTTTTCAACTTTAATGAAAAAAACATTAATCAAATCCCAACGAAAATTTTGTTTTCTTATTTTTGGCAAATAAAACTTTAAATAAATTACCCATTTCATCATTATGTAATAATCTTCTCAATCTATAATACATGTCAGCCTTTGATTTAAAACTCATTTCTTTTGATAAAATATTTGCTCTCTCAATAATACCCATTCTTTGTAGAAATTTGCTTTGCGATATTATTTTTTCTACTTTTAATCTCTTATTTAAAACTTTTGTAAATAATTTAAAATTGACGTGAGAAGTAATATCGGAACTTCCAATATCATAAAAAATATTAACATGTTCATGTTTGTTAATCGATTGAAGAGTGTTTTGATTTTTATTTTGATTGTAGCCGTAATCAAAAGCTAAAAGGCATCCATCATACTTGTTTATTTTTTTTGTAATTATATCAAGATATTTTATAGCTTTATCAGGATATTCTATTATACCTTTTTCAGTATCCAAGTTCCATTTCTTAATATTTTTAATTAAATTTTTTTTGGCTTTTTTAAATAAAAAATTAATCTTTTTATCTTTTTTTAAAAAAGTCACATATTTTTCATAAAACTGATCTTTTTTTTTATATAACTGTTTAATTGGCAAAGAGTCAAAAAATTCATTACCTAAAAAAATTATTGGTCCTTCTTTCAACTCTTGAATTGTACTTACCCACTTAACTTTTTTATTCCTAATTTTATTTTTTTGCAATTTTCTTAATACTTTACTTTTTTCTAATAATCTAAATTCTACAGAATTATAAAAATTTTCAAAAATTTTTGATGTTTTAAGCATTTTATCACATAAAGATGCATCACCCGGACCCAATTCAACCACATAGATTTTTTTTGGTTTTTTTAAATATTCCCAAAATGCCACGCACCATAAAGTAATTATTTCTCCAAAAAGATTTGAAACCAAAGGGGCTGTTATATAGTCTCCATGTTTTCCAAATGGATTTTTTTTCATATAGTAGCCAAATTTTTTATTGTAAAGCGCTACATTAATAAATTGATCAATTGGTATAGCTTTTTGTTTTTTTAAAATATTGATTATTTTATTCATTTTTTTTACGTTTAATAATAGCTAAGCCAAAAAAAATCGTTATAAAACTAAGCAAAATTCCCATCGAGAAATAGTTGAATATGTAACCAATATGTACATCTGGTTCTCTAAAGTATTCTGAAATTATTCTTAATACAGAATACAAGATTAAAAAATACCCTGAAATATAACCAGGCTTAAATAGTAGTTTTTTTTTAATAGCTAGAAAATTTATTAAAAGCATTAAAACTATACCTTCTAGAACTGCCTCATAAATTTGTGAAGGATGTCTTCCTAGTTGATCGACTTTTGGAAAAATTACAGCCCACCAGACGTCAGTTGTTTTTCCATAGAGCTCTCCATTTATAAAGTTTGCCACTCTTCCAAGGAAAATACCTATAGGTGTAACACACGCAACGATATCTGAAATTTTAAAAAAATTTATTTTTTCTTTTTTTGCAAATAAATATGTAGATATTATTACACCCAGCAAGCCACCATGAAATGACATTCCTCCGTGCCAAATTTTTAAAACTTCTAATAGATTTTGAATATAATATTCAAAATTATAAAATATTACATAACCAATACGACCGCCAATGATTATTCCTAAGACTATATATATAAGCAAGTCGTTAAAATTTGATAAACTAATTTGTTTAAAATCATGCTTATTTTGCTCGGTAAACTTAATTATTTTTATTGCATAACCCCAGCCAAGAATAATTCCAAATATGTAAGCTAATGAATACCATCTGATCTGTATTAAACCCAGGTCAATAAGTATCGGATCAAAATTATGGACAATCATTTAAAATAAAGATTTATTTAATAATCAAATTAAAATAACTTAAAGAAGTTAAAAAATATATGGAAAAATATAATAAGTTATTGCGAAATATAACAGAAATAATTGAAAAAGGTTTGTTTACTTCAAAAGATTTAAAAAAAGAAGTAGAAGAATCACTTAAATTGAAAATGGAAATTATCGCAAATAAATTAAAACTTGTCTCAAGAGAGGAGTTTGAGGTGCAAAAAAAGTTAATAGAAAATTTGCAAAAAGAATTATTAAAGTTAAAAAAAAAAACTAAAAAATCAAAGAGGTAAAGTAATTTTAACTTTTAATCCACCTAAGTTACTTTTTTCTAAAGCAATATTTCCACCGTGGGATAAAACTATATCATTTGCAATAGAAAGTCCTAATCCGACACCAGATTTATTCTGACCTCTGCTTTTGTCTATTCTGTAAAATGGTTTCATAACATTTTTAAACTCGCTTTCTGGTATTCCTGGTCCATCGTCATCTACAAGTATAATTGAATTATTTCCAATTTTTTTGGCACTAATTTCAACTTTTTTTCCATAAGATATTCCATTGTCTATTAAATTAACCAAACATCTTTTGATGGCATTTGTTCTAATATTAATGTCAAAATTTTCACCTAGATGAAAATTAACCTGCTTGCCGTTATATTTTTTTATAATTTCTGTAATTAAGTTATTAAGATTTACTCTTTCTGTTTCTTCACTTTTTTGATGCCTAGAAAATTCTAAATATTCATTTAGCATTCTTTCCATTTCTTCTATGTCATCAGCCATCTTTTTTGCTAAGTCTTGTTGTTTTAATAAGGCTAGTTGTAATTTAAGTCTTGTTAGTGGAGTTCTTAAATCATGACTTATACCCGATAACATTTCTGATCTTTGATTTAAATGAACCGAAATTCTCTTTCTCATTCGATCAAACTCATAGGCTGCTTGCCTTATCTCTCTAGCTCCAGAAGGTCTAAATTCTTTTACGAACTCGCCCTTCCCAAATCTTTCTGCCGCTTTAGCTAAGCTTACAATTGGACGAGTTTGATTTTTTAAAAAAATAATTGCAATAGTAATTAAAAGCAAACCTGGCAATGTAATCCATAATGCAAAGATACGAGCCGAGGAGGGAGCAATTTTATTTTTTGGAAAAAATATTTGAAGAACGCCTTGTTTATATTTAATTCTTAAATCTACTATTTCTTTATACGAGGTTGTGTCAAACCAATAAGAAGATGATCCAAAAGAAGATTTAAGCTCACGTCTAAGACTTCTGTCCATTGGACTATACCATCTTTCAGGCACATCTTCAGGAATAATTTCATTTTCATTTACTTTAACTACAAAATCAAAATTTTGATTATATATTTCTAAAATAAATTTCTTATTATTATTATCATTTTCATAAATATCGTATAATGTTCTAACTTCTCCAACCAAAGATCTGGTCATTCCTTTATTTGCTTTGATCCAAAGACTATCAAAAAAAACCACAGTAATTATTATTTGCAATAAAATAATTGGCGTTGCTACTATTATTAAAGATCTATAAAAAAGTCTTTTAGGTAATATTCTTTTTATAAAATTATTCAATCCATAAAACATATCCAGATCCTCTAATTGTTTGCAAATACTTTGGATTCTTCGGGTTAGACTCTATTTTTTGTCTAAGTCTTGTAATCATAACATCAATTGTTCTCTCTTTTGAAATATTTATAATTTTACCTATATCATATCTCGAAAAAACTTTTCCAGGCGTTTCAAGCATTTTTTCTAAAACTTTCTTTTCTTGAGGATTAATTTTAGTAATTTTATTTTTTATTTTAATATTTAATTTTTTTAAGTCAATTAAAGCAACTCCTATATGAACTTGATTTGGTAGAGTAGGTTTTTGAATTTTATTTAGTACATTTTTAATTCTTAAAAGTAATTCTTTTGGTTCAAAAGGCTTGCCTAAATAATCATCTGCTCCAAGCTCCAATCCTTTGATCCTGTCACTTGTTTCACCTTTAGCGGTTAAGAGTATTATTGGTATTGGATTATTTTTTTTAATTTCTTTTGTTAATGAGAGACCGCTTTCTCCCGGCATCATAATATCTAAAATTAATATATCAAATTTAATGATGTTAATTTTTTCTTTTGCATCCGAGACATTAGTGGCTGTCGTCACTAAAAAATCATTTTCTTCTAAATATTCTTTTACTAATTCTCTTATTCTATCATCGTCATCTACTACTAATATATGGAAATAATTTTTATTCATTAATAATTTTTGTAAGGACGTTTTTAAATTTGATCACAGAATCAGAATCTGAATTTTTAAGAGCATTATAAATTCTTTTTTTTTGCTCAAAAAATATTTCCTCAAAAAGTTTTTTTCCTTTTTCGTTCAGAAAAATTTGTCTTTGTCTAGAATCTATCTCTCCTTTTTTTAATAAAATTGTTTTATTATTTATTAAATCTCTTAAAACTCTATTTAAACTTTGTTTAGTGATTTTTAGCTTATTTAGCAAATCCGAAACTGTTAACCCTTCATATTTTTCAATTAGATGTATTGCTCTATGGTGTGCTGTACCAAAGGAGTATTTTTTTAAGATTTTCTTAGGATCAGAATAAGTTTCTCTGTAAGCATAAAATATTTGCTCAATAAAATCCTTAATCTGTTCATCTTTTAAATATAATAGGTCTCTCATAAATTACTTTGGGTCAGTTATATTGACATATCTACCTAACATAGATACTTTTTTGAATAGAATAAATCAATTAAGATTAAAAAAATTTTTATGGAACCCATACCCTTTGATAAAAGATCGGGAAAAATTTGGTATAATGGAGATCTTATAAATTGGCCAGATGCAAAGATACATGTATTAAGTCATGGATTACATTACGCTAGTTGTGTATTTGAAGGTGAGAGGGTGTATGATGAAGAAATATTTAAGCTTGAAGAACACACAGAAAGATTATTTTATTCAGCATCAAGAATGGGTATTGAAATTCCCTACAATCAAAAAACTATAAATAAATCTTGCAAAGATATAGTTGCGATACAAAAAGTAAAAAATGGTTATGTAAGACCAGTAGCATGGAGAGGAAGCGAGATGATGGCTATCTCAGCACAAAAAACAAAAATTCATGTTGCTATTGCTACATGGGAATGGGGCTCCTATTTTGATCCAAATCTTAAACTAAAAGGTATTAAGTTAGATATTTCGAAATGGAGAAGACCCGCTCCAGACACAATTCCTTGGGATACCAAAGCTTCGGGGTTGTATATGATCTGCACTTTATCAAAACATGAAGCCGAAAAAAAAGGTTTCACAGATTCTTTGATGCTTGATTATGAAGGAAATGTTGCTGAAGCAACTGGCGCCAATGTATTTTTTAAAAGTAGTGACGGTGACTTACATACACCCATCCCAGATTCTTTTTTAGATGGAATTACAAGAAGATGTATTATCGAAATTGCTAAATCAAAAAAAATTAAAATAGTTGAAAGAAAAATTAAACCAGAGGAGCTATCAAAATTTACTGGATGTTTTTTAACAGGAACAGCAGCGGAAGTAACTCCTGTATCTCAAATAGATAAATATAATTTTACTGTTTGCGACATGATAAAAGACTTGTCGAAAAGCTATCAATCTCTGGTTAGAAAAAAAACTGCAGCCTAGAATTTAAATTTTAATCTATTGCGTGGTGAATTTTTTTTCTTACGTAATCATAACCCGTGTATATTGTAAAAAGTGCTGATAACCATAATAAAATAATTCCTATAAAGTGAGCATTATACCCGTAAAAATTAATAAGATTATTACCACTTTCTCCTGTTAGTAAGATTGCAATAGCGAACATTTGTATAAAAGTTTTGTATTTTGCTAGACTAGATACAGGAATTGTCACTTTAACCTTGGCTAAAAATTCTCTTAATCCAGAAATTAATATTTCTCTAATTAATATAATTATAGCAGCGATTACTTCATAATCTTTTATTATATCATCCATGATTAGCAAAACTAATGCACTAGCAACAATGATTTTATCTGCAATAGGATCTAACAATTCTCCAAGTTTTGATTCTTCTTTATATAGCCTTGCTAATAAACCGTCTAAAAAGTCTGTAAAACTAGCTAGTACAAATATTAAAAAGGGTATCCAATCACCCATAGCTCCAGGCAAATAAAATGTTCCAATGAATATAGGAACCAAAATAATTCTTCCTATGGTCAATATATTTGGTATTTTAAGTTTCATTTTTTTTAACTATGAAAAAAA
>CEUZ01099538.1_pt1 | contig 25556 bp, 25 predicted proteins | sample 361511 | NCBI WGS metagenome assembly CEUZ01 (sample SAMEA2622822, study PRJEB7988) | marine metagenome | biome: marine biome (ENVO:00000447); feature: surface water layer (ENVO:00002042); material: "saline water (ENVO:00002010), including plankton (ENVO:xxxxxxxx)" | depth 5 m | reverse complement strand
CTCTACGATGTCAACGTAGCGTTCTACCACTGAACTACACACCCTTTCTTGACCAAAGAATGTTTAACTTTTAATTTTTCTATAAAGCATTTTGTAAAAATAAATATAGGAAAGCAACAAAAATAAAAAATAGTACTTACAAAATATTCCATTTTTCATAAATAGTATTCCTGGGGCTAATAATATTACATAAAATAAATTTATATATAGAGACGTCATATAATTTGATGTTAATTTTTTAATATTTTTTTTTAAAAGAAATTTATAAACCAACATGTGTAAATGATTGCCATCAGGAAAAAGTGGACTTTGTCTAGCAAAAAATAATTTTCTAATAAAAGAAAAGAAAACTTCAAAAAACAAGTAAAACAAAAGAATGCAAAAAAAGAAGGGAGAAACGTTTGGATTGGAAATGCTTGTATTAATAACCGAAATAGCAATCAAGACTCCAATAAGATAAGCGCCACTATCACCCAAGAAAATTTTTGCCTTTGGAAAATTGAATTTCAAAAAAACCAGTATAAGAATAATTACAAAAGATATTATTTCAGCAAGATGATTATTTTCCGAAATAAAATTAATTGTAAATAAAACAATAAAAATAATTAATGAATGTATGCCCAGTAAGCCGTTAAAACCGTCGATCAAATTAGACCCATTAATTATAAATAAAAAACATAAACATACAAAAAATAAAGAAAAAATATCAATTTCAAGTAAATTGTTCAAAAATCCTAATCCAGTTTTTTCAATATAAAAATTATTATTTATTATTAAAGCAATCAGAAAGGAACCCATTAATAAAAGTCTCAGCTTAGGTTTAAGATTTATTTTTAAGTCATCAATTAAACCCAGAAGAAAAAAAGCAGTACAAAATGATATATATTCAAAATAAATTATTTTATTAAAAAAAAATGAATATAAAAAAATTACAATTAATGCTAAAAAAATAGTTATGCCGCCCAATCTATAAGTAGATTTTTCATGAAATGCCTGTGGTTTTGTAAAATCACTATCCGACAAGCTAACATTTCTATTTTTGTTAAAGACATTTAATAATATTCTATTTTGTAAATAAGAATAAGCAATTAATATGAAAACAAAAATCAAATCATTGAAAAACATAAAGATAAAATGTATTAAAATTTAATCATATAGATAATGAAAAAAATTTTAATTGTAACAACAAAGTTTCCCTTTCCGCTTTTTAGTGGTGATAAATTAAGAATTTATAACATTTTTAAGTATTTATCAAAAAAAAACAAAATTGATTTAATCTATACAGAATCAAAAGAGAATTTACAAAAAAAAATTAAATTTATTAACAAAACAATGTTGGTTAAAACCAATATATTAGAAAAATGCTTTAATATAATATCTTTTTTTATAAAAGGAAAACCTCTTCAAGTAGGATATTTTTTTTCTTCTGAGATGAGGACAAAAATCAATGAAATTAAAAATAACTATGACGTAATAATTTTTCATTTGATAAGAACTGTAGAATTTTTACCTAGAAATTATGATGGAATAAAAATTTTAGAAATGACTGATTTAATTTCTAAAAATTATTCTCAAGTTTATAGAAGGTTAAATTTTTTTAATCCACTAAAATATATATATTTATTGGAAAATATCCTATTAAAAAAATATGAAAAAAATGCAGCAGTTTTATTTAATCAAATAGCTCTTGTTTCAAAAATAGACTATAAGCATTTTTTTATAGACAATAAAATAAAAAAAAAGATTAAAATTATTACAAATGGTACCAACCTTAAAAAAAAACTATATAAATTTAAAAATAAAAATAAAGATATAGTATTTATAGGAAATATAAATTATTTACCAAACCAAATAGCTTGTTACAATTTTATTAAAAAAATAATGCCTGAATTAGAAAAACAAAAAATTCATATAACTTTTAAGATTATTGGAAATACTTCGAAAATATTAAAATTTTATTTAACTCGATTTAAAAATGTTGAGGTCCACGATAAAGTTAAAATGCCAGAAAAATTATGTAGAAACGCAATATGCGGTATAAGCAATCTTAATGTTGTCAGCGGTGTTCAAAACAAAATAATGGAATATATGAGAATTGGGTTACCCGCTATAGTCAGTGAAAAATGTTTTAATAGTCTAAATTTTACAAAAAATAAGGATTTATTGGTCTACAAAAATGATTATGAATTTATTAGGCAAATTATTAAATTAAAAACAAAAAGGATATTTGCCAAAAAAATTTCTGAAAACTGTTATAAAAAGATCAGAAAACATTATACTTGGGAAAAATCTCTAAAAAAATATAATAATTTAATTTAATTTTTTAATAATTTGGATAGAAATCTTAACAACGAAAAAGGTAAAACTCTAATAATTATAACAATTATTGCCCACCAAAAAGGATAGTAAATCTTTTTATAATTTTTATCTATATTTTTATAGACAATTTTAGCTAATTTACTCACACTACCTTTTGGTAATAACAATTTCTTTCCATATGACAAATTACTATCTAAATAACCTATAATGTAATATTGAATTTTTATTTTTGTTGAAGACGCATCGATCATCAAACTTTCAAAAAATGAATCTAATCCTCTTTTAGACGCTGCATAAACTGAATTTATATTTCTTCCTAAAGTCGAAGAAACGCTGCCAAAACCTACAATCGTTCCAAGATTTTTTTTTAAAAAAATTGGATAAATTTTAGATAAAAAGTACGCTACAGATCCCATGTTTGCTTGAATTAAATTATTGCTTAAATCCATATTATTTGAAACTCCATCTTTTCCTTCCATCATCCCAATTGGGAACATTATTCCTTTTATTTCATCTAATAAATTTGAGTTTGATTCCAGAAATTTTTTTGTTTCTTGAAATGATGAAGCATCTAACACAAAAAATTTAACTACGATTTCAAACCTTGTCTCTAAATCTGTTTTTATTGTTTGAAGATCTCTTTCGTCTCTGGAGACTAAAATTAGATCATTTTTGTTTTCGGCTAAAATATTAGCTAATTCTCTTCCTAAACCAGAGGAAGCGCCCAAAATGAGATAACTCATAAGCCTAACCTATCTGATAATTCTGATTTATAAAACCTGTTTGGATCATAATCCTTAAGATCTGTTCTAAATTCATCAGCAAATTTATAACACTTGTCAAAAACTTCTTTGCTTAATCTAGAATCTTTTATTATTGATGGTACTACATTGTATTCAATATACAATCTATCTAATTCGTTGAGAAAATTTATACTCTTTTTATTTCTAACTAAATCAAAAGTTAAACAAATCATATCGCCTTCGAATCTTAAATATTTTTGCTCACCACTCATTCCCTTTATTGAAAAAAGAGTTATCATTGGTTTGTGTAAATTAATAAGTTTTTGAAAATTATATAAAAAGGGCTCAACCCTTTTGTAATCAATCAAAAATTGACTTTCTAAAAATCCGTTTTTGCCAAATGAAGAAAAGTAAAATTCTTTGCCTAAAAATGGAAACATAACATTGTTAAAAAGATCTTTAAAATCGTTTTTTTTTAAATAATTATAGTAATTAAAAAACAAGCTATTGAAAGCTCTTATTGAAAAATTATTCCATATACAAAAGTAAAAAAAATTTTTTAGAAATCTAGTTTTACAATTTTTTAGCAAATTTAAATCTTTTTTATTTATTTCCAAACTTGCCTTATTACAAAAAATTAACCCATCTCCAAAATTTGATGAATTTGGAATTATCCTATTCCAAGAATAAATAAAATTATTTTTTTCCTCATTTTTTTTTACATAGTTAGCTGAATCAATTAACGAGTTAACTTTTTTTATCGATGTTTTAAAATTATAACCCTCAAAATCCACCAATTGTAAAGTTGCGTTCACTATAGTTCCTGTTAATCCATAACCTCCAATAGTTAAATCAAAAACTTTTTTATTTTCTTCATTAGAAGTATTTATCCAACCATGTTTTTTGTGAAAGACTAGTATATTTTTAATTACATTTCTGATTGTTCCGTCCTGCCCAGCAGACTTGCCATGAACATTTGAGGCAATAGCTCCACCGACAGAAATATAAGGATAGCCAGGAATTTGAGGCATCCAAAGTCCATGCTGTAACGTAAAGTTTAATAGCTCTATTATTGTAATTCCTGACTCAACCTTAATTATTTTTCTTTTTTTATCAAATTCTAAGATTCTATTAAAATTTTTCATTACTATTGATAGTGTTTCTTTTTTAAAACTTGCCGCTACATAAGAATACCCCCCACCTCTTGATATTAAATTTTCTGCTTTAAAAGTGTCTTGCTCTAACTGTCTGTATTTGTCAGGATTCTTTATAAAAGTTTCCGTTGAATAGCCTTTGTCAAATGATGATAATTTTTCTTTCTCGTATAACATTTTTAAAATCTTAAATTAAAGAGTTTTTAATCTATTAAATCCTTTTGGTATTAATTCTTATAAAAAGTAAAATCATATCTTTTAAGGTTAGCAAAATATTTTTTATACTCACCGAAGATCCTGTGCCAAAAGTTCTTGGGAAAGTATGTATTCCTATTTCTGATACTTTGTAACCTAAAAACTTGGACTTTATAGCTAACTCAGCTCCCACAAAAGGACTATTTGATTTTAACTCAACTTTTTTAATTAATTTTTTACTAACAAGTCTAGATCCAGTGGATATATCTTTAAATTTTATATTAAATAGTAGTCGTAAAATTGAATTGTATATCCAAGAAATAATTATTCTGTAAGTAGTATATTTCTTTTTGTACCTATACGTAATAACTAAGTCATGATTTTTGCTAGCCCTAAGTAATTTAAAAAGATCATCAACATCGTACTCTGCATCCCCATCAATCATAAAAATCCAATCATTTTTACATTTTTTTAAGCCTGTTTTTAGTGCAGCTCCATAACCAAAATTTTTCTTATGAAAAAAGACTTTAATATTGGAAAATTTTTTCGAAATTTTTTTAGCTAATTTCCCTGATTTTTGAGGACATCCATCATCAACTATAACTATTTCATATTTTCTTTTTAGTTTTTTCAAAACATTTATACTTTTTGTTATCATAAGTTCAACGGTACTTCTGTCCTTATATAAGGGAAACATTAGACTAATCGATTTAACTTTTCTCATTAAATGTGTATCTTTTTTTTGTTAAAATATTTTTTACATATCTTTTGAATTAAAATATTAGTAAAAATAATTTGCAAAGGGAGTATAACTAGTTTGTATCTGGGAAGAATAAAAAATATAGAAAAAATAAAAATATTAGTAAAAAATATTAAAATTAAATAATTTAATTTATAAGATTTTTTATCTGAAATAAAAATTCCAACTAAAGATGTTAATCCCAACAATAAAACTGGTAGATAGTGAAAAGGATTGTAATAATTGGCTTGCGATGATTTTATATCAATAAATAGGAAAGAGACAATCTTTTTCAAAAATAAAATTAAATATTTTTTTGGATCTTCCTCAATATTTTCAAGAGCATTGTTTAAATAAACTTTGTCAAAATTAATGCCATAAAATTTATTTATTGGGATTGATTCGATTCTTTCCAATAAATCTGTGCTTTCTTTTTTTGTTCCTTCAACATTTGCTTGAGGATTGTTTCCTTTCCAGAGATTATAACCAAATGATTTGGTAATAACTATTTTTTCAAATACTAAAATGTTTCTTGTTAAATAAGGTGAAATTGTAATCAGAGATATTAAAACTATAAGTAAAATATTTTTAATAGATGTTTTAAAAAAGACAATCAAGTAAAGAATAGTGATAGCTAAAATTGCAACAAACTCTCCTCTTAAAAGTATTAGCAATCCCACTGTAAAAGAAAATACAATAACATTAATAAGTTTTTCTTTTTCTACAAATTTATAAAAAAAATAAAAAAATAATATTGTGAGACATACTTGTAAAGTTATGGAAGATATCTGAGTACAAGCATATACATGCAATGGAAATAAAGAAAATAATAATGAACTATAAAAACTTAATTTTTGTGAAAAGAAAAATTTATTTAATTTGTAAAATATTAAAACAGATATGGTGGCCAAAATTATTTGTGATAGCAAAATTAAATTTATATAGCTCTGTTCACTCAAATTAAAAATTGAAAAAAAGTAGAGATAGTAAGCATAAAGAGGAGGCATAAAAACATTTGGTAATACATATTTGTGTAAATCATAATTTTGATAATTTATTGCCAGAGTTCCGTGATTAATTAAATTATTAACTAGTACTCCCCATTCATTATCTAAATTTGTATCACCAAATATAAAAATAGCAGGAATCCTTGCAAAAATAGAAAACAAAACTAGTAAAAATAATGTGTAAATTTCGTTTTTTTTTAAATGATGATAATTGTCTAAAAACATTGTAGATAAATACTTATATTCTAGTTCTAAATACAATGATTAAATTAAAAAATATTAAAAATCAAAAAATTAATCAAATTTTATTATTACAAACATTATTTTATACTTTTCCGCTATCATTCATACTGGGAAACCTGATTTTAAGTGTGCATTCATTGCTTTTCTTAATTCTTTCGTTATTTGTTATTTTTCAAAAAAAACTATCAATAAGATTTGATAAATCGTGTTGGTTGCTAATCTTCTTTTTTTCATACTTTTTTATATCAACCACAATTCAATTCCAAAGTCCCGGATTATTGAATGAAAAAATTCAGGGCTGGCCGCTAGAAAACAACCCTATTTTTAAATCATTTATCTTATTCAGATTTTTAATTTTAATTTTTGTAATAGATACACTTTACTATAACAAAATATTAACTTTTAAAAATTTATTTTTAATTTCTTTAATCTGCACTTCTTTTGTTTGTATAGACGTTATTGTACAGTACGTTACAGGATCAGATTTTTTTGGTTATAAAAGTCAAGGCAACAGATACTCTGGCCCCTTTGGTAGTGAACTGATAGCTGGTTCATATTTGTTAAAATTTTCTTTTTTCTCAATTTTCTATGTTTTTGGAATTGTTAAATTAAAAAAATATAAAAATTCAATACTACTTCTTACTATATCGCTACACGCTATAGCGATACTGCTAGCTGGAAACAGAATGCCTATAATTCTTTTTTTATTTGGATGCTTCCTAATAATTTTATTTATTAAAAATATAAGACTAGTAATGTCCCTGGGTGTTTCGTTGCTTATAATAACTTTCTTAGTTTTATCAAATTTTGATGAAGGATTAAAAAATAATTATAATGCCTTGCTTGGAGATACATTAATTAACAAAATTATCAAACTAGAAAATAGCGAAACTGAGAAAAAATCAGAATGGAAAGAAGGCGAGAAAAGACCTGGATATCTAGGATCCGGTTATAGAGGAATATACGAAACCTCTTACAAAATGTGGAAAGAGCAACCTATAATAGGATTTGGATTAAAATCTTTTAGAATTAAATGTTGGGATGTTTTGGAAAAAAAGAAAAAAGGAGACAGATGTTGTTGTTCTACACATCCGCATAATTATTATCTGGAAATGCTGGACGAGGGAGGGGTTGTTGGCACAGTCCTGATGTTACTTTTCTTTGCCATGCTCTTAAGATATTCTTTGGAATATATTAAAAAGTGTAATAAACAAAACTTTTTTCAAATTGCTCTAATGGTGCCAATTATTTTAGAAATTTTTTTAGAAATTTGGCCTGTAAGATCTTCAGGAAGTTTTTTTACCACCTGGAATGCAAATTTTTTCTGGATGGTTGTGGCAATGTTAATTGCTGCAAAATCAAAAAAATTTAGTTCGCTTCAATAATTTTAGAAATTCTATCCAAAAAAATTTTTTTCACTGGTAAATTGTTTGTCATCATATCTTTTTGGATTAGACTGTAATTTTTTATTATATATTTAATAAGTGTTGATAGAGAGTTTGAATCTCTTTTACATACAAATACTCCTTTTCTTTTGTCAATTACATGTGAAATTTCATTAAAAACTATTACCGGTCTTAATCTTGCTAAAGACTCGTCAAGAACTTGAGGGTGTCCTTCGGTAAATGAAGGTAATACAAAAATATTATGCTGATCGTATATATTTATTATTGAATCGTGATCCTCGTTATTAAAATGAATTACATTAATGTTTTTTTGTTCTAATTTTTTTCTATTTTTTTCTAAAGATCCTAAAATTGACAATGTAAAATCTTCCTTAAATTTTTCTAATATTTTTAATAAGGAAAATATTCCCTTTTCAACTTTAACTCTTCCAATATATAGCAATTTAACTCTGTCTAAATTAGCTTCTGTTCTAGATAAAAACCACTTTTGATTTAGTTGAGAGGGATAAACTATTTTTCCTGATTTTCCTTTTAATATATGTTTTCTACAGCTAATTAAATTAGCTTTCCAAGAAATTATCGAAAACATTATGTGATAAATTGCTGGACCCCAAAAACCTAAAATATATTTATATTCTTGGTAACCATCGCTTCTTAAATAAACAAAAACTTTCCTTCCAAAGGCTAGCAGAATTAAATATGAGAAAAATGTATAAGGAGTAATAGATATAAGTAAATAATTGGTTTTAGTATCTTTCAATGTTTTCAATATATGAAATAAAAAAACAAGAATATTAGATGATATTTTAATTTTTTGCAGATTAATTTTTTGTGATCTCTCAATCTTGGATTTTCTAGCAATAACCAAAACATCAAAATTATTACTTAATCCCTCGGGCGTTGATTTCATATCAACGTTATCACAATAAAAATTGTTTTCCTTTTTCGAAATTTTTTCATTGTTAATGATTACTAATTTTTTATTTTGATTCATAGCTATCTCGGATACCTTCCTCAAGAGACCATTTTGAAACCCAATTTATTATTTTTTTTGCTTTTGAAGTATCCACATATATATCCAACATCTCATCCTTATGTATTTTTTCTTTGGATTTTACTTCAAGATTTGTGCCTTTAATTTTTTGGACGATTTCTATGACCTCTTTAACTGAATAACTTCTTCCATTTCCAATAGTTATTGTTTCAAATTTTCTTTCTAAGTTAATGGCCTTAAAAATTGCCTCGATCAAATCTTTAACATAAATGAAATCTCTTTTTGTTTTAAGATTGTTTACGTTAATTATATTTGAAGATTCAATCTGATTCAAAATTGAAGGTATTAAAAAATTTTTATCTTGACCTGCGCCATAAACATTGGATGGTTTTAGTATTAATGTATTAACACCATAATTATCAAAATAAAATTTGCATTTTTCTTCTGAAATTTTTTTTGAAAGTATATAAGCGTTTGCTGGTTCAGGAATTTTATCTTTATTTGGTTTACTTATTTTATTGCTGTCATACAAATATGAACTTAAAAAAATAAGTTTTGATTTATTTTTTTTGCAATAGTCCAAAGCTAAAACTGTACTATTAACATTTGTATCCAAAAATTTATTTGGATCATTTCTGCTTTCGCTGATCAAAATCTTCGCCGCTAAGTGTATAACTAAATCACACACAGGAAAATTTTTCCAGGTTTTCTCTTGAGATATATCTCCAAAACTTCGATCAATTTTATTGATCTTAAAATCTTTTTCTTCATTAAGTCTTTTTGTTAAATAAGTACCTATTAAACCATTGGCTCCTGTTATTAATATATTTTTCATAGCTGTATTTTACTTTGTATCAAAATTAGACAGATTTATATTCCAATTAGATATATCGAAAATATTCTCTTTTAACTTTTCGCTATCTAAAATTTTTCCAGAAACATAGATCTGTCTATGTTTAAAAAAAAAATTTGGGATTTTAAATAAATTTTTTGGAATTTTTTTTAAATTACTGATGTAAATAATTAAATCGACATCCTTAATAGATTCTAACAATTGGAGTACAGAATCTTCTATATTTTTTTTCTCAAGAGGCAATACATCTAGTATGTAAACAATTTTAGCGTTATTATAATTCTTATTAATTACTTCCTTGTAAATACATTTATACTTTTTATTTGATAAAATTTTGTGATCACGAGAATATCTTCCTAAATGAAAATTTTCATTATATATTTTTGAAACCGGAAACTTATATTCAAAATCAAAAGAGGGTTTAAATTTCAAATAAACTTTTAACAAAATATGAAAAAAAATTGCAAAAATACTAAATTTACCAAAAAATCTTTTAACTTTATTTGGATAAATATAATACTCTAATTTTCCTATATCTCTCCAACCAAGTACTTTTTGTTTTACAAGATAAAATTTTTCATTGGGCAATCCATAGACAAAAAAAATGTTATGTTTCTTAATTTCCTTATAAACAGCATTGGCTAGTCTTTTTAGATTAAATATATTTCCTCTATAATTTGGATGGATGGCTGTATCAACGGATTGTCCAAATAATTTTTTTTCAGAAAAAACTGTGAACTCATAAGGAATTATATTGTAACATCCCACAATCATATTTCTATCTTTCATTAAACCATGAAAAGAAAAATTGAAAAAATTGTATAAATATTTTTTTTCAAAATCTTTTTTATTTCTTAAATAATTTTGATCTTTTTGAAAAGTTTTATTGAACAGGTCGTTAATCTGATATATCTCTTCTTCACTTAATTCGGTGGTTTTTTTAACAACCATAGTAACTTCATTGCTATTGTTTTGCATTACTATTCTTTAGGATAGTTAGTAGAATTAAATATCAATTTAATTGAAGTCTTATTTTTTTTGCCCAATATTTTTTTTGACAAACATTGATCTAAAATTTCTGGAACATAAAAATTGTATTCTTTATTTAAATTTTCCATTATTTTAACGGATGTATCAATGCCAATAATATCCAAAGTATTTAATATATCTAAATTATAATTTATTCTTTTAAAAATTTTTATGAGTTTATTCTTTTCAATTTTTTCTTGCTCAATCAAAAAAAAGAAATTTGATATCTCTGCAAATAAAATTTTATTAAATGCAAATCCTGTAAAATTTCCTACCTTTATTAAATCAAAGTTTAAAGCCTCCAATTCTGAAAAAATTTCTTTAGCATCATCGCTAAGAGTTTTAAGAGTATTATATTCAACAATTTTGAGCGATATAGGATTAAAAAAGTGTAATAGATTTAATTTATCGTTAATTAAATTCGTTTTTATTGAAGATGTATTGCTGAATATTTCTTTGCTTACTCTTTTGGCTATTTTTTTAAAGTAATCCTTCTTTAATTCTATATCCTCCGCCAAACATTCAATTGTTATATTATCTTCTAAACTTTCTAGTTTATCTAAAATGCTTAAGGATCCTTTCTTGTCTTCAGTCTTTATTAATTTTAAAATTAACTTTTTCTGTCTTAAAAGATGCTCCTTATCAATTTTATTTCTATTCCATACGTAGACCTGATAACCAAGTATGCTGAATAAATTTGCAATTTGTGAACCCATCAAACCGCACCCTATTATGTTAATTTTTTTCATAAAATATTAAAATCTGTTAATTTGAGTTCTTTTTTCGCAATATAACAAATATTTTTTTTATCTACCGCTGTATAATAAACTTCTATTTTTTTTTTATCAAAAGTATTTACAATTGAAGCTCTATATTGAAACCAATTTTCAAAATCATATTTTTTTTCAAAAGGTTTTATTATATTAAATGAAAAGCCCAAGTCATCGCTCACCGCGATCCAATTGCTTGATTTTTTACCACCAAATTTTTCACAGCTAGTAATAATACAGACTATTTTGTTATCTATGATTTCTAATCCCAAATGCCAAGGAAAAATCATTTTTGGTAAATTAATACATTGTACTTTTGTGTTTTTTGTCCATTTTATTAAATCATTACTCGCTCTTCTATATACAGATAATGTATTCTCGTCCCTACCTTCGCAATCTACAGTCCACATTATCCATTCATTTTTTATTTTTTTAATTGATGGTGACAAAAAATGATTTTTATCTGACTGCATTAATACTTTTAAGTTTTTCCAATCTTCTCCATCTTCACTTTCAATTGATTGTAATAAATTTTTAAATTTTCCATTTTTATAAAAAGAAGATCTAAAAAAAACTATTAATTTTTTGTTATCATAAATTATTGCTGTATCTGAATTATGGCTTGAAAAATCTTTGGGTTTTTTGAAAATTGGATTCATGTTTTCTTTAGGAGAAACCCAAGAAAGACCGTCTTCGCTCGAAAAAACCTCTGGATTTTCATATCTATCATCTTGATTGGGATAAGGTGTGCAGGTCATCCAAAATTTATGTTTATTTTTTCCAAAACCTTCTTTTATATAGATTACATCAGGATGCACAGCTTGCCTAAAATTATCAGAAGTAGGTATATTCAGCAGTATTGTATCTGCTAATTTTATATTTTCTTTTTTTTTATTTAAATAAAATACTGATTTTTCACCTATAGGTATTCTAAATAAATCTTTCTTAAAAAAAATTTTAAATATTTTTTTAAAAATTTTCATAAAAAAAATTTTTAAAGACATGCTGTGATAACTTTTATTCAAATAGTAAAAGTAGATTAATATTATTAAAAAAATAAAAATTATTAACGTTAAAAGAAACATAATTAAGTATTTTGCGTTTATTAAAGTGATAATTAGCTTGGTAAGTATTCTCTTTTACCAATAACCAAATCGACTATGGTCAAGAGCCAAATTTGATGAATATTTTCTACGAAATTATAAGCTTTGCTGTCTACCCAAAAATTAATATCTCCAAGTTTAGATAAAGCATTATTCTTATCATGGCCCGTAAAAGTAATTATTTTTGATATTTTTTTATTTCGGGCAGATTCGCAAGCTTTGATCATATTTTGAGATTTTCCACTGGATGATATTAAAATTAATACATCGCCTGGGTCGGAGTAGAATTCTATCGCTTTTGCAACCCATCTCTCATAGCCATAATCATTAGAGAAACAAGTAATTAGATCGGCTTCATTATAATTAGAGCATCTAATATTTGCATTTTTTGTTAAGTCAACACTGAAATGGCTTGCAATAGCTGCACTACCACCGTTTCCAAATATCATAATTTTTTTTTTATTTTTTTTACTTTCAAGCAAAATATTTTTTGCATCAACAATTTTAGTCACAACACTGTCATTAGGCTTGGACAAAGATGAAAAATCTTCCAAGTACTTGTTTACAAAATTTTTTTCTGACATATTTTTTAATTTGCAAAGTTAATTTTAAATAATTTAATCAATGTTTTTACCTTCTCAAACATATAGTTATATTCATCCAAAAGATCAAACTTAAAATTATTTTTGCTCCAATTTAACAAATATAATTTTTCATTAAGTATCATTTTTTGAAACTTGGGATTAGCACTAATTCTTTTGTTGTGAAATCTACAAGAACAAAGAAATTCTGGTATTACCATAATATTTAATCTCTTTTTTAACACTTTAAGAATAAATCCATAGTCAATTGCATATTTTAACTTTGAGTAGCCTTTAATCTTTTTTAAAATACTTCTTCTAAACATTATAGTTGAATGAGCTATTATATTTGAAATTATTAGTTTTTTTCTAATTTCATTAACTTTAGTAGTTGGTTTCATTTTAGCAAAAATTTTTCCTTTGGAATCTATGTGATTAAACCAAGTTCCAATTACAGAAGCATTTGAATTTTTTTTAAAAAAATTAATTTGTTTTTCAAATCTTCTTTTGTGAGAAATATCATCAGCATCCAAAACAGCTATAAAATCAGACTTACAATAACGCAAACCATAATTAAAAGCTTTCATTCTTCCGACTCTTTTTTTTAATTTGTATATTTTTACTCTAGAATCCTTGAACTTTTTTATTTCATTCAATGAATTATCTGTAGAAGCATCATCAACTATTATTAATTTCCATTTTTTAAATGATTGATTAATTAGGCTTTTTATTGCATCGCCTATATAACTTTGCCCATTGTAAACAGTCATCAAAACAGAAACTTCAGATTGAGCCAAAACCATAAAAAATTAATTAAGTGTTATTCGTTTCCAAATTTTTAATTTTTTATCTAACAAAAAATAATTTTTGTTTTTTTTTAATACATATTTTTTTTTTGAAATGAATTTGATATGCTCTTTAATTTGATTAAAGTTAGAAGCAAATTTTACTTCTTTATTTTCTTTTAATGGACTGAAATTTAACATATCGCTTCCTATATATGTTATAACAGGCACACCTGTTAAATATGCGTCGACAGCTGCTGAAGTAATATTGCTGGTAATTACGATATCTACAGAATCCAACAACTTCGCAAATGGCGTTGAGTCAAATAATTCACTAATATTTTTAACATTTTTTAATTTTATAAATGAAGAAGGATGAGCGCAAATTATAACTTTATAATTTTTATTTTCTTTAACCAATCTAGCAGCAAATTCTAATTGCTTTTCATAAATCTTTTTCGAAATATCTAAAGCAATTAGAATTTTTAATTTGTTTCCGAATTTTTTAAAAACTCCTTTTTTTTTATTTTTTAAATCTAAATATCTAATAGCCTCAGCTTTTATTAATCTATTTTTTGGGTATCCTCCTTCTATAAATTTCTCCTTCATATCTTTTCCGTTAACAATAACTTTGTTTGGTAATAGAAGCTTAATTTTTTTTGAAATTGAATATGTTTTTTTGTAAAAAAAATAACGTAAATCCCAATAAGATACTGTTGCATGTGGTACTCCGAAAACTTCTTTGTGTAAATTTTTTTTCCATGAATGTAAAAAGCTAAACTCCCAAGGATTATTTTCTTGTAAAAAGAAACCCTTTCTCTGCTGAGGTAACATACTAAGTGAAGATTTAAATAAATGAAACATTAGGATATTTAAAATTAATTCTCTTCCTTGAAATGAGTTTTCTAAATCTTTTTTAAACAGTGGCCATATGTTCAACTCTGAGTTTTTTATTTTAAAAATTGCTCTTGGAAAAGATGTTTTCGCAAAAGAATTTAATATTCTTATCCAATCAAATAAAGTTTTTCTTATTACCACTAAATTTATAAAACTAAATAAACAAACGTGTGTTTGATGTTCAGACTTCCGATTGATTTCCTCAATTTTTTTTGCAGCAATGCCTTCTGATTTTAAAGCATTATTTTTAGTATACAAATTTATCCAGTTAGTTTTTATCCCTTTTCTATCAAGTTCTTCTGTTAAATGACCCCAATAATTACTAATTAACTTTTCTTTATTTTCAGGTTCGGTATTGAAATTAGATAAATACGATACAAATAATAATTTTGCCTTACTTGACTTCCAATGCTTTATACCAACGTTTTTAAAAGACCAGTTCTTAAAAATTTTTATTATAAAAATAATTAGTGAAAAAATAATTTTTGATAAATACAACTCAGTATTTTCTTTAGTAATAATTTCTTTTTTACCAGATAATACTTGATAGTTAATACCCTTTTTCTTACATAAATTTGAGATTACCTCGACTGTTTGTTTATTTTTTAAGTCTAAAAAAATCTTATCAATTTCAAATTGTGTAATATAATTTTCTAATGCTAGACATTTTATTATCTCATTAATATTTACTATCTTTTCATAGTTTTCTTTTTCGGAAACATTGGTTAACCACCAAATACTAAACTCGTTGTCTAATTTAAATAAATTTAACAACTTAACTCTGTTATTTCCCGTATTAACTCTACTCAGTTGTAATTGGTGGACAAACTCTAAATATTTATTTTTGTAGTAACTTGGATCTTTTTCTATAAGTTCATAAATATTCTTTTCACTTTTATTACGAATCTCTACTCTTTTCCAAAATATTATGTTTGTACTTTCTTTCGTTAACGAATTTGCTTCGTCACAAATTAATAGTGAATTTTTCATGAATTTTTGTAAAAGAAAAATTATTTTCTAATATTTTTTTTTAAGTGCAGAGCACACTCGTATATTCCTTGAGCTATATCAGTATAATCTTCAAAAATAATTTTTTCGCCCAGATCAGGAATATAGTTTGATTTTTTGGAAATTGAGAAAGGCGTGTTTTTGTAGTGAGAAATACTCTTCTTGTTATACTTAAATTTTATTCTGATCTTTTTATCAAACATCTCATTAATCATTCCCAATAAATCTTTCATTCTTAAATCTTCTAATCCTGTTAGCAAAATACACTTATTTTTATACTTGTTTAAAAAAATCTTATCACAAATTTTTGCAGCGTCTCTTGCATGTATATACTGTCTCACTTCATCTCCTTTGCCCCAGTATGTTATTGAATGTTTTTTGATTGCCATTGTTAACAAATCATATATTGCATTTCCTGCTTTCGCTCCAGGACCGTATAAAGATCCAAATCTTAAAATTGTATAATCTAGTCCAAGCTTCTTATGAATTTTTTTTATGTCAAATTCACAGCGTTGTTTAGATTCGCGATAAACTCCACCATATTTACTAAATACATATAGGGTGCTTGCATAAATAAATTTTTTTACTTTTTTTCTTGCTGAAACATTTAGTATTATAGAATTGCCTAATACATTCTGCCTTATAACTTCCTTGGGGTTTTGGTTGGCCGATTCTAAATTGGCCCAGCCAGCAAAATTAAAAACAATACAATTTTTTTTTATCGATTTATCAACTCTTTTAATATTTAAAATATCGCCATTAATATAAGTCAGTTTTTTGTGAAAGAAATTGGGTTTCTTTAGATCGTAAACCTCAACACTGTATCCTAAAGATAGTAATTTTTTAACAAAATAAGATCCTACAAAACCAGAACCACCAAAAACAATAGCTTTGTTAGTTTTCATGTACGCTTGTTCTTTTGAAGCCACCATTTCAAAACTGGTAATTGCCATTCAAAATCAACATCACCAATACAAAAATCTTGTTTTATATATCTTATCTTTTTACCCATCCATTTAAATGGATAATTATTTTTATTCATATCGATCAAAACTTTTGCTCTCGAGATTGTAAAACTATGAGTACAAAAATAAGTATCTATACTCAAATCCCTGTCTCCTGATAAATCGGTAAATCTAGATATGATATTATTTGGTATATAGTTTCTAATCTCTTTTTTAACAATTTTTTTTGCTCTTACTGGAGAAAACATATTGAATTTGCTTATTGTTGTTACAGTTTCTGTTTGTTTATTTTTATTAACTATTTGTAAACCCTTTTTAATCTCGTCCGAAGAAAAACAAACAGAATTGCACAATAAAATCACGAAATTATCAATTTTTTCATAAATTTTAAAACAGTGAGTTGCTGCATGTTGAATTGCATCTGAAAGTAAAGCTTTGTCTGTACACAAATATTTTGGTCTATTTATTACATGACAACCCTTTCTTTTTCCATAATTTAAAATCATTTTAGAATCTGACGATACAAAAATATCTGAAATGCTTTTTACTTTTTTAGCTGCATCTATTGGATAAGAAAACATTGGTTTATTTAAAATTTTTTTTATATTTTTATTTTTTAACCCTTTGCTATTTTTTCTGCCAAAAACTAAAGCAATATTTCTCATGAAACTGTCCATCCCCCATCTACAAATATTTCAGACCCATTAACATATGAAGAATTTTCAGATGCTAAAAAAAGCATTGGGGTAATTATTTCTTCAACATTTCCAAATCTTCCGAGAGGTATTTTTTTGCACATTTTTGTATATTCCTTTTTATTTTTTAGTACAGGCAAATTAATTTCGGTTAGAAAGGGTCCTGGAGAAATAGAATTTACAGTAATATTATCTTTGCACCACTCTAGAGCTAAACTTTTGGTCAACATCAACAAAGCTGCTTTACTTGCTGTGTATGAAGTTCTTTTTTCAATAGTTCTTGTAGAAAAAATACTAGTTAAATTTATTACCCTCGCATAATTAGATTTTTTTAAAATAGGATATAGCTTTTTGTAAATATTAAATGCTGAATAATAATTAGTTGACATGACTTTATTAAAATCCTTTTCTTTAATATCAACAAATTTTTGCCTCACGTTAAAACCGCAACAGTAAATTACGATATTTAAAAATTTATAATTTTTTTTTATTTTTTTTATTAATTCGTTAACATTCTTATTCGAACTAATATCGCACTTCATGATGTTTATAGTTCCATTATATGATTCTTCCTCACATTCTTTTTTTAAACTTTTTAATCTCTGAAAATTTCTTGCAATACTTAATACGTTGGCGCCTAATCCATACATAACTTTAGAATATACTCTGCCAAAACCTGAGGATGCACCTAAAATTAAAACATTCTTGTTTTTAAAATCAAAATAATTTTTCATAATTTTAAAGCATTAAACTAAATTGGTGTTGATAGTTCTCCTCCATCTAATCTTATAATCTGTCCAGATATAAATGGTGAAAGATCTGATAATAAAAAATAAACACACTTTGCTACATCCTCAGGATAGCCAAAACTTAGAAGTCTACTTTTTTTATTAAGTCTTTTTAAATCATGCTTAGATCTTGATTTTAATGTTTTTAAAAATCTTCCACTTGTTATCCCGCTTGGAGCTATACAGTTTACGTTAATATTCCACTCTCGACAGTAACTGGCAGATGCTCTTGTTAAATGTATAATTGTGGATTTTGAAGTGGCATAAGCAAATTCCTGATAAGATCCAAAGGTTCCGAGTACTGATGAAATTGTAACGATTCTTCCTTTCTTCGCTTTTTGCATTACAGGAATACAATTTCTTAAAGTATAAAATGTACTTAAAAAATTTCTTTCAAAAATATTTGAAAATTCTTTTTTATTTATAAATAAATTATTTTCTTTTGCCTTTCCACCAGAAGCCTTTATATCACTTCCACTAATATCTCCTCCTGCAAAAGCTACTAGGCCGTCAATCCTTTTATATTTTTTTTTTATTTTATTAAAAATTGTTTTAACTTTTTCCTCTTTCGTTAAATCACCAAAGAAAAAATCAACTACATTATTGTTTAAAAGTTTAGATTTGACTTCTTTTATATTTTTGTTTTCTTTATATACTGAACAAGCAGTAGAACTAATATCTACTATAATAAGGTTCCAACCAAGTTTGCTAAGGTACTGTGCCGTATAAAAACCAAGCCCTCTAGTTCCACCAGTAATCACAATGTAAGGTTTTCTATTAAACATATAATTTCTTTATAAACTCTATTGATTTATTAACATCTTTAATTTCTTCAGCATAACAATTTTTTTCATCTTTGAAAATTTCCCAATCTGTGAATGGGTTCTCTTGAACCGATATTTGGTTTAAATATTCATTAAAAGTGCTTAAACGTTTATTGTCTATTTCGTGTGCTTTTAAAAAAGCTGGATTATTGAGTTTACAATGTCTTGAATAATGAGCGCCAAGCTCTACTGACAAGTTAATTCCTTTTTTTTTAAAAAATTTTATAAATTTTTTAAAATCAATAATACCTTTACCGATTATACATCTTTTTAAAAAAAAACCCTCACTAGAACGAACAACTCTATAATCTTTAGAATGAACATTAAAAATATATTTTTTTACATTCTCAAAAAATTTTTCTGGAATTTCGGCCGTAGCCAAAGAGTTGCCCATATCCCAATTTACACCCACCTTTTCAACAGATGTACTTTTAATAATTTTAATTATTTCTTTGGATGTTAAGTCTTGATGATTTTCTATTGCAATTTGTAAACTTGTTTTTTTAATTATTTTTAATATTTTTTTTATATTAATAACAAAATTTCTTTTAGTTTTATCAAAATCACGAATTTCATGTCTGTTCCCACCAAAATAATTAGACATTTTAATTCTAATTAAATCAAATTTAAATTCTTTGTTTAAATGAACAAGTTGTTTTATTACATTTAAATTAATATTTTCAAGATCAATAATTGGTTGAATTTTTTCTTTTTCTAATATTAAAAATATTTTTTTCAAAGAAGTTTTTTCCTTATTTGAAAAGTAATCTATTGGAAATTCTAAAAAATCTATTTTTTTATTTTTACAAAATTTTATAAAGTCTATTAATTTCCATGATCTCATATTTTTTTTTCTTAAAAGTCCCATAGAATATGCGAGCGAATAAGCGTTTAAAGAAATCATGGAAAATTCACATTTCTGTTACTGTGCTTATAACTAAGAGGTAAATTAATTGATTTGTTATTCTTTGAAGCATGGCAAGCAAAAACTAATTCCATTGCTCTTATTGACTGTAATACATTGCTACTAAATTTAGGAGACTTAAGTAATTTTTTTATAGAAAATTTTGTCATTAAAACTGTATCATATTTATGACTCGGTTTAATTTTTTTATAACTTGGTTTGTAAAGATAAAAATAATTTGGTTTATTTCTTAATTTTTTGGGCCTTTCTTCAATAGAATATTTATTATTCAGTTCGTCGATAACACATTCAATATTTTGACTCTTTAAAATAATTTTATAGGGTAGTGAAGTATTTTCACTTAAATCAAAAAAAACTTTTTTATTATTTTTATATCTAATAATTCCATATCCTCCAGGATCTTTAAATTGTTTTCCTCTTGGACTAACTGTACCAGTCTTATCAAGATAACAATTCACTGATAGAGGTTTATCTTCAATAAAATAATTACTTAGATCAAAAAAAATTGAACCCATATTTCCTAGACCTGCTGATGGAGAATTTATAAATATATGAGTAATTTTTTCTTTTTTTAATTTAAAATATTTTTTAATATTATTAAAATTTTTTGACAAAGTTCTAAAAGTATTTACATAAACTTTTTTCTTTTTAGTTTTATTACATAATTTATAAATTTCTAAACATTTTTTATAAGATGTTGCCAAAGGTTTTTCGATCAAAATATTTTTTACTTTTGACTTTGTTACAAAGTCTTTTAAAATTTGAAATCTTGACTTTGTATTTGAGGCAATACAAACAATATCGAAATTAAGATTTAAAAGTTTTTTATAATTGTTTGCTCTGATTAAGTTTTTATTCTTAATATCCTCTATTTTATTAATGTTTTGATCGCATATCGCAACCACTTCAATTCCCATGGATTTAAGAGCCTTATAGTGTCTTTTGCCCATTCCTCCAAAACCAATTATGGCTGCCTTTTTTTTCATTTAGCGAAAGTTTTTCTAAAGATTTTTTTAATCTTTTTATTTTTTGTAAAAAGTTTGTACTTAAAATTTTTTTTTCTACCTTTTTCTTTAATCATCAAAATAGTTAAAAACATAATTTTTTTTTTTAAATTTATATATTTTCTTGAATAAGGTAAATTATCACAATAGAAATAAACTAGATTTATGTTATTAATCTTAAATTCAGATTTCAAATATTTTAAATATTTTTTTATATTGACAATATAATATTTCACATTATTTACTTTACCTTTTGATTTAAATCTATTTGATAAATTCATAATAGCAACTTTGTCTTTTTGAAAATGCACTCTTGGGGAATCTATAAATATATATTTATTTGAAATTTTAATTAGATCTTTAATGATTAACTTGTAATTTTTTATGTGATGCAAAACAGAGGTGCAAAAAGTTAATTCAAACTTATTTTTTTTAATTTGTATTCTTTGTCCTTTATGCAATAAAAAATTAGCTTTTCTTTCACAACTAAACTTATTTTTAGCAAATAAAATTAATTTTTTTTCTTTGTCTAAACCTGTGTAAGTTGCCTTTTTAAATCTTTGTAGAAAAATTTCACAAAAGCTTCCAGCTGCGCAACCAAAATCTAATATTTTAAAAATTTTTTTTTTTTCTATTTTGTTTATTAATTTTTTTTCTGATTCATACAGTTTACTTATAGAATTTCTATTTTCTGTATAATAATCAACTACGTTTTTAGCTCCCCAATTCATTTTAGCTATTACTTTAGTATTCTTTTAAAAATTTTTTTAAGTTCTTTGGTAAATTTTTTTGTTATTTTTAAACTACCTATTGTGCACCTAATAAATGTATTTCCAAAACTATCTTTCATTAATCTAACAACAAATTTTCTTTGATAAAGTTCATCCACTACTTTTTTTGCAAATTGAGAATTAGAAAATGGCAATGCTACAGTGTTTGAATATTTTCCTAACATTTCAATGTTATATTTTTTTAAAAAATTTTTTAAATATATTTTTGATTTATCTACCTCATAAACATATCTTTTCATAATTTTTATATTTGATAAAAAAGAAATTAGTATTTTTGAACTTACTGAATTAATTTCATAAATTGGTTTTATGGATTTCAAAAAATCAATTATTTTCCTATTTGAAATACAATAACCAATTCTTAGTCCCGCTAAACCAAACGCCTTAGAAAATGTTCTTACTACAATAAGATTTTCATATTTTTTTATTAAATCTATAGCCGTTATATTATTAAAATGATAATAGGCTTCATCTACGACAAGCAAAATATTTAATTTTCTGGATATTTTACATAGTCTTTCTAATTCATTTTTCTTTAGCATGACCTCCACAGGTTGGTTTGGGTTTGCAATTGCTAGAATTTTAGGCTTATTTTTCCTAATAAATCTAATCAGTATATTGAAGTAGTCAGAAGCAACCTCTTGAGAAATTTTTAGTGGAATATATTTAGATTTGAACATCTTGCAATACAAAGGATACATCGCATAACTCGGTTCTAACGCAACAATTTTGTCTTTATTATCTGCAAAAACATTAAAAATTCTTAAAAGACCTCCGTCTGCTCCTTCGGTGATAAGAAGATTTTCTTTTTTAATTTTCAGCCATTTAGCTAATTTGTCATACACATAATTATTCTCAGGATAGGTTCTTAGATCGAACGAGGAAATATTTTTAAAAATCTTTTTTATGTATTTATCTTTAAATTCATCAACTCTTTCATTTCTTTCCATGGTGTAAAAACCTTTTCTATCTTTTAACCAGTGAGAAACTCTAGGAATGTAACCAACATTTTTTTTGGTATAAATTTTCATTTTACATTTCCTTTATTTAATCTATGTTTTTTTAATATAATTTTTTCAATTTTTTTACATGAATCTCCATTGCCAAATTTATATTTCATTTTAGATAATTTTTTCCTAAATCTTTTGTTCGTGGTTTTATCTATTGCTTTTTTAATCTCCAAAAAACTGTACCCAACATCGATTATACTTTTATGCCTTAATCTCCCTTTTTGTCTTGATCCAATATTGATTGTAGGCACTTTGTGAAATGGAACTTCAATTATCCCGCTCGAGGAATTACCTATAATAAATTCACAGTGTGGCAAAATATTATGGTAATTAGCAAATCCTAACGAATCAAAATAAAAATAGTTTATTTTTTCTTTAATTTTTTTGAAGATGTTTTTTTTTATTTCTTCGTTACCTAAATCATATCCTGGTGATGTAATGACAGTTTGAAAGTCATAATGATTAAGAGCCTTAAATAAATTTTTTAAAATATGACTGCTTGTAAAATTAGATTGTAAAGTTTCGGGGTGGTAAGTTAGTAAAATCGTTTTTTTATTAATATCTAATTTTAATTTTTTAAAAATTTCTTTTTTAGAAATTTTTTTTAAATTTTTTATGTTATCTATAGCTAGTGAACCAGTATTAAAAATATTTTTTGAATTTTCCCCCATTTCAACTAGTTTCTTTGAATAAGTTTTTGAACTGGTGAAATGCAAATATGAAGCTTTACTAATCATATTTCTAACTTGATTATCTATGGCACCAAGTGTCGTCTCTCCTCCTCCAATGTGAATTATTGGTATTTTATTAATAATTGAATTCGTAACAATGGGAATTAACTCAAATCTATCACCAACTAAGCAAGTATAGTCCAGATTGCTATTATTAAATATTTTTCCTATTTTAAAAGTTGATTTAGATAAATTTATAGAAGTGTTAAAACTTGTGCTTGATTTTTTTTCAAAATTAAATTTTCCGTTTATATTAATTTTATTTAGATTTATTTCATTAACCGTTTTGCCAAAAGATTTTAAATAATGAGTTCCGCCAACAAATAACTTTGATCTAAATTTTTTATTTTTTTTAAATCTTTTTAAAAGAGGAAGTAAAATTCCAAATTCAGATCTTGCAGTCGTAAATATTCCTATATTTATTTTTTTCATAAATTTATTTTTAGTTATAATTTAATGTAATTTTTTTATTTCTTGTGAAAAAATTTCCCAAAGGGGAAGATTCGGAGAATTTGGAATTTTTAAAAAATCATATAAATATTTGTTATAACCATTTTTATCTATTTTAAATAATTTTTCTGTGTTTAATGGTTCGGTTTTTTTTTTGCTGATATTGATAACATGACTATTAATTATTTTATTAAAAGCATCTATATGAGGTTTCATCCAGCTATCATTAATTTCATCTGAAGTTATAAAAATCAAAGGTTTATTAAATAATATTGCATATGATAATGCTGTACTTTCGTGTGTTAGAACCACTTTAGAATCTTTTACTAGCTCTGCTGTATTCCCAATAACGCATTTTATTTCTTTTAAATAATTCGAACATTTTTTTAAATTTTTAGGAGATGTTTTCGGATGAACGGCAAACAAAATATCAAGATTTGTTTCATTTTTAAATTTTCTGAAAAAGTCCAATAAAGTCAAAAAATATTCATCTTCTTTAAATGGAACTGGATAAAATATATCTGAATCTGGATTGTAAAAAGGCCCCTCATCTATAAAAACTGCATAATTTTTCTCTTCTTTTTTGTTTTTCTTATTTATATTCTCTAAATAAATATCATAATCCATAGTATGGGCTTGAATTTTTATTTTTGCTTTTGAATTTTTTAACGAAAATAACCCTCCATTAATTGATATATCAGATTTTATTTTTCTAAAATTGTAATATTTTTTTTTTAAAAAAAATAAAACTTTTTTTAAAATTTTAATAGGCGACATTTGAAATTTTAAAACTTTTTTTATATTTTCAACTATGTGAATTTTAGGTTCTGGTATTGCATTTACCTCAATATTAACAAAGAAATTTTTGTCGGTTTTTAATCTTCTTCTTATCCAATTTGTTTTTGAATCTGCATACATAAGGTCAAAAATTATGTTAAAGTCTGATCCCTTTATAAAATCAATAAAATCTTCTTTGCTAGTAACAGTAAAATATTCTTTAAAATTAAAAATAGTGTCTGAATATTTTTTCCAAATATCCGGTCTAAGCCATGGAACTAAGTTTAAGACTTTCACGTCAAAACTTTTTTTTAGAATTTCAATGCCAAATCTCTCATAATCCCTCTTTATGAAAGGATAAGGATATAATATTAAAATTTTTTTCATCCAAACTTGTATGGAGTGATTTTTGCTTTCTTGTCTTTTTTATCCCAGGATTTAATTTGTTTAACAATATCGACACCAACCATATTGCCCCATTCTTTTAAAAGTCTTTTTGTTATTTTCCCTGGTTTACCATCGCCGATCTCAAGATTGTTTAAACTCACTGCCGGCAGAATACAAAAAGGTGTGGAAGTCATAAATGCTTCATCAGCCTCGTATACATCGAAGGGTTCTATATCCTTTACAATTACTTTTAATCCCAGCGCTGGAGCTAAATCGTTAATCACAGTATTCATTGATACTCCTCTTAAAATATCGTGTCCCTTGGGAGTAATAATGACATTGTCTTTTACCATGAAAAAATTACTACCCGTTCCTTCAGCAAC
>CEUZ01235908.1_pt1 | contig 25574 bp, 36 predicted proteins | sample 361511 | NCBI WGS metagenome assembly CEUZ01 (sample SAMEA2622822, study PRJEB7988) | marine metagenome | biome: marine biome (ENVO:00000447); feature: surface water layer (ENVO:00002042); material: "saline water (ENVO:00002010), including plankton (ENVO:xxxxxxxx)" | depth 5 m | reverse complement strand
CTATCTTTAATATGTAACATAGTTGATCCTATTACTAAAAAACGTTACGAAAAAGATCCTAGATTTATCATTCATAAAGCGGAGGAATATGTAAAAACAGGTGGTTTTGGAGACACATGTTATGTTGGTCCAGAAGCTGAGTTTTTTATTTTTGATAATATTAGGTACGATTCAGGGGTTAATTTTGGATTTTATGAAATAGACTCAGTAGAAGGTAACTGGAATACTGGAACAGAAGAAGATCCTGGTAATTTAGGACATAAGCCAAGACCAAAAGAAGGATATTTTCCTACGCCACCAGTTGACACAATGCAAGATATAAGATCTGAAATGGTTAATGTAATGGAAGATTGTGGTTTGGACATTGAATGTCATCACCACGAAGTTGCAACCGCGGGTCAGGCTGAAATTGATATGCGTTTTCAAACAATGGCTAAGATGGCAGACCAACAAATGCTTTATAAATATATTGTAAAAAATGTTGCAAAAAATTATGGAATGTCCGCAACGTTTATGCCTAAACCACTTTGGAATGATAATGGTACTGGTATGCATGTGCATTCAAGTATTTGGAGAGATGGAAAACCTTTATTTGCTGGAAACAAAGAATTAGGTTTAAGTGAAATGGCACTTCATTATATAGGTGGTATTTTAAAACATGGGCCTGCAATTTTAGCTTTTACAAATCCAACAACTAATTCTTATAAAAGATTAGTTCCTGGTTTTGAAGCGCCTGTTAACTTAGTTTATTCAGCTAGAAATAGATCAGCTGCTTGTAGAATACCTATGTACTCACAAAATCCAAAAGCTAAAAGAGTTGAATTTAGATGTCCAGATCCTTCTGGTAATCCATACTTAGCTTTTGCAGCAATTGTTATGGCTGGATTAGATGGAATTAAAAATAAAATCGATCCAGGTAAGCCAACTGAAGGCGATTTATTCAGTATGACAGCTAGACAATTATCAAGAATAAAGACTGTACCGGGTTCTTTAGATGGAGTATTAGATGCTCTTGAAAAAGATCACAAGTTTTTATTAGAAGGCGATGTGTTTACAAAGGAACTTATAGATACATGGCTTTCATATAAAAGAGAAACTGAAGTGGATGAAATTAGACAAAGACCACATCCACATGAATTCTTTTTATATTACGATATTTAAATTATTTTATAAGTTGTGAGATGTTTTTAAAATGAGGATGGTTAGATGTTTTTAACCATTCAAACAAAACCATTTCACAACTTACTATTTGAATATTAGAATGTTTATCTAATCTACTAAGCGCAGTCAAATAATCTTTTTCATGTCTAGAGCTAACACCATCCTGCACAATATAAACTTTTTTTTCTTTTGCTAAATTTATTGCAGTTTGTAAAACACAAACATGTGCTTCTATACCACATATTATAATTTGTTCTGAAACTTTAGTTATTTTACTTAAAGAATTTATCGGTATTGCAAAATCTGTTTTTTCAATATTCGAAAAATTGTTTTTTTCTCTCATTTTACTAATAGTTTTTCCTAAACCTTTAGGGTATTGTTCAGAAAAAATTACTGGTACTTTTAAAATACTTGCCGCTTTTTGAAGCTTTATTATATTATCAATAAATTTATGAGGTTTAGGCATAGCAGAAACTAATTTTTCTTGAACATCAACAACTATTAAAGCTGACTTATCTTTTTCTATTAGCATTTTAATATTCTACTAAAAGAAATAAAAAATTTAACTTGCTTGTTTTTGTTTTTTTTGTTCTTCGATTATAAGTCTGCAATGAAAGGCGCAATATTCTCGTCCTGGCTGAGATGTCATATTGCAATTTGAATGTGAACAGATTTTTGGTTGATATAACTCTTCTACATTATTATTTTCTTCATAATTAATGTCCTCATTATCCTCTAATCTACTAGGATGTTTAGGTAATTTTAACCTATTAGCTTTTCCAATAACTGCATTTCTAGTTGTTCTCAATTGAAGAGCAATTATTCTTGCTGGTTCGCCTCTACTCCACAGTTTCTTTAATATATCAACTTCTTCTTTTGACCACATATTTCTACTACATATTGATTACTTATAATAGTACCATACTATATGATTTAATCAAGTACTTTTTATATACTATATATAGTAGATTATCTTAGTCCCTTGGCAACAGAGGTCATAGACTTTAATGATTTTTTGACTTCAGGCCATCCTCTGGTTTTTAAACCACAATCAGGATTAACCCATATTTTATCAACATCTAAATACTTTTTAGCTTTTTCTAATAATATCTTCATTTCTTTTGCGGTTGGAACTCTTGGCGAATGTATATCATATACACCTGGTCCAATTGAATTTGGATATTTATATGCTTTAAAAGAGTCCAATAATTCCATATTTGACCTTGATGTTTCAATTGATATTACATCAGCATCTAATTTCTCAATTGAATCTAAAATATCATCAAATTCACAATAACACATATGTGTATGTATTTGAGTTTCATCTTTCACTGAAGAGGATGCAATTTTAAATGAGTCTATAGCCCAATTTAAATAATTATTCCATTCACGTTTTCTTAAAGGTAACCCTTCTCTAAGTGCTGGCTCATCAATTTGTATAATTTGTAAACCATTTTTTTCTAAATCTAAAACTTCATCCAAAAGTGCTAAAGCGATTTGTTTACAGGTAATTTCTCTTGGTTGATCATCTCTAACAAATGACCATTGCAAAATAGTAACAGGTCCAGTTAACATACCTTTAACAATTTTTTTAGTTAATGACTGAGCAAATTTAGACCAAAATACAGTCATGGATTTTGATCGAGATATATCACCAAAAATAATTGGAGGCTTAACGCATCTTGAACCATAACTTTGCACCCAACCAAACTTTGTAAATATAAAACCTTTTAATTTTTCACCGAAGTATTCGACCATGTCATTTCTTTCAAATTCTCCGTGCACAATTACATCTATATCAATTTTTTCCTGAAACTTAATTGCTTTTTTTGTTTCTCTTTTTAAAAAGTTCTCATAAGTTTTTTTTGTTATTTCTTTTTTTTTATATTTTAATCTTAATTTTCTTACTTCTTTAGTTTGAGGAAAAGATCCAATAGTAGTTGTTGGAAATAAAGGTAAATTTAATTCTTCTTGCAACATTTTTCTTAAAAAATATTTATTATTTCTTGAAAGCATCTTTGAATTTATAGATTTAATTCTTTTTTTAACCTTTTGATCATTAATAAGTTTCGAATTCTTTCTTTTTTTCAACGAAATAGAATTATTAATTAAATAATTACTTTTTATCAAAAAATTTGAATTAAAATATTTTTGTAAAAAAACAATTTCTATTAACTTTTGATCAGCAAAAGCTAACCAATCTTTTACATTAGCATTTAAATCCCTTTCATTATCCAATGAAACTGGGCTATGAAGCAATGAACAAGAGGAAGAAATAATAATTTTGTCATCCTTTATTCTTCTTTTTATTTTTCTTAAAATTTCAATTGATCTTGATAAATCGTTTTTCCAAATATTTCTACCATTAATAATTCCTGCTGAAAATAATTTATTTTTAGGGAAGTTTAATAAAATTTTATCTAAATCTTTATTTAAAGTATTTACTAAATCTATATGCAATCCATCAACATTTAGTTTTTTTAAAAGATTATAATTTGGAAGAATAGAAGAAAAATATGAAGTTAATAAAATTTTTGGTGAATTTTTACTTAATGATTTATATGTTGAAATAAATTTTTTTTTTAAACTTCCATCTAAATCTAGTGATAGTATCGGTTCGTCTATTTGAACCCATTCAGCCCCGAAATCTTTTAATAATTTTAATATTTGTTTATATACTGGAACTAATTTACTTAACAAATTAAATTTATTAAATTTCTTACTTGCTGACTTTCCTAAATGTAAAAATGATAAAGGTCCTAAAATAACCGGTCTTGTTTTTATACCAAAGTTTTTAGCTTCTAAAAATTCATCTATAATTTTATAAAAAGATAATTTAAAATTCTGATTTGGTTTAAATTCAGGAACTATATAATGATAATTAGTATCAAACCATTTTGTCATTTCCATTGCTTTAAGATCTATTTTTCCATTCTGATACCCTCTCGCCATAGCAAAATATAAATCAAGAATATTCTTTTTTTTTAACTTATTAAATCTATCTGGTATAACATTTAATGTTAAACACATGTCTAAAACATGGTCGTATAATGAAAAATCATTAGAAGGAATATAATTAATTCCTGATTTTTTTTGTTTGATCCAATTACTTTTCTTTATTTCAGATATCTTTTTAAACAAATAATCTTCATTTATTTCTTTTTTCCAAAAAGACTCTAGTAACCATTTTAATTCTCTATTTGAACCAATTCTTGGATATCCTAAATTTGAGCTTAATATCATAAAAAAATATTATAATAAATAAATAGAACCAAGTCCTAAAAAAGTAAAAAAACCAAATATATCAGTTATTGTAGTAAGGACAACAGTAGATGCAATCGCTGGATCTATTCCAGTTTTATCTAATATTAATGGTATTAAAATTCCTGACAAACAAGCTATTATTAAATTTAGTATCATTGCTGCAGCAATAACTAAACCTAATAAAGGTAAATTAAACCAATACGAAGCTATAGTGCCAATTATAGCGGCAAATATTAAACCATTAATAGCTCCTACTGCAAATTCTTTACCAATTACTCTTAACGCATTCGCTCTAGTAATTTCTCTTAAAGCTAATGAACGAACTGCAACTGTAAGAGTTTGTGTGCCAGCATTACCACCCATAGACGCAACTATTGGCATTAGTATAGCAAGTGCTACTACTTGTTTTAAAGATGCTTCAAAAATACCTATTACAAAAGAAGCCGCAATAGCAGTTAGTAAATTAATAAATAACCAACTAAATCTAGATTTTATTGTTTGCAAAACAGCGCTGTATGTATCTCCTGATTGAACACCGCTTAATCTTAACAAATCTTCTTCTGCTTCTTCTTCAATGATATCAATAATATCGTCATGATTTATTTGACCTACTATTTTTCCAGATTTATCCACAACTGGTGCCGCTATTAAATTATTTTGTTTAAAACCTAGTGCTATTTCTTCTTGGTCGGTGTCAATAGGTATAGTTTTAAATTGGGTATTCATTAAATCTTTAACTATTGTATTGCTACTTGATCTAACAATAGTATTTAAATTTAAAGTCCCTATTGGTTTTTTTTTACTATCTAAAATATAAACTTCATAAATATCATCTGGCAATAAATCTTTTTTTTGGCGTAAAAATTTTAATGTTTTTCCTATTGTCCATGAAGCAGATATTGAAACAACATTTGTTGACATAATACGACCTGCTGTATTCTCAGGAAATTTTAATCCTTTCTTTACTAATTCTCTTTGACTTTTTTTTGGAAGTAATTTTAAGTATTGACCTCTTAAATCATCATCTAGCTCTTCTAATACAACAATTAAATCATCAGTGTCTAATTTTGAAACAACATTTAAAAAAGTATGCTCTCCTACTACTGAAATTATTTCTTTTCTAATATCTTTATCTAATTCTAGAATTATTTCAGGTTCAATTGATGAGCCTAAAAAAAATATTAATTTTTTTCTATTAGTAGCATCTAGTTGTTCAATAATATTGGCCAATTCACCAGAACTAACATCAGATAACAAACTTTGTGTTTTATCTATTAAACCTAAATTAATTGAATCCATTAATGCGTGAATAAATTTAGAAGGAACTGGAGTAATTACTTTCTTTAATTTATCGTAATTAGTTTTTTTATTAAAAAATTTATTAAAAGATTTAAACATTTTCAAAAAATTAAAAAATTATTCATAGATATTGTTTTTAAAACACTGTTTTTCAATCAAAAAATGGTGCGGCCGAGAAGACTTGAACTTCCACAGGATTACTCCCACAGCGCCCTCAACGCTGCGCGTCTACCAATTCCGCCACGGCCGCATACTAATAAATAAAAAAATTAACGAAATTTTTAAAATTGATTAGAAGATAAAGATAAATTTATTTGGATTCAAGAATTTTTATATCTTTAATATCTTTATTAACATTACTAATTTTATCAATAAAATTAACAATAACATCATTAACTTCTGCCAAAGGAGGGCCTTCTTTACATTTATTTATCATTTTATTTATATCTTCTTCTTTACCTAATATTTCAGCTTCAACCCTATTACTAGTTATATTTCTAACCCAACCAATCAGATTATTTGCAATTCCAACTTTTCTAAACCACCATCTATAAGAAACTCCCTGAACTTTTCCTGTTATTATTATGTGAGCTATTTTTAAAGAAATCTTATTCATCAAATTCAATTAATACTTGATCTACTTCAACAGCATCGTTCTCTTTTATATTAACTTTTTTAATTTTTGCATCTTTAGTTGCAGTTATTAAATTTTCCATTTTCATTGCTTCAAGAACTAAAATATTTTCACCAGATTTTATTTTCTGGCCATCTTTAACATTTACAGAAACAATTTTTCCTGGCATTGGGGCTAATAAAAATTTTGATAAATCTTTTTCTTCTTCTTCAATCATATATTTTTCTAAAATTGCCGTACTTTTATCATAAAAATTAAAATTTAGAGAATGATCTAAGTAAGTAATAGAAAATTGATTATTTAATTTATCAAACTGAAGTAAATATTTTTTTTTATTAATTGTTATATAAACTAATCCTTCATTTGTTTTCCATAAACTTTTAACTCTAAACTGTATGTTTCCATAAAGGATTTTAATAAAACCTTTTTTACTTTCTTTTATTTGAATGGAAAGTCTTTTTTTATTAAAAATTAAAGTAAAAAATTTTTCTTTTTGATTAACATAATTATAATTTTGTTGTTTTAAAAATTTATAACCAATAAAAGAAGCGGCTGGTATGAATATTTTTTCTAAAAGTTTATTAGATGGGTCTGTATAATTATAACCATCTTTGTATTCTTCATCCAATAAACCTGTATGAATATCACCTTTATAAAATTTATCTGATTTAAATATAGATATTAAAAACTTAATATTATTATTAAATCCTCTTATATAAAAAGAATTTAAAGCATCTATCATTGTAGATATACATTTTTTTCTATTTTTTCCATTAACAACAAGCTTTGCAAGCATCGGATCGTAATTAATACTTATTTCGGAACCATCCATAATACCTGAATCTAAACGTACATTCTTTTTATCAATTGGTTCAATATATTTTTTTACCCGACCAACTGAAGGTAAAAAATTTCTAATCGGGTCTTCAGAATATATTCTTGCTTCCATTGCCCAACCCTTTATTTTTACATCTTGTTGTTTTATTTTTAACTTTTCATCATTAGCAACTTTTATCATTTGCTCAACTAAATCTATTCCTGTAATTTCTTCAGTTACTGGATGTTCAACTTGTAACCTAGTGTTCATTTCTAAAAAATAAAAATTACTCTTGCTATCAACTATAAATTCTACTGTTCCTGCTGACTGATAACCAACTTCTTTAGCTAAAGCTACAGCCTGTTCTCCCATTTCTTTTCTTAACTTTTTTGAAACAACTGAGCTTGGTGCTTCTTCTATAATTTTTTGATGTCTTCTTTGAATTGAACACTCTCTTTCTCCTAAATATATTACATTGCCAAATTTGTCTGCTAAGACTTGTATCTCAATATGTCTTGGTTTTTCGATATACTTTTCAATAAATACTCTTGAATCGCCAAAACTAGATTTTGCTTCACTAGAAGCTAGTTGAAAAGCATCTTTTACTTCTTTATTATTTCTTACAATCCTCATACCTTTACCACCTCCTCCAGCTGATGCTTTTATCATTAATGGAAATCCTATATCTTTAGCAATTTCTGATGCGTGATTATCATTCTTTATAACATCATTAAATCCTGGGATAGTATTAACTTTCGCCTTAATAGCTAAATTTTTTGACTTTATCTTATCACCCATGATTTTTATTGCTTCGATGTTAGGGCCTATGAATTTTATTTTTTCTTTGAATAATTTTTGAACAAATTGAGCGTTTTCTGATAAAAAACCATAACCTGGATGAATTGCATCTGCGTTAGTTTCTTTAACTGCATCAATAATTTTTTTTATAGATAAATAACTTTCAGAAGCTTGTGCTGGTCCTAATAAAAAAGATTCATCTGCTTCTAACACATGTTTTGAATATTCATCAGCCTCAGAATAAACAGCAACTGTTTTAATTCCCATTTTTCTTGCAGTTTTTATTACTCTACATGCAATTTCTCCTCTATTTGCAATTAGTATTTTTCTAATCATTATTTAAAGCGGAATATTATTATGTTTCTTTGGTGGGTTTTTTAAAAATTTATTTTTTAACATTTTTAAAGCTTTGCAAATTCTAGCTCTAGTTCCTGCAGGACGAATTATATCATCAATAAATCCCCTCGAGCCTGCAATAAAAGGGTTTGCAAATTTTTCTCTATATTCTTCAGTTCTTTCTGCAATCTTTTTTTTGTTTTTTAAATCTTCTCTAAAAATTATTTCAACAGCTCCTTTAGGTCCCATAACGGCAATTTCAGCTGTTGGCCATGCATAATTTACATCTCCTCTTAAATGTTTAGAACTCATAACATCGTAAGCGCCACCATAAGCTTTTCGAGTTATAATAGTAATTTTAGGAACTGTCGCCTCTGTAAAAGCAAATAATAATTTAGACCCATGCTTAATAATTCCACCGTATTCTTGTTTGGTTCCAGGTAAAAAACCAGGAACATCAACAAAAGTAATTATTGGTATATTAAAACAATCGCAATATCTAACAAATCTTGCTGCTTTTCTAGATGAATCAATATCCAAACATCCGGCTAAAACTGTTGGTTGATTTGCAACAACTCCTATTGGTTGGCCATCCATACGAGCAAAACCAGTGATAATATTTTTTGCATAGTTTTCTTGGATTTCAAAAAAATCCTCATTATCTACAATTTTATTAATAACCTCTTTCATATCGTATGGCTTGTTTGGATTTTTAGGAACAATTGTGTTTAATGAAGATTCACTTCTATCAAATTTATCAGTTTTTTTTGCTTGAGGAGGCTTTTCTCTAAAAGAAGATGGCATAAAATCAAACAATCTTCTAATTTCTTTTAAAGCAACAATATCATTTTTAAAAGATCCATCAGCTACACTTGATTTAGTTGTATGTGTTGATGCACCTCCAAGTTGTTCATGGTTGACGTTCTCATGTGTAACAGTTTTTACGACATCTGGACCAGTTACAAACATATATGAAGTTTTATTTACCATAAATATAAAATCTGTCATTGCTGGAGAATAAACTGCGCCACCTGCACAAGGTCCCATAATTACTGAAATTTGTGGTATTACTCCTGAAGCTAAAACGTTTTGTTCAAATACTTTAGCGTATGCAGCTAATGAATCTACTCCTTCTTGAATTCGCGCTCCTCCTGAGTCATTTAATCCAATTACAGGAGCACCAACCTGCATTGCTTTTTCCATAATTTTAACAATTTTATTTGCGTGAGCCTCTGATAAAGAACCTCCAAAAACAGTAAAATCTTGGCTAAATACAAAAACCTGTCTACCATTTATAGTGCCGTGTCCAGTAACTACGCCATCTCCAGGTACTTTATTTTTTGCCATACCAAAATCAGTAGATCTATGTTCAACAAACATGTCCCATTCCTCAAAAGAATCTTTATCTAACAATAATTCTAATCTTTCTCTTGCAGTTAATTTGCCTTTTGCGTGCTGAGCTTCAATACGATTATCACCGCCACCCTTTTGAGCCTTCTTTCTTTTTTCTTCTAATAATTTGATTATATCTTTCATAAGAAAATAAATTAAAGAGTTTACTTAAGTATATTTTCAGATAATTCTACTAATTTTTCAAGTTTTTGCATCTTTTAATATGTTTAAAAAAAAATAATTTACAAAATATTCTTTAAAATAATTTTATAAGAAATACAGAATTTTTTTATATATTCCGGTATGGGTGCTTTGAATTCTTCTTTGCTAAGATTTTCTTTAATAAATTCTAACTTATAAGCATGCAATAATAAATTTTTAGAATCAAATAAGAATTTTTTATTATTTTGTTTATAAAACTTTTTATCTCCAATAACTGGACAACCTAGTTGAAAGCAATGTTCTCTTATTTGTCTCTTTCTTCCGGTTAGTGGGTATAATAAAACTATAGAAAGTTTATTTCCTATTTTTTTTAATACCTCGTATTTTGTTACGGCGTCTTTGTTCTTACTATTATCAATTTTTTCATTTATTAGTCCTTTTGTTTTTTTAGGAACACCATTTAGAATTGCAAAATATGTTTTTTTTACTTTTCTTTCTTTAAATTGCTTAGATAAATAAACGCTGGATTTATATGTTCTAGCTATAACTAGCAAGCCACTTGTTTCTTTATCAATTCTATGAATTATTCTTGGATTTTCTTCAAATGAAAATTTTAAATCATCCTTTAAATCATCAATACTTAAGGATGTTTTTGTTCCTTTATGAACAGCTATACCGGCAGGTTTATTAATTATTATTTTTTCTTTGTCTTTATGTAAAATATTTTTTTTTATTATATTTTTTAAAGAATTTAATTTTCCATTTTTCTTTTTTACTACATTCTTTTTTTTAATTATAAAATTTGGAGTTTCAATTACATCTCCTACTTTTAACTTGTAAGAAAGTTTAATTTTCTTTTTATTTAATTTTATTTTTCCTTTTCGAGCAAGTTTCTCTAATAAATTTTGAGGTAATTTATTAAATTTTCTTTTAATCCATTTATCTAATCTTTGTTCTGACTCAGATAAATCTATTTTAAATCGCAATTTATTGTTTTTTTGGATTTGGTAATTTAGCTTCTTTAAACAAAACGTGTTTTTTTGCTACTGGATCAAATTTTTTAACTTCTAATTTTTCTTTTTTATCTCCTTTAGTTCCTCTTTTAACAATATAAGAATATCCAGTTCCAGCGGTACTCAACAATCTTTTAATTTCAAATGTTCTAGCCATTTATTTTTTTTTCTTTTCTTCTAATTTCTTTGCAATTTCTTCATTTTCTTTTAATTCTTTACTATCAACTTTTGCTTCACCTTCTTGTGATTTAATTTCTTGTTTTTTATCTTCACTAGCATCTTCAATTTTATCTTCGGTTTGGGTTTTTTTCTTTTGCACAGGACCTGAGTCAAGACCTTTTGCTTTTTCATCTCTATCAACTAATTCAATTACAGCTAATGGTGCCATATCACCATATCTAAAACCATTCTTAAGAATTCTAATATAACCGCCTTTTCTAGCTTCATATCTTTTTGCAATATTAGTGAAAAGTTTATCTATAATCTTTTTATTTTTTAAAATTGAATAAGCTTTTTTTCTAGAAGATAAATTATCAATTTTTGCTAATGTAATAATTTTTTCAACAAATGGCCTCAAATTCTTTGCTTTAGTTAAAGTTGTACTAATTTGCTCATGTTTAATTAATGATAATGCCATATTATTCAATAAAGCTTTTCTATGTGAAGTAGTTCTATTTAATTTATATTTTAAAACTTTATGTCTCATAGAATTTTATAAATTATCATCTAAATTTTTAGATAATTCCTCAATATTTTCTGGAGGCCAGTCAGCAATATCCATTCCCAAATTTAACCCCATTTGCATTAACACTTCTCTAATTTCATTTAAAGATTTTCTTCCAAAATTTGGTGTTCTTAACATATCATTTTCTGATTTTTGGACTAAATCTCCAATGTAAACAATATTATCATTTCTTAAACAATTAGCTGATCTAACAGATAATTCCAACTCATCAACTTTTCTTAATAAATTTCTATTAAATTTTACTTCAGATTCTTCTTCTTTAGATTTGTCATCAATTTCTGGTTCTTCAAAATTAATAAAATATTGTAATTGTTCCTGTAAAATTCTAGCAGCCATAGCAATAGCATCATCTGGCTCTATAGCTCCGTTGGTTTCTACATTTAATGTAAGCTTGTCATAATCAGTTACCTGTCCAACTCTAGAATTATCAATATTATAAGATACTTTTTTAACTGGAGAGAAAATTGAATCAACAAATATTAAACCAATTTCTTTATCCTCTTTCTTTTGTTGTTCTGCTGTTACATAACCTTTACCATTTTGAACAGTAAATTCTAAATTTATTTTTGCAGATTTTTCAAGATGGCACAGAACAAGATCTTTATTTATAATTTCAATTTCAGAGCTAGTTTCAATCTGAGATGCTTTTATTTCACCAGGGCCAGTAACATTTAGTGTCATTTTTTTTGGTTGATCACTATCCAATTTTATTGCCAATGATTTAACATTTAAAATAAATTCTGTAACATCTTCTATCATTCCTGGAATAGAAGTAAATTCATGTAAAACTCCGTCAATTCTTACTGATGTAGCTGCAGCTCCCTGAAGAGATGATAGTAAAATTCTTCTTAATGCGTTACCAATAGTTAATCCAAAACCTCTTTCTAAAGGCTCAATGGTTACTGAACCAAAAGTTGTTTTTTCCTCTTTATTGACATCAATCTTGGTAGGCTTAATTAATTCAGTCCAATTTTTATAAGCAAACGGCTCTGGCTTTTTCAAATTTTTATCATTTTCTTCTTCTTTTTTTATCATAATTATCCTTTCATTAAAAAAAATTAAACTCTTCTTCTTTTAGGCGGTCTACATCCATTATGCGGCAATGGAGTAACGTCTCTTATTGAAGTTATAGTAAATCCTACAGCTTGAAGTGCCCTAATTGCAGATTCTCTCCCAGCTCCTGGGCCTTTAATATATATATCCAAAGATTTAACACCATGGTACTTTGCCTTTTCCCCAGCATCAGATGCTGCTATTTGAGCTGCATAAGGAGTTGATTTTCTAGAACCTTTAAATCCTTTTACGCCAGATGAAGACCAAGATAAAGTATTTCCTTTGTTATCAGTAATATTTATTACTGTGTTATTAAATGTAGCATTAACATGTGCGATTGCAGCTGGAATATTCTTTTTTTCTTTTTTCTTTAAAAATCTTTTTTTTGTTTTTAAATCAGATTTGTCATCTTTTTTAGCATCCTTGCTATCTTTAGAATCCTTAGCATCTGTTTTTAAATTATCTTTTTTATCTAATTTTTCTTTTGTTTCATCAACCATAATAAATTAAGCAGTAACTTTCTTTTTATTAGCTATTGCAACGCCTTTTCCTTTACGTGTTCTAGCATTAGTATGAGTTCTTTGTCCTCTGACTGGTAGTTTTTTTCTATGTCTTAGACCTCTATATGTCCCTAAATCTGTTAATCTTTTAATATTTAAAGTAACTTCACTTCTTAAATCTCCCTCTACTTTATATTTGCCTTCAATAAATTCTCTAATTTTTAATACTTCTTCATCAGTAAGTTTATTTACTCTTTTTTCATCAGAAATACCTATTTCTTTACAAATTTTAGTAGCTGTTGTTAAACCAATACCGAAAATATATGTTAATGCTACTTTAACACGCTTGTTTACTGGTAAATTAACACCGGAAATTCTAGCCAATTGAATACCTTAAAAAATAAAACGAATTATACTAGTTAATAACTTTAAGTCAATAAAAACTATATTTAACATATATTTAATTAATTTCAATTCAACTCTACTTCAATATTTTGGCTTACTTTCTCTACAGATTGCATTCCATCTATTGGTTTTAAAATATTCTTTTTTTTATATAAATCTATTAAAGGGCTGGTTTCATTTAAATAAACGTCTATTCTAGATTTTAATATATCTACATTATCATCATCTCTGTTTTCTTCGCTTTGCCTTTTTAAAATTCTTTTAATTATTTCATTTTTATCAATAATAAGATGAATAACATAATCAATATCTTTATTTTTTTTTTTTAACAAATCTTCAAAGGCTTTTGCTTGATCTAAATTTCTTGGAAAGCCATCAAACAAAATTCCTTTATTATTTACTATTTTTTCTGAAATAATCTTTTCTACTATTTGTATAATTATGTCATCTCCAACTAATTGGCCTGCATTAATGATTTTTTCAATTTTTTTACCAATTTCTGATGATTTTTTTACTTCATTTCTTAAAATATCACCTGTAGAAAAATGAAATAAATCTTTTGATTTACAAATTATATTAGCTTGAGTTCCCTTACCTGCTCCAGGCGGACCTAACAATACAACTATCATTATAAACCACCTTTAAAATCTGTTTTTTTCAAAAGATCTTGATATTGATGTGCAAATAAATGTGATTGTATTTGACCGATCGTATCCATCATTACAACAACAACTATAAGAAGACTAGTACCTCCAAAATAAAAAGGCACTGAAAACTTTGATATCATTAGTTCGGGAATAATACAAACTACACCTAAATAAATAGCTCCTACTAATGTTAATCTTGTTAAAACATAATCAAAATAATCGGCTGTATTATCGCCTGGTCTTATTCCTGGAACAAAACCTCCATTCTTTTTCAAATTATCTGCTGTTTCTTTTGGATTAAAAACTATTGAAGTATAAAAAAAGCAGAAAAATATTATTAAAGAAAAATATAAAATTAAATATAGTGGTTTTCCATGAGAAAGATACGTGCTTAAAAAATTTATAAAGCCTGGTCCTTTTCCACCAGTTAATCCGCTTAACGTTAAAGGTAAAAGTAAAACAGAAGAAGCAAAAATTGCCGGAATAACACCTGACATGTTTAATTTTAAAGGCATATGACTACCCTCTCCTCCGTACATTTTATTACCAACTTGTCTTTTTGGATACTGTACAAATATTCTCCTTTGAGCTCTCTCCATAAAAACAATAAATACAAAAATTAATACAACAAAAAATATAAGAGCAATAATAAAAAAAGGTGAAAGTGCTCCAGTTCTAACTAATTCAAAAGTTCCTGCGATAGCTGATGGTAAATTTGCAACAATCCCAGCAAATATAATTAATGATATACCGTTTCCAATTCCACGTTGAGTTATTTGTTCTCCTAACCAAAGCAAAAATATAGTTCCTCCTATAATAGTGATTACTGTACTTAATCTAAAAAAAAGCCCTGGATCAATAACTGCAGAACCAATTGAACCTCCCATACTTTCAAGACCCACTGATAATCCATAACCTTGCAGTGTTGCTAATAAAACTGTTCCATATCTTGTATACTGATTTATTTTTTGTCTTCCTAGTTCGCCCCCTTCTTTTTTTAACTGTGAAAGAGTAGGGTTTGCATGTGTCAATAATGACATAATAATAGAAGCAGAGATATAAGGCATAACACCTAATGCAAAAATACTCATTCTTTGAACGGCACCACCTACAAACATGTCAAACATGCCGAGTAATCCGCCAGAATTTTGAGCAAATATTTCTTGAAAAACTTTTGAATCTATTCCTGGTATTGGAATAAAAGTTCCTAGTCTATAAACTACCAATGCAAATAAAACGAAAAAAATCTTTTTTTGAAGATCTTTAGCTTTGCTAAAAGCTCCCATGTTTGCTTGAGCATTAGTATGATCAGTAGATGACATTATTTTTTAATTTGATTTTCTTCTTTTACTTTTTTATCTTTTTTTTTTAAATTATTTTTTTTAATTTCGATAATATTTATTTTTCCACCATTCTTTTCTATTTTTTTAATCGCACTTTTAGTTACTTTATTAACATTTATAGATATTTTTGATTTTAATTCACCTTTACCTAAAACTTTAACTCCGCTTAATTTTTTTTTTATGATTTTCTTTTTTAATAATAGCTCTACATTAATTTCATCTTTATCACTTATTTTCTTTTTATCTATAAAACTTTGAATTTGAATTAAATTAATAATATTAAAATCTTTTTTAAAAATATTTCTAAAACCTCTTTTAGGTAGTCTTCTATATAATGGCATTTGACCGCCTTCAAAACCTTTAATAGAAACACCAGATCTAGATTTCTGCCCTTTATGTCCTCTTCCAGAAGTTTTACCTTTGCCAGAACCAATACCTCTACCTAATCTTTTCTTAGATATTTTTTTCTTTTTTAAATTTACTAATGTATTTAACATAATTTATTTCTTATCAACTCTTATTAAATGATTTACTTTTTTAATCAAGCCTTCCGTAGATTTATTAACAATAACTAATCTAGAATTTCCAATTTTTTTTAAGCCTAAAGAAAGCAAATTAGTTTTTTGTTTTTTATCCCTACCAATTGTGCTTTTTATTTGTGTTATTTTTATTTTTTTACTATTTACTATCTTTTTGTTCATCTTTTTTCTTTTTAAAATATAAATCAGTTACTTTTTTACCACGTCTTTCAGCAATTTTTTTAATATCATCTAATTGATCTAAAGCATCAAACGTTGCTCTAACCATATTATGTGGATTTGTAGTACCAATAGATTTTGCAACTACATCTTGGACACCTAATGCTTCAAAAACTGATCTAATAGGACCACCAGCGATTATTCCTGTTCCAGGTGGTGCGGCTCTAAGAAGTACTTTTCCTGATCCATGAGTTCCTTGAACATCATAGAAAAAAGTTCTATTTTTTTTTAATGGAAAATATCTCATACTTCTTTTTGCTTTATCTGTGGCTTTTTTAATAGATTCTGGAAATTCTTTTGCTTTTCCATTACCAAATCCAGCTTTACCTTTACCATTACCAACAACTACCAAAGCAGCAGTTCCAAACCTTCTACCGCCTTTAACAACTTTTGAAACTCTATTAACATAAACAACTTTCTCAATTAAATTATCATTGTTGTGTCTTTGATGTTTTTTTATATCTACTTCCATAATTAAAAATCCAATCCTGCTTTTCTAGCTCCATCTGCAAATGCTTTCACTCTTCCGTGATAAACATATCTTCCTCTATCAAAAATTACTTTTTTAATACCTTTTTCTTTTGCTTTTTCAGCTAAAATTTTCCCAATCTCACTAGCTGCTTCTTTATTGCCTGTATTTTTAAATTTATTTTTAATATTTTTTTCTAATGTTGATGAAGATAACAGAGTTTTTCCTTTGTCATCATCGATGATTTGAGCATATATATTTTTTGATGATCTAAATATAGATAATCTATAACGACCTTTTGATGCTTTTTTTAATCTATCTCTAACTCTTCTTTGTCTTAATAAACTATTTTTTTTTGTAGTCATTTTTTATTTCTTTTTACCTTCCTTTCTATGTATATGTTCATTTTCATATTTAATTCCTTTTCCCTTATAAGGCTCAGGAGTTCTATATGATCTAATATCAGCTGCAACTTGTCCAACTTGTGTTTTATTTTGACCTGATACTTCAACAGTATTTGGATCTTGGCATTTAATATTTATACCTTCTGGAATTTGATAATCAATATCATGGCTATAACCTGCACTAATTTTAAGTATTTTACCTTGTAAATTTGCTTTATAACCAGTTCCAACTAATTTTAATATTTTTTTATAATCATTTACACAACCTGCAATAATACTATTTAACAAACTTCTTGTAGTGCCCCAAATCATTCTAGTTTTTTTGTTAAGTTGTTTAGGTTTAATTAAAATCTTTTTGTCCTCTATTGAAATAGTAAGATCTTTAGAAAATTTAAAATTTTTTTCACCAGATTTATCTTTTACAATAACATTTGAATCACTTAAAGTTACATCAATACCATCTGGTATTTCTATTGGCATATTTCCTGTTCTAGACATAAATAATATAAACTAAAAAACCTGACATAATATTTCACCACTTAAATTTTCTAATCTTGCTTTTTTATCAGTCATAATTCCTTTTGAAGTAGTAACTATAGTTACGCCATAACCTTTAAAATAAGAAGGCAAATCTTTAAGTTTTGAATAAACTCTTCTTCCTGGTTTAGAAATTCTTGAAATTATCTTTATAGCGGGCTTACCGTTAGTATAAGACAAATCAATTTTTATCTCTTTTATTCCTTTTTTTATTTCATTTTCTTTAAATGATTTAATAAAACCTTCTTCTTGAAGAATTTTTAATAAATTTAATTTAATTTTAGATGAAGGTGTTTTAACAAATTCTTTTGACAACAAAAGTCCGTTTCTAATAGTTGTTAACATATCGCTTATTGTATCAGTTACTACCATATTTCTACCAACTTGACTTAGTTATTCCTGGTAACTTACCATCACTAGCCAACTCCCTAAATGCTATTCTTGATAATTTAAACTTTCTATAATTACCTCTTGGCCTACCAGTTATAATACATCTGTTTCTTAAACGGCAAGGCGTACTATTATTAGGTAATTTTGATAATTTATTAATTGCATCAATTCTTTCTTCAGGACTAGTTTTTTTATTTTTAATAATTTTCTTTAAAGTAATTCTTTTTTTACTAAACTTTTTAACTAATCTCTCTCTTTTTAAATTTCTTTGTATTAAACTTAATCTTGTCATAATTTATTTATTTAAAGGAAAATTAAAAGCTTTCAATAAAGATTTTGCTTCTTTATTTTTATTTGTTGATGTTACAATAGTTATATCCATACCTTTAACTTTATCTATTTTATCAAAGTCAATTTCTGGAAAAATAATGTGTTCTTTAACACCAAATGTGTAGTTTCCTAAACCATCAAAATTTTTTTCAGATAATCCTGCAAAATCTTTTGATCTAGGTAAGGCAATATTTATTAATCTATCAATAAATTCGTACATTCTATTTTTTCTTAAAGTAACTTTACAGCCAATTGGCATATCTTTTTTAGTTTTGAAATTAGCAATAGCTTTTTTTGTTTTAGTTATTGTTGGTTTTTGACCAGATATTTTTTTTAAATCTTCAACGGCGGCCTCTAATTTTTTTTTATCATTTGCGTCTAATCCTAAACCCATATTTATAACTATTTTTTTTAATTCAGGCACTGAATATATATTTTTCAAATTTAATTCTTTCATCAAATTTGGTTTAATATTTTTTAAATATTCTTCTTGTAATCTAGACATTTTTTATCATTTCTCCTGTTTTTTTTTCATATCTTATTTTTTTATTATTTTCAAATTTATATCCAATTTTAGTTCTTTTTCCATCTTTTATAGAAATAAATGAAAGATTAGAAATATGAACAGACAACTCTTTTTCAACAATTCCACCGCCGCCTTGTTTTGATGGCTTTTGATGTTTTTTCACAATATTTATACCTTTAACTATTGCTCTATTTTCTTTTGGATAAACTGATAATATTGATCCAGATTTTCCTTTATCTTTTCCAGATATTACCATTACATTATCTCCTTTTCTAAATTTAATTTTTTTAATCAATTTTTACAAAACCTCAGGTGCTAATGAAATAATTTTAGTAAAATTCTTAAATCTTAACTCTCTTGTAACAGGCCCAAATATTCTTGTACCAATTGGCTCACCTTCTTTAGTTAGCAAAACTGCAGAATTTTTATCAAATCTTATTGAAGAACCGTCTTTTCTTGACACGCTTTTTTTTGTTCTTACTACAACAGCTCTTGTAACTTCACCTGGCTTTACTTTTCCATTAGGTATAGCTTCTTTAACTGAAACAACTATAACATCTCCAATACTTGCACTTCTTCTTTTGGAACCGCCTAACACTTTAATGCATTGAACTAATTTGGCCCCAGAATTATCCGCAACACTTAATTTTGTTTCATTAATAATCATTTTTTTGCTTTCTTTAGTTCTTTTTCATCAAATAAAATAAATTTTTTTGTTTTAGAAATAGGTCTAGACTCGACTATCTGAACTATATCTCCTACATTGCTTTTATTACTTTCATCATGTACTGCATATTTCTTATTTTTTCTTAAATATTTTTTATATTTTTTATGCATATAAATTGTCTCTACATCAACAATGATAGTTTTATCATTCTGGTTTTTAATCACTCTACCTTTAAATACTTTTTTTGGCATCACTGGCTCCTGAAATATTATCATTTAATTTAGTTTTAATTCTTGCTATATCTTTTTTTACTTGATCAATTCTTCCTGTTTTTTCTAGTTGACCATTCTTTTTTTGAAATCTCAGATTGTAACTTTCTTTTTTCAGATTTTTTAACAAATCAACTAATTCATCTTTAGTTTTCTTTTTTATTTCAATATATTTCATTTAAATACCCATCCTTTTTATAAAAAAAGATTTAATTGGAAGTTTTGCAGCTCCTAATAATAATGATTTTTTTGCAATATCCTCGCTTACACCATCAACTTCAAAAAGTATTCTTCCTGGATGAATTTTACTAACCCAAAATTCTACACTTCCTTTACCTTTACCCATTCTAACTTCCGCTGGTTTTTTACTTACAGGAACATCAGGAAATATCCTTATCCAAACTCTTCCTTCTCGTTGCATTTCTCTTGTTATAGCTCTTCTTGCTGCTTCTATTTGTCTTGCATTAATTCTTCCAGGATTTTTAGCTTTAAGTCCAAAACTACCAAAATTTAATTTTGACCCTGCCAAAGGTTTTCCGTGAATTCTACCTTTATGCTGTTTTCTATATTTTGTTTTTCCTGGTTGTAACATTTTATTAAATTAATAATTATTTTTTTTCTTCATTTAAAATTTTTTCACCTTTATATAACCATACTTTTATTCCACAAGTTCCATAAGTAGTATTAGCAGTGGAAATTGCATAATCTATATGTGCACGTAAAGTATGTAGTGGAACTCTGCCTTCCTTAAACCATTCTACTCTGGCTATCTCAGCTCCTCCAATTCTTCCTCCAACACAAACACGAATTCCTTTTGCTCCAAGCTTCAAAGCTGATTGGACTGCTCTTTTCATAACTCTTTTTGTTGCGGCTCTGTTTTCTATTTGCATAGCTATATTATCAGCAACAACTTTTGCATCTAATTCTGGCTTTTTAGTTTCGATAATGTTTAAATTTACTTCTGAGCCTGTTAATGCAGATAATTTCTTTTTTAATTTCTCAATATCTGATCCCTTTTTACCAATAATTATACCTGGTCTTGAAGCATGTATAGCTATGATAATTTTTTTTGAAGATCTTTCTATTACAATTTTTGACAAGCCTGCTTTTTTTAATTCAGATTCAACATATTTTCTAATTTTTAAATCATTCTCTAAAAATTCACTATATTTTTCTTCAGAATACCATTTAGAATCCCATGTTCTATTAATTCCTAATCTTAATCCTGATGGATTTACTTTTTGTCCCATTATTTTTTATCCTCTACAATTTTTTTATTATTTTGACTTTTTTTTTCTTTTGCCTCAATCTGCTCTTTTAATTTAATTGTAAGATTACTAAAAGGCTTAAGTATTCTTACACCTCTTCCTTTTGCTCTAGCTTTAAACCTTTTCATAACCAAACCTCTTCCAACTGATGCTTCATGCACATACAATTTATCAACATCTAATTGATGATTATTTTCTGCATTTGCAATAACAGATTGAAGAGCTTTTTTAATTTGATATGAAATACGTTTTTGAGAAAAGGATAAATAATTTAGAGCTTTTTCTACGTTTACTCCTCTAATTGGGGAAATAATTATATTTAATTTTTTAGGACTTATTCTAATTTGTTTAAGATATACTTTTGCAAAGTCATTATCTTTTTTTATAGCTTCGTTAACTACTTTATTTTTTTTTTCTTTATTAGAATCTTGTTCATTTATTTTATTATTTTCTACCATCTATTTTTTATCCTCCTTCGGTGCTTCTTTAGGTTTGTCATCAGCTTTGCTATCTGCTGCAGGTTTATCTGCTGAAGAAGGAGCAGCTGAAGATGTTGCGCCTGGAGGCGGAGAAGAAGTTGGTTTAGTTTCAGTTTTACTTACTGCAGAATGAGAATTAAATGTTCTTGTTGGTGAAAATTCACCAAATTTATGACCAACCATGTTTTCATTAACGCTAACTGGTATGAATTTATTACCGTTATGTACACCAAAAGTTAATCCAACAAATTCAGGCAAAATAGTAGACCTTCTAGTCCAAATTTTGATAACTTGATTTGTACGACCAGATTTTCTAACTTCATCTGCTTTTTTTAAAAGATATTCTTCGAAAAATGGTCCTTTCCACGTTGATCTAGTCATTTTTTATTTTTTTCTCCTTGATCTTACAATTGATTTATCAGTTTTTTTATTTTTTCTTGTTTTAAAACCTTTTGTTGGTTTTCCCCAAGGAGTTGATGGATGTCTTCCACCTGATGTTCTTCCTTCTCCGCCACCATGTGGGTGATCTATTGGGTTCATGGCAACTCCTCTAACTTTTGGTCTAAATCCTAACCATCTTTTTCTACCAGCGCTACCAATTTTAATATTTTTATTCTCTAAGTTTGAAACAGTCCCGATTGTTGCAAAACAATTTTCATTAACATTTTTAATTTCACCAGAGTTAAGTTTTATTATTGCTTTTCCAGAATCTATAGCTAACAAATTTACAGATGACCCAGCAGATCTTGCAATTTGCGCTCCCTTTCCTGGTTTCATTTCAATATTATGTAAAACAGTACCTACAGGAATATTTTTTAATGGTAAAGAGTTACCTGTTCTTATATCAACTTTCTCTCCTGATTGAACTTTATCTCCGATTTTAAGTTTATCTGGCGCAATAATGTATGATTTAGTTTTATCTTCATATTCTATTAAAGCTATGTGAGCGGTTCTTATAGGATCGTATTCAATTCTGATAACAGTAGCCGGGATATCAAATTTTTGTCTTTTAAAATCAATAATTCTAAATTTCTTTTTATGTCCTCCTCCTCTATGTCTAGAGGTTATTCTTCCAGAATTATTTCTACCTGCTTTTGCTGTATATTTTTTTGTTAATGATTTTTCTGAAGATCCTTTCCATAAATTTTCTCTATTTATCAATACTGCGTGACGCCTTGTTTGTGTATATGGTTTAAAATTTTTCATTTTTATTAAATCCCAGTTGTTATATCAATTTTTTGTCCTTTTTCTAAAGAAATAATAGCTTTTTTTTCATTTTTTCTTCTACCAATCTTCCCTTTAAATCTTTTAACTTTTCCTTTTGAAACAATAATATTGATTTTTCTTACATTTACTCCGAAAAGTTTTTCAACTGCTTTTTTTATTAAATTTTTATCTGCATCCATAGGAATTGAAAAAACTACCTGAGAATTACTTGATAAAATAGTAGCTTTCTCAGTAATAATTGGTTTTTTTATTAAATCATAAAATTTTGTATAAGATTTATCGTCCTTTTTATCAATTTTCTTTTTAAATATCATATTAATCTTTTTTCAACCTCAACTAACGCATCTTTAGATATGATTAAGTTTTTAAATTTTAAAATATCATGAACATTCATTCCTATTACAGGAATTAAATTTATATTTGTAATATTTAAAATTGATTTTTTAAAACCCTTATCGTCTTTATTAGAATTACTATCAATTATTAAAGCTGATTTTACTTTAAGTTTTTCTAATTTTTTAGAAATTTCTTTAGTAGATGCTTTATTAATAGATAATTTATCAATAATAATAATACTTTTTTCTTTTTCTTTAACTGACAATGCGGTTTTTAAGCCAAGTTTTCTAATCTTTTTTGGAAGTTTTTTTTTATGACTTCTTAATACTGGGCCATGTGTTACACCACCACCTCTTAAAATATTTGTTTTTAAATTACCTCTTCTAGCTCTACCTGTTCCTTTTTGTTTAAAAGCTTTGGCACTTGTTCCTGTAATTTCAGAACGTTGCTTTGCTTTATGAGTTCCTTGTCTACGATTTGATAATTGCCAATTAACAACATCTTTTAAAATATCTTTTCTAATAGGAACAGAAAAAATATCTTTATTTAATTCTATAGTTCCTACTTTTTTTGAATCTAAATTAACAACGTCATGTTTCATAATTATTTTTTATCCTCTTTAACATTTTTTTCTTTTTTTTCTTCAGTTTTATCATCTTTAGATTCAGGCTTTTTTTCTTTGCCAGCAGTTTCAACGACTTCATCAGTTTTAACTTTAGCAACTAAAGATTTAGGTTTTATAGCATCTCTTATAACTAAAATGGCTCCTTTTGATCCAGGTACCGCACCCTTAATTAAAATCAAACCATCTTCATTATATATTTCTACAACTTCCAAATTATGCATAGTAACTTTTCTATTACCCATTTGTCCTGCCATTTTTTTTCCTTTAAAAGTCCTTCCAGGATCTTGGCATTGTCCTGTTGAGCCATGACTTCTATGAGAAACTGAGACACCATGAGAAGCTCTAAGACCGCCAAAATTATGTCGTTTAATTGGTCCGGCAAAACCTTTCCCTACAGATCTTCCAATAATATCTACATATTGTCCAACTTTGAAAAAATTTACATCTAATTCATCTCCAGGATTCATATTTTGATCATTTGAAACTTTGAATTCTAAAATTTTCTTTTTTGGCTCTATTTTTAATTTTGAAAAAAAATTTCTTAATGGTTTTTTTACTTTTTTTAATTTTATATTTCTTGATGCAATTTGAACATTCTTAAAATTGCTTGTAGTAACTTCATTGACTCTGGTTACATAATTTTTTTCTATGCCTAATAATGTAACTGGTACATTTGTCCCATCTTCTCTAAAGAACCTAGTCATACCTAATTTTTTTGCAATTATTCCTGTTCTCATAATTAATTTTTTATGTTTTTATTTCAACATCTACTCCTGAAGCAATATCTAAATTCATTAATGAGTCAACTGTTTGAGGTGTTGGGTTAATAATATCTATTAAACGTTTATGCGTTCTCATTTCAAATTGTTCTCTTGATTTTTTGTCAACATGTGGAGATCTCAAAACAGTAAATTTATTTTTTTTAGTTGGTAATGGTATTGGCCCAATAATTTTAGCTCCTGTTTTTTGTGCAGTATTTACAATCTCTACAGTTGATTGATCTAATAATTTATGATCATAAGCTTTAAGTCGTATTCTAATATTTGTTTTAACCATCTTTATTACCCTCTGCTCCGCCTACTTTCCCAGATTTAATTTCCTCAGCAACATTTTGAGGTACCTGAGCATAATGATCAAATTGCATTGTAAACTGAGCTCTACCTTGACTCATTGAACGTAAATTATTTACATATCCAAACATATTTGCCAATGGTACTTTAGCTTTAAAAACTCTAGCATTTCCTCTGTTTTCCATAGCACCAACTTGCCCTCTTCTAGAATTCAAATCACCAATTATATCTCCCATGTATTCTTCTGGAGTTACAACTTCAACATCCATAACTGGTTCTAATAAAACAGGTTGAGCTTTTGCCATTCCTTCTTTGAACGCTGCTTTAGCAGCTAATTCAAAACACATAACATTTGAATCTACATCGTGAAAATCGCCATCTACTAAAGTAGCTTTATAATCAATGACTGGATAACCAGCGAGTATTCCTGTCTCATTTGCCATTTCTAATCCTTTTTCTACCCCGGGAATATATTCTTTTGGAACAGATCCGCCTTTAATAGTGTCTTCAAAAATAAAACCTTCTCCTGGCTCTTGATTCTCAAATAAAATTTTTACTCTGGCATACTGTCCTGCTCCACCTGATTGTTTTTTATGAGTATAATCAATTTCAGCTGTTTGGTTAATAGTTTCCCTATAAGCAACTTGTGG
>CEUZ01133043.1_pt1 | contig 25614 bp, 24 predicted proteins | sample 361511 | NCBI WGS metagenome assembly CEUZ01 (sample SAMEA2622822, study PRJEB7988) | marine metagenome | biome: marine biome (ENVO:00000447); feature: surface water layer (ENVO:00002042); material: "saline water (ENVO:00002010), including plankton (ENVO:xxxxxxxx)" | depth 5 m | reverse complement strand
AATAGTGGAACTGACCGCAAATTCATTAGCTTGGTAGGTGATGCTGAACTAGATGAAGGAGTGGTATGGGAAGCAATAGCAGACCCTTCACTTGAGGATCTCAAAAACGTGTTATGGGTAGTTGATCTAAATCGTCAGAGTCTAGACAGAATTATACCCGGTATTAGAGTAAAAGTTTGGCGCGAAATGTTTGAAGCAAACGGATGGAATGTTGTCGATGCAAAATATGGTCGGAAACTTGAAAACGCATTCCTTGAACCCAACGGAGAATTGCTTCGAAATTGTGTCGATGAAATGTCCAACGATGTCTACCAAAGATTACTTCGCGTCGACGGCAAAACATTGAGAGACTGGATTCCTAGAATAAGTTCACATCCCGATGATTTATCAAAGTTTTTAGATCAATGGAATGACGATGGACTGATAGAGTTGTTCCATAATCTGGGCGGTCATGATTTCGATGTCCTTAGAGAAGCTTTCAATCAAATTGATCTGACAAAAGGTCCAAACGTATTGTTTGGCTACACTTTTAAGGGATGGATGTTACCTACTATAGGGCATCCACAAAATCACTCAGCAACCTTGAGCCAAAAACAGATGAACCAACTGAGAGAATCTCTGGGAATAGATGAAAAAAACCAAACACCAAGGTTTAACTCAGATACTGAAGCAGGACGTCTATGTGATAGTAAGAAATTAGAATTAGAAACTCGAATAGAATTAAAACATGGACCAGATAAAGATGAAATACCTTTAGAGTTTGGAAGATCATATACTGGTCAAATGTCTACACAGCAAATCTTTGGATTGGTTTTAACAGAACTGTCAAGAGCGAATGATAACTTGCAAAATCGCGTTGTCACTTTCAGCCCTGATGTAGCTAGTTCTACTAATCTAGGTGGTTGGATAAATAAGTCTGGAGTTTGGGGCAAGAGAGAGATAGAAGAATATCCAGAAGATAACGAAGCAGGTTCACTACAATGGCATGAATCACCATCTGGAAGACACGTAGAACTAGGGATATCAGAAAATAACCTTTTCATGGCGCTTGGGCAATTCGGGTTAAGTTATGAAATGACTGGCGATATGCTATTTCCAATAGGGACACTCTATGACCCCTTCATTCGTAGAGGTCTGGATGCCTTTTTATACAGTGTATATGCCGGTGGTAGATTTATTGTTGTTGGTACACCTTCTGGAATCACCCTAGGACCAGAGGGAGGGTCTCACCAATCGATGATGACACCTTCAATAGGAGTAGAATTACCCGATTTAGCTTTTTACGAACCATGCTTTGGACAAGAACTTGAATGGATTTTACTTTCAGCACTAGATAAGATACAGACCAGACAAGAATCGACTTATTTAAGGCTGACTACCAAAACCACTAACCAAGATCTGTTTATCACCCCACAAAATGATCATGCACGAGAATCACTAAGACAACAGGTCATAAACGGAGCCTATCGTCTAATCGATAGGCGTAACAACGCAGGGTATGATCCGAGCTCTAATGCTATAAATATCTTTGCCTGTGGAGCAATTTTGCCTAATGCAATTACAGCGAGTGAAAGTCTTCTTGAAGAAGGAATTTATGCCAACGTTATTAATGTGACAGGACCAGGACCCCTATACAATAGATATCAAGAGTGTGTCCATTCGACAGTTAGAGCCAAAAATATAAGAACTGAATTTTTATCTGATGTATTGGAAAAAACAGAACAGAAAATGCCAATCGTAACGGTTGTAGATGGCCATCCTCATACTCTTGCATGGATTGGCGGAGCTTTGCAAACCAAGACCTTGCCTCTAGGAGTAACAAGGTACGGTCAATCAGGTAACCCTGATGATCTCTATAAAGAATATGAAATTGATTCAGATAGTATCATGGCTGCTGGTTTCGCAGCACTAGATCTTTAAAAGTATCCTTCAGTTATTGTCAGAATTTGCCTTGCGTCTTTCCTCATGCCAAACAGACCGCTCCGGGACCTCTTGATCTTTCATATATAAGCGATGAGTACCCTGTATTTGTTCAATTTCTGAAATATCTTTACTTGAAAGTTCCCAATCTCCTGCTCTAGCAAGAATATCAACATCATCAATCTTTCTTGCTCCAACAATACTTGTATAAACAGGAGTTTTGGAAACAGGCCAGGCAATTGCCAATTGGACAATATCACGACCTTGATCTGATGCCCATTCATGTAATTTCTGAGTGATTGAATAGGTTTTATCAAACGAATCACCTTTAAAAGCTGGCCATCCTGAACGTTCATCATCAGGTGAAAAAGAATGGCCAGGTTTATATCTTCCTCCTAAAAGACCCTTGGCTAAAACAGAATGAGCCATAACACCTATGCCATTGGACTCATAAGCCGGTATCAAATCATCCTCGGCTTCCCTAAAAAGCATATTATATCTGGGCTGTCCACTATTAATTACACCGGTTTTACCAGCTTCATCAATCTCTTCAGCGGAAAAATTAGATATTCCTATATACCTTATTTTTCCAGATTCCTGTAATCGAATTAGGTCATACATAGTATCCTGAATTGGGCGTTCTGCTGTCCTATGAAGCTGATATAAATCAACATGATCAATACCCATTAACTTAAGACTATTTTCCAAAGCACGGTTAATATTTTCACTGGAATGATCTTCACCAGACACTTTTGTGGCTATAAATAGCTTATCCCTTTTACCAATAATCGATTTACCTATAATAGCTTCAGCGTTCATATAAGCTTCTGCAGTATCAATAAAAGTAAGGCCCACATCAATAGCTGCTTTCATCGTAGCAATCGCATTCGATTCCTCAAACCCTCCATAAGCACCACCAAGAGGCCATGTACCAAAACATACCACCGGAACCTCTGGGCCATCCAAACCCATATTTTTCATTCTCATAGTATCCCTCCGAAACTCTGTCCAAACTTAAGCTAAAATTCTTTATATTTCAGTTATCCAATTTCATTATGCGAGCTGCTGTGTCCCCCATTATAGAATCAATGTCATCTCTACCCAAAAACTTACAGTACTTCTCAATCCATTCCCTAGACTGCCTGTAAGTACAAAATCTGTTCTGGAAAGGCATGTCTGTACCCCACAAAAGATGATCACTTCCAATATTACGAACCATTAAATCTAACACAGGCCATACAGCTCTGTAAGGAAAATCAAATAGGTCTCCCAATCGCACAGGAAAACAAACTTCTAGGTTACAATTATCTCCTTTGAAAGGTTCCCAAATTTCTTCTGGCAATACAATTTTATCTCCATCAATAAATAGCCTCCATGGGAATCCATGAGTAAGGCTGCATACAGAATCAGGATACGATTCCATCCATCGAAGAAGAATACGTAGTTCTCCTAAATATCCCTCTATCCCAAACCTATCTGACTTATCTAATGCGGTGTCGACAGGGCCATTACCTAGAGTAAAAAATATGGGTACATCCAGATCTGTCACCGAGTCCCAAAAAGGCTTATATACCCCTCCATCCCATGGTGCTGAAGATTCATTATACCCAAATGGATTAAATTTGATTGCGTGAAGTCGATTGTCTTTAATTCCCTTGTTTACTTCACTTATAACTTGGTCTATATCTTTGTGTATTCTCCATTCATCTACTGGAGTCATAGCCATAAATCTCGTTGGATATTGAGAAATACATTCTTGCAGGTAACTTGAATCGCGAACCAACATCGGATCAGTATGTAAAATAGCCAAATCTACACCAGCATAATCCATTTCAGTAATTAAACTATGAGGACTAAATTCACAATTGTTAATTCCAGGAGGGTAAAAATGTTTGGTGTATTCCTGGCCTTCATAATCCCACAATACCCTGCCCTGGCTATGATCTATCCGGAATGATAAATCCGGCAAGCTAGAAAAATCACCAATCCGTTTTGGGGCAAGCACATCACTCGGACCAACCTGTCTATCAATGGTTCGAAATGCAGGTTGATGATGAGATGCATGTGCTGCCTGTACCCAATTCAAATGATCCTGACTACTTTCATAACCTCTTGAAGAATCTGGTGCAAGAAAACAATATGCATGAGAATCTATGATCATATTAACCCTACTCCCTTGCCAATCCGAGCTTGCCTGCCATTTTAAATCCAACTAAAATTATTATCATTACAAGACCAATACAGATAGTTATAATATTAAAATTGTTTTCAATAAACGATTTAATTCGCTCTCCATAAATTGCTACCAATAAACCGATAGAAAGAAATCTTATTCCTCTCCCTACTATTGATGCAAATACAAATATACGAAGATTCAAGCCTAATACACCAGCTGCTATAGCAAATACTTTGTATGGAATAGGAGTTAATCCTGCAAGAATCGTTGCCCAAACGCCGTATCTAGTTAACAGTTTCTCGGCATAGGCAATCTTCTGGGCAGAAAAAAGACGACTCAACAAAGGACGACCTAGTTTGCTACCAATCCAATAACCCACTAGTGCACCTAGTACAGATGATATTGTTACTAGAATTGCCAACCATATGCTCAATGGACGCTGTATTAAAGCTATAGCTAACAAAAAAGGATCCGGAGGTATAGGAAAAATTATTGATTCAAAAAAAGAAATTGCTGCAAGTATAATAATCGCCCATCCGCCATCGGCAAAACCGAGTAACCAATCAGTTGAGTAGTGCAGAATCTCTTTCATTCATCATGACTATTTTCAGTGAATAACTCAACATTAAAACTTTGAGTATCATCTTTAGTCTTGGCTGAGGCACTGTAGAATTTCTTGACCGGGATTATAGACCCCATTATCCCATGGCCATTTACATCTTTAATATCTAAAATTTGCTCCCCTACTTTAACTTTAATTGGCAATTTTGTTTTAGCAATCGGACCGGAGAGATCAATTAAATCAATCGATGATTCCTGATTGTGTAATGCTTTAACTGCATCTTCTATTTCTACAGCTACCAATCTGACCTCATCACCCGGAAGTGCCTGGGCCAAAATTGGAATATCCGCACTAATGACTGTTGCTATTTTTGCATAACCACCTGCAGTCCCTCTGTCTGCCATAAGAATGGTTGGAACCCCATCTCCACTAACCTGAATAGCACCCAAAGTGTTACCTTGTGAAAGAATATCTGGACCGGACTTGTGGGAAATACTTGCCCCTTCAAGTCTATATCCAACTCTATCTGCTTCAATAGATATGGTAAAAGTCGAATTGAGAAGCATATCAATTGCTTCGTCATCAAATTCATCACGCTGCGGTCCTAATACTACCCTAACGGAATGATCTGATCCATAAGCCCTAGGTGTAAAACCGTCGGGCATATGGAATACATCTGTATCCTCAAGGTTATCAATTATTGAAATAACATCATTTTCTTTAAGTTGGCGACCTTCTAATCCTCCGAATTGTCCACTAATATAAGTTGAGCGACTTCCCATTACCAATGGAACATCAATACCTCCTGCAAAGGCAATATATGACCTCATACCATTAATCATTTCACCAAAGGTAAGTTCACTCCCACTTGCTATCCTAAGTGCCTCCCAACAAGGCACTGGCGATCCGTCAACACAAGGAGACAAGTCGGCTCCAGTAATAGAAATTAATTGTTCAGACAAAAATTTTATCTTAGGTCCTATTACAGTGATTTCTAGTCCTGCCGATCCCTGATCATTTCCTACAAGTTTGTTGGCAATACGCAGAGAATAGGAGTCCATAGCCCCTGAAACTGGTACGCCTGAACTTTGATATCCTTTGCGTCCTAAGTCTTGTACAGTTGTAAACATACCAGGCGACAATATTTGTATTTTTGAAGAATTCATCGTGAGATAACCTTAGGTTTGTAGTCCATAATTCGAACCTGCTCTTCTATTTCTTGAAATTCATCCGAACCATCAATCGGCTTAAATTTAACATAATCACCCGCGGCCAATAAAAATGGAGAATCTATATATGGATCAAATAATCTCAAAGGTGTACGCCCTATTAATCGCCATCCACCCGAACTTTCAATCGGATAAATGCCAGTTTGTAATCCAGCTATACCAACAGAACCTGCGGGAACTTTTGTACGAGCAGTAGGCAACCTTTTGGCCTCCAATTTTTTATTCAATCCACCAAGATATGGAAAACCAGGGGTAAAAGCTATCATATAAACCAAATATTCTTCTGCAGAGTGCATTTGGATCAAGTCATCAGTTTGAATATTAGCTTTATCTGCTATTTCATCTAGATCTGGCCCATGTTTGCCCCCATACAAAACAGGTATTTCTATTACCCTGTCGCTAGAGATCTTTAAATCAATTCCATTTGACAAAATACCAAGTATCTTGGCTCGTATTTCTTCTGAAGAAACTAGATTGGCATCGTATCCAACTAATAGAGATGCGTATCCTGGTACGAGTTCAATAATCTCTTCAAACCCGTAGTTTTCTATCGTTGTTTTTAAAGAGTGCACCTGTAAATTGATTTCAGGAGTTATTGTTTCTTCAAATACCACTATGACTGCTTGATCACCAGCCTGATAAATATTTGGTATATTTTCTATTTTCAAAATTATCCCCTACACAATCAAATCAGTCATTTGAACTATCTGTACTCCTGAATTTTCGAGAGCATTCCGGATTCTTTTTGCCATTTCCACAGCTCCAGGGGTATCTCCATGAATACATAAAGAATCTGGTTCCAAATTAATCTCATCTCCAGTTATTGAAACCGCCACATTATCACGCACCATTGATACACTCCTCTCAACTACTTCATCTATATCATGTATTACAGAACCTGGTATTGATCTTGAAACCAAACTGCCATCAGAATTTAAAGCTCGATCAGCAAATATCTCAGAAGCGACTCGAAGTCCCATTTCCTTTGCAACAGAAACCCATGAAGATCCAGCTAATGCAACTAATACAATAGACGGATCAAAATCGATCACCGCCTCGCAAATTAGCCTTGCTATTTCTGTGTCATTAACCGCCTGATTATACATAGCTCCATGGGGTTTAACATGCTGTAAAACTCGATTTGTAGTAAATGCCTGTAAAGCTCCAAGTTGATAGGTTATATCAGTCTTAATCTCATCTGCGCTTAGATTCATGTTCCTTCTGCCAAATCCTACAAGATCTGGATAACTAGGATGAGCTCCCACACCTACTCCATGTGATTCAGCAAGATTTACTGTGGTTTTCATCCATGTAGGATCACCTGCATGAAAGCCGCAAGCGATGTTAGCTGAAGTAATATACTTAATTATCTTCTCGTCTAAACCCATCTTATACATACCAAAACTCTCGCCCATATCGCAGTTTAAATCGATCTTATCTGCCATATCTAATTTTGCTCCATTTGCAAGAATTAAAACTATTATATAGTCTGTCAGAAAAAGTGGACAAGAACTTTCAAGTTATTCTATCTAAAGGTTGACCTATAATTACAGTATTAAATTGAAAACGGATACCCAATTAATTTATATCCTATAACAGAGGTAAATATGACCGGATTAAGCCTTAACCAAAAACAACAATACGATGAAAAAGGATACCTACTTTTAAAAAATATTTTTACAGATGATGAAATTAGCCCTCTTGTTGAGGAAATTGAGCAATCAATTGACGAAATTGCGATAAGCTATATAGAACAAGACAAGATTCACTCTCTGTACGAAAATGATGGATTTGGAACAAGATTCAACAGGATTGTAAATGACTCAGAAGATGCTTACGACGAACTTGTTGGATCAGTTCATCTGGGGCCTGCATTATTCGATCTATTAAGCAATCACAAGGTACTAGATATAGTCGAAAGTATATTGGGCCCTGAAATACGTTGTGAAGGTCGTCATCGAATTAGACCAAAGCTGCCCAACTACGATGTCGCAGATTTTAGGTGGCATGAAGATACCCCATATTCAGCAAAACGAATAACGTATACTCGGCAACACTATGGCCTAAGTGCAGACCATAAGGAACATAGTGGATCTTTTTTATCAAGAATAGTAGCGGCACCCCAAATGCCTGAACCAAATTTTTGGATACCACTTGTTTCTGTTAACGAAAAAAACGGATGTCTTCATGTATTGCCAGGTGGCCACAAACATACTCCTCCATATGAAAATCAATGGAACCCTGAAAGCTTCATCCCAGAACTGACCGGCTTGAAACCTTTGATAATACCAATGGAAGTTGGAGACGCTCTTCTTATGCATCAACACCTCCCGCATGTTTCTCCTGGAAACAAATCAGATACTATACGATGGAGTGTAGATATTAGATACCAGGATGCTATGAAACCAATAAAGTCTCTGAAAGAACCTGGTTTTATTGCACGTAGTAGTAAACGAGCTATTAATAACTATCAAGACTATGAAAACATAAGAAGAGCTGTAAAGGAATTTACTACCAAGATTGGCATGAAATTATAGATTGCTACTTGACCATCAATTCAACTATAAAATGAACCGATGTCTGAATAACGAAACTCCAGATTATTTTTATGCCAATATAAACATGAACACGGGATTCAAGTCATATCCATCCAATTCTTAAATTAACTATGATCTAATAGCAATCAAGATGTTACAATTCTAAGTATCATCTAACATATAAGGGTCATAACGGATGAATCTCGAAACTGAACTAATAAATCAAGGATTAATACTTACAGCCATCGGGCTGGGAACTGCTTTCGGTCTTCTGATCGTACTGATGATTTCAATACAGGTTTCTGGATGGATAATACACATACCAGACAGGAGAGCCAAAAAAGAACAGGATATTGCCCTTGAAAGGCATGACAAATCAATTGCAGCAATAGCAGCAGTCAGTTTATTACTTCAAAAACATGATGTGACAACCGATACAGCAGTGAAATGACAAATATATATTCGCAAATAAATAGACAATGTCAGAACTAACAGAATTTCTTAATTCCTCAGGATTTGCCTCTATTCGTTGGCAACAGATTATAATGATTGCTGTTGGGCTAGGTTTCATATTACTTGCAATATGGAAGGAAATGGAACCTTATGAATTGCTACCAATCGGCCTCGGGGTAGTAGTAGCTAATCTACCAGTTACCGGCATGACAGATTTTTCACTGGATCCTAATGCACATCAAGGATCAGGAATATTTGGACTAGTCTTTCATTACGGACTATCATTTTGGAACATATTGCCTCCTATAATATTCATTGGCATAGGAGCTATGACCGATTTCAGCCCAGTTATAGCAAATCCAAAAACATTACTCCTCGGAGCCGCTGCACAACTGGGAATATTTGTAGCTTTCTGGGGCGCGCTGCTAACAGGAATGTTTAGTATTAATGAAGCCGCTGCAATTGGAATTATAGGTGGAGCAGATGGCCCAACAACAATATTCCTTTCAGCACGTCTAGCACCTGAAATTCTAGGCATAACAGCCGTAATAGCTTATTCGTACATGGCAAGCGTTGCTTTTATACAACCTCCTCTTATGAAATTACTGACTACGGAAAGTGAACGAAAAATTGTAATGACGCCACCCAGGTCTGTATCCAAACTAGAAAAACTGATTCTCCCACAGTTTGCTATGATACTTATAATTCTAGTTGTACCACGATCTGCACCACTTATATCAATGCTTATGATCGGCAATCTTTTTAAAGAAAGTGGAGTAGTTCCCAGGCTAGTAAATTCAGCATCTAACGAATTAATTAACGTTGCAACAATATTCCTCATGATAACGGTCGGCACACAGCTTTCCGCAGAAAGAGTATTCGACCTTGGCACAATAGTCATATTAGGGCTTGGTCTAATAGCATTCGCCTGCGGCACCATAGGTGGCCTATTGCTTGCAAAGTTTATGAACCTGTTCCTTAACGAAAAAATCAACCCTTTGATTGGTTCCGCCGGGGTATCAGCTGTACCTATGGCTGCTAGAATTTCTCATCACGTAGGACAGGAATCCAACCCTCAAACCTTCTTGATTAATCATGCGATGGGACCAAATGTAGCCGGTGTGATTGGATCAGCTGTAATAGCAGGTGTATTTGTATCTCTCCTATAAAACAAAAACTATGGAATCACTAAAAGTACAGGTTGGAAATAGATGGTTTACTGTCGAAATCACTGACATAAATAGTGAATGGATAAAAACAAAAGTAGATGGGGATATTATTGAAATTAATATTACCGAACTGGAAAAACCCGATCCAGCACTCCAGGAACAAGCAAAAAATAAACCAGCACCGATTTCAAAGGCTGTCGATCCCAAACCTGAAGTAAAAACAACAGTAGATACAGCTTCAGGCGAAACCAAAGAACTAAAATCTCCAATGCCAGGAACAATAATATCCATCAATATAAAAGTTGGAGACAGCATCCAGCCAGGTGATGACATTTATATTCTTGAAGCTATGAAAATGCAGCAAACTATCCGTTCTGAGGAAGCTGGGATTATAAATTCAATTGAAGTAGAATCGGGCCAGCAAGTTCTTGACGGCGACACAATTATGACTTTCAAACAGACTTGAAGAGGAGCCATAAATGGAAAATTCCATCCGAGATGTTCAACAACTTGGTCAGTCTATATGGTATGACAATATCCGACGAGGTCTAATTTCTTCCGGAGAATTGAAAAACATTTTAGATTTAGGTGTTACCGGCTTAACTTCAAATCCTACAATATTTCAAAAAGCGGTTTCAGAAAGTAATGACTATGATGAATTGTTCAAAGAACTGGTAAAAAAAAATAAAATGGCCCAAGAAATCTATGAGATTTTAACTTTGGAAGATATTCAATTAGCAGCTGATCTATTAAAACCTTCCTTTGACCAATCTCACGGTGCAGACGGCTACGCTTCCCTTGAAGTCAACCCTCACTTAGCAAACAATACTGATGGCACAATCAAGGAAGCAAAACGGCTTTTCAGTTTATTAGACAGACCAAATGTAATGGTGAAAGTGCCTGCTACCCCAGCAGGGATCCCGGCTATTCGTGCATTAATTGGAAAAGGAATTAATGTGAATGTAACCCTTACGTTCTCATTAGATATCTACAGTGATGTAAGAAAAGCCTATATAGATGGACTGGAAGACTTGAAAAAAGATGGAGGCAATATCAAATCAGTTTCTTCAGTAGCTTCATTTTTTATAAGCAGGGTTGATACTCTTATAGATGATGCACTCGAAGATAACCATCCGGATTTAATGGGCAAAGCTGCTATAGCAAATGCTAAGCTGGCATACCGAGATTTTAACAATGACTTTACATCTGACAAATTCCTCAGATTATCGCAACATGGTGCTAGAGTTCAGCGCCCACTCTGGGCAAGTACTAGTACCAAAAATCCACAATATAGCGATGTACTTTATCCAGAATCTTTAATTGGACGTGACACCGTCAATACAATGCCGGAATCTACTTTATTGGCATTTAACGAGCATGGAAAAGTATCAGAAAGTCTTGGAAGCAATATTGACGATGCCACACAACTGTTTGTAGAACTTCAAGAAGCAGGCATCTACATGAAAGATGTAACTTCAGAACTCCTAGCCCAAGGGCTAAAACTTTTTATCGACTCGTATGATTCTCTTATATCCGATATAGAACATAAACGTAAGCTTCTAGAACTACGAATATGACTGGATTCAATAATGCCTAGACCGATTATTCAATCTAGCCTATCTTGAATAATCAAAATGAGGGTGGAAATATGAACCTAATTAAAAATTTTCGTATAAGAATAATCTTGATCAGTTTTTTTATAATAATGACTGTATCACTAGTATCTTGTTCTGATACAGCGGCTGAAAAAACTAACGTAGCTGAAAATCAGTCTTCTGCCAACGATGTATTCAAGACTGCTACAGGGAATACAAATCCAAAAACAGACCGAAATTCGTCCAAATCTCCATCCACTAATACTCAATCCATACCAGATTCTGCCTGTACAAACTCATCGGAAGAATGGCCAACATGGAATAGGATTTTCCTTACCAGTCCGGATGGAAATACGTTCCTTGGTATAACACCTGACTTGAAGCCCAATAAAAAATATAAATTTTCTGCAAAAGATATTTATTGGGCAAGGAAAAAAGGAGAATCCTGGGATATAAAGAGAAAACCTAGTTTTCACTGGGTGATGCCCAAAGGAAAATTTCCAGATACCACATTCTGGCTTAAGTACAGTTCAAAATTTGATATCAAATTGATACTAAATAAGCCGTTCAATAAATGGGAAGATTTATTTGATGCGAAAATAGCATCAGGTGGTGTTAAAGAAGATGATTTCGGTAAGAGAGACAACCTCAACATAGATGAAAACTGGTGTTTTACTGGAGTAGATCCGTCATCTTGGCCAGAGTGGGCAAAAACCATCAATTCAGCAGAACTGAAAAAATTGACACCATAAGAACAATCAAGGTCTCCAAAATACCCTGGGACTACCTATTTCCTTTTATCCTGATCGATTTGGCGCAATATATGTTTTTGAATCTTCCCCACAGAGGTCCTGGGAAATTCATCACAGAACTCAATCTCTTCAGGTACACGAAATTTAGATAATTTAGACCTGCAATGGTCAATCAATTCGTCAGCTGTGGAACTTTTCCCGGCATTCAATATGACAAAAGCTTTTATTGATTCATCCCGAATTTCATCAGGCACACCAATCACAGCCACATCAGCCACCTTTGGATGACCTTTGATCACATCCTCTACCTCACTTGCAGCAATATTTTCACCAGACCTTTTAATCATATCTTTTGACCGATCGACAAATCGGAAGTATCCGGCATCATCAATCTCAACTATATCTCCGGTCCAAAGCCAGTCGTCCTTTATCGTTCTGGCAGTAGCATCTGGATCTTTAAAATATCCCTTCATAATTGTCCATCCTGGAATTCCTCGAACCAGTAATTCTCCAGCCTCTCCCTCTGTCACTTCATTACCCTGGGAATCTACAATCTTGCATTCATAAGGAAGTGTGGGAAGGCCCATAGTCATGTTATCCCTAGTATAATCCACAGGATTTGTCAGGGGTTGCCCCATCGTTTCAGTCATACCATATATCTGCATTAATGAATCACCAAAACGGTCTTCCCATGCATTCATTTGCGAATCTGTCACATTCTGAGCGAATATAACGAGTCTAAAACTATTTTGTCTTTCATGTTTATCTATAGGTTGGGCTAAAATCATCCTCATCGGTGCAGCAAAAAGACTGGTAAGGGTGCATTCATACCTGATCGCCTGTTTCATAAAACGTGTTGCGCTAAATCGTGGCATCAAAGCAATACTAGCTCCAACCATCAGAGATGAAGTCACCATATAATACATAGCATTTGCATGATATAAAGGCAAAGTAACCAGATATCGATCATCAGGACTCATACGCATATTTTTGGAAAGGACTTCACCTAAGAAAACAAAATTAGCATGTGTAACCATTACTCCTTTTGGCAAGCTAGTAGTTCCAGATGTATACATAATTGCAGCATCATCTAAAGGATTTAAATCTATATCAGCAAGTTCTTCTGATTGAGAATCTACCAATTCGTTAAAAATAATCACATCATCTTTTGATTCATTAGTTCTGGTCAATACTACATTCCGAATATTTGGACACAGAGGTAAAATAGCTTCAATATTATGTAATAAATCAGGCTGGGTTACAGTTATTACACTTTCTGAATGATCAACCGGATATCTTAATTCATCAGGTGGTGACAATGGATTGGTAGGCATCATCACTGCTCCAATTTTTGCCGTCGCAAACCACAGGAAAAGGAATTCTGGACAATTAGTTAAATGCAGATTAATTTTATCTCCTTTACCGATACCTAACGATAAAAGAGCATTGGCTGTCTTATTTACCATAGCGTTAAACTGACTATAACTATATAACCTTGTTATCTCATCAGATTCTTCAAAAACCATGAAGGTTTTGTGAGGGTTAGTGTTAACTTTTTGTTCCAAAAGTGTACGAAGGTTTCTTTTCCCTACTGTTAGATAGCTCATATAATAACTTCCTCAAAATCCCAGATTTTCAAGTAGATTAGTAACAATCAGATAGAGTCTATAATCAAGACTTCCTATAGATCAAGGACTTTAAAAAATTAACATCTTCCTTAGCCCATTTATCAAGATTGGGAGGTGTAGATTCAGAGTACCCAACTTTCCGGATAACTTCTTCGTCAAAATCATACTCGGTATGAACCGAAACTGGTCCGTCAAAACCTGTCCTAAATACAGCAGATACACACCTCTTCCAATCTACACTCCCACTACCTAACTTAACAAATTTTGCCACATAAGGAGGTAAGACTTCTTGGCCCTGTGGAGCATGATACGCATCTTTCGCTCCTATAACTGACAGGTAGTCACCAAGCATCGAAAAACCCATGTCCCAGTCCTCACCGTCGAGTGCCATATGGCCAATATCGGGATATGCTCCAACAAATTTTGGGTCAAAATCCTGTAGTAAATGCATTATCCCTGAGCAATTAGATCCTAGATTGGGTCCAGAATGCACTTGGTAACATGTCTGGACCCCAGTCTTTTCACTCAATTTTTGAAATAGATATAAAGCTTGCCTCGCACGTTTTATTAATTCCCAATAATCGTCACCAGGTACAAATCTCCAAAAACCTATTTTTATTCTAGGAACACCTGCATCAGAACATACCCGGTACAAATTTTGAGCTATACCAGACTGAGGATCTAGCATATCTATAGGTGAGGTAACCAGCGGGCAAGAAAGTCCCATGTTCTGCCATAATTTTACTGATTCTGGCAAAACTTTTGAACAATTGGAAGGATCAATTGGATGTCCTTCCCTGATATTTATATCAATACCATCATACCCAAAATCTAGTACCTTATATCCTAAATCTTCAACGGAAAAAGAAGAAAAGAATTTTGAATTTAAAATGAATTCCATTTCAAACCGCTTGGATTAAGAACTGTTGCTGGAAAAATGATTAGCCTGATCAATAATATCCATTCCTACAAATTCTCCCCATGCAGAAAGTAGTTGCATTGTGACTGGCCCGGGTTTACCATCTGAAATCGTTCTCAAATCAACTTTTGTCATCGGTAAAATACATGGACTAGTGGTAGAAAAAAATGCTTCATCACAAGTATAAAAATCATATGGCTGCAAAGTATCCTCTTCTACAGGTATATCCAATTTCTTTGCCAGATCAAACACCATAGCCCTGGAAACCCCTTGTAATAATGCATCATCCTTGGCCGTCCTAAGAACTCCATCAGTTACAATAAAAACATTACTTCCAGTACTCTCGGTTATGTTGCCATTAGCGTCGGTTAATATTGCCATAGAACCCGGGTCCAGATCATTTGCTTCAAGTTCTGCCAAGACAAAATTCAACCTGCTCCAGTGCTTTATTTTGGGGTCTATAGAAGACGGGTTATAACTCTGTGTTTTGGTTATAACTCCACTAACACCACTTTTATATCCCTCTGCGGATCTGTCAAACGATACCGGTAGTACCCTGACACAGACAGTAGGTTCTGCGTCCTTCCCAATACCTCCACTGCCTCTCGTAACAAACTGAGTGAAAGTAAAGTCTCCCACTTTAGAACGATACGGTTCATTCCGACTTATCAATTCTTCGGTTATCTCGATCATATCTTCAGCCGACAAACGAGGATCAATTCTTACGTAGGTGAGAGATCGATACAATCTATCTATATGCTCTTTTAATTTAAAGGGCACTCCATTGAATGTTCTCCCCGTATCAAAAACTACATCTCCCAGTGAAAACCCACGGTCCGATGGATGTATCATAACCTCACTGTAAGGTATCCAATCTCCATTGAAATATGCTATGTAGTCATTCATCATTACACCTCAATAATTTAAACTGGTTAATAATCTGTGAAGCTAATTGTTATCAGCATTCTGTTTCCATCAATTTTATAATGGTATTGTAGCCTATTATAAACAACCATCCGTATACATCCAAAAAATTCAAATATAATGATTTAGATATCATAAATATAAATACAGGAGCATTTTCATGTCAGAGATCACAAAAATTGTGCAACAAATGCGGAACCAGAGAGAAGAAATTATTGAAATACTTAGTACCATCAGTAAAGAGGATATGACATTACCAGCTAAATACGGCAAGCTAAATGTGGATATACGATACAGGTTTTACCGATTTATTGCACATGAAGTCGAACATACATTACAAATCTCTAAAACATTATTCGATCTAAATATATTCCCCAGTGAAGCCAGACAAATACTCCAAAAAATGATACAAACCCGTGGAGAACTTGAAGGGATTCTGATCAACCTTGAAGACGAAGATCTCGATAAGAAACCAACATCGGACCAATGGTCCGTAAGAGAGACTCTTGAACACATTATAGAGGTGGAAAAAGGCTACACAGACAGTATCACATCAGCTATCGAGAATTAATAAGAAATATACTATACAACCAATCCAAAACTGAACTAATTATTTTCCCTGAGATTACGATTATATTCTGTTTCACTCATGGGAAATTTATCCTTAGTATTCCAAACATTCTCAGCACTAAATTTTCCCAAAACCTTGGCCATTTCTCTCATGTGAGTCGCTTTACATCCACAGCAACCACCTATGTAATTTACTCCCATATCTTTGGCTGTTTTAGCGAACTCACCAAGCTCAAAACGGGTTAACTGGGTAGGTTCAAGACGATCTGGGAACGCGGTTGAGCCAGTAAACCAAGGTATCTCGTCTGTGCACCTAAAGGCAACAGGCTGAGCCGCAAGGTAACCATCAAAAGCTTCTCTCATCTCACGTAAATGAGGCAACATATGCTCTGGGTCATTCATACAATTGAGCCCTATTATATCTACACCAGCAGCTTCCAACATCCTTGCTGATTCTGTAACCGTGAACCCATCTTCAGTTCGATTGTCTTGTCGAAAAGACATGGTGATCATTGAAGGTAAAGAAGTTTTTGTCTTTATCCTGTCTGCACACAGTAAGGCTTCTCCAAGATTAAAGAAAAGCTCCCCAATGAAAAAATCTACGCCTGCTTGAGCTTCAATTTGTTCATCAAACATATCAGTTACTAATTTTTCAGATTTATTATCATCTGCAGTCCACATCCATGTAGTACTTAAATCACCTGCAACCAGTAATTCATCTCCTGCTACGTCAATAGCGATATCTGTAGCTGCTCTGTTTATCTCAAGAACTTTGTCTCCATATCCAACGGTGTTTAATTTTTCACGGCTACCATAAAAAGCCATTACCTGGAGCACTTCACTTCCTGCATTTTTCATTTCCCGGTGGAGTTCACGAACAGCATCAGGGTGTGTTACAGAGATCTCTGGGGTAAAAGCTCCGGTTACAACATATCCTCTCTGTTCAAGCTCTATAATATATCCACCGTCACCAAGAACCACACCTCTTTGCAATCTATCAAGGATTCCTTTTTTTGTCATTCAATAATATCCTGTCACACCAAATTCATAGTATAAAAACAAGCACAACAATCAATAATATTAAGCCCATACCCATAGCATAAACAGTTGCGAGACCCATAAATCCAGCGCCCCAACGAAAAAACATGTCTGTTAACTTATTGATATCAATCATATATGTCCCTTCTCCAGATCAAAAATTGCTTTATCTATAGTACCAAGATTATACCTGTAACTGCTAAAAATTATTTCATCTTTAAATTATTTGGATCATAAACCGGTTCTCTAATAACAGTTACCGATATCTTTTCTCCAAAATAAAGTACATCCAACAGAGTATGTTCTTTAGCATATTCTACCGGCAAGTAAGCATAAGCTATCCCATGTCCCATAGAATAACTATAGTTGGCACTGGTGATATAACTTACTAACCTCCCATCAGCCATAACTGGCTCCTTGCCTATAAACACAGAATCCATATCTTTGGGTCTCAAACAACATAATTTACGACCAACACCATTATTCTTTACTTCTCTTAAAGCGTCTCGGCCTATAAAAGCTCCTTTATTCATTTTCACTGCAAAACCCAGCCCGGCTTCATATGGGTTATATTCGGTATGTATATCGTTGCCCCACAAACGATAACCTTTTTCTAACCTAAGCGATTCAAATGCTCCTCCTCCAACCGGAACCAATCCAAATGTTTGTCCAAATTTATACAATTTATCCCAAACATCAATACCCTGATTAATGGGACCATAAATCTCCCATCCAAGTTCACCTACGTACGAAATACGAAGCGCTGTTACCTGAACTCCTGCAATGTTTATAGGCTTGAAAGTCATATACGGAAAACCTGAATCTGACATATCGTCGTCGGATACAGTCTCCAGTACATCTCTAGCCCTAGGACCCCATAAACCAACACAAAATTGCTCTTCAGAAACATCATTTATTTTTACAGAACTGCCACTAGGAAGATGTGATTCGATCCAGTCCACATCATGTAATCTCGTGCTACCTCCAGTTATCACTGTAAATCGTGCGTCCCCCTTACGAGCTATAGTCAAATCGCACTTAATTCCTCCTCTGGATGTCAACATCGATGTGTAAGTTATGCTACCTACGGGTTTGTCCATTTCATTAGAAGTCAAATTCTGGATGAATTCCAAAGATCCGTTACCTTCAATATCTAGCTTCGTAAATGGAGTAAGATCAAAAATACCAACTTTTTCGCGAGTTGCCATGTGTTCAAATGCAATGTTAGGGGACCACTGGATAGATTCCCATCCATGTCTGATAGCACCATCAGTTCCTTCATAATCCTTAAGGCTGGAATTCCCCTCATACCAATATGGACGTTCCCACCCTGCGCTTTCAAAAAAAACTGCTCCAAGTTCTTTTTGTCGATCGTAGAACGGGGTTAATTTTATACCTCTTGCCTTTGAGGGCTGTTGAAGAGGATGGATAATGTCATATACTTCCTTATACTGTTGTGAAGCACGTGCTCTCACAAAATTGGAGTTTTCTGAATATTCATGAAACCGGCGTATATCGCATTCTCTTAAATCTATACCAGGTTCCCCGTGAATTACCCATTCAGCAACAGCCTTGCCAACCCCGGCCGCATGAGTAACCCAAACAGCCTGAGCAGACCAAAAACCTTTTACAATAGGAGATTCTCCTAGAATAGGAAATCCATCTGGAGTGAAAGAAAATATCCCGTTGAACTTACGAACCAGATCAAAGTCGCCAATGCTCGGGAATACTTCCCGAGTGACCGAAATTGCCTTGTCAAAATGTTCAGGCGTAAATGATCTTTCAGCTGGTGAAATAGGACCTTCTTTATAGTCAAGGATTTCTTCAGGATACAATAAAAGAGGTTCGTGCTGATAAGATCCGATTCCATAGCCATTACCTTCTTGTCTAAAATACATCGCTTCATCTTGATGTCGAATAAATGGCTGTCTTATTTCATCAATCTCCTCTGCAAGACCATTCAAAGATGAAGTAACAGCATATATATGCTGCATTGGAGCAAGTGGTATGTGGACCCCCGCTAATTTACCAACTCTCGGAGCCCATATTCCTGCTGCGGCAATCACGCAGTCTGTTTGAATTATTCCTTTATCAGTGTTTACTGAAGTAATTCTTTGATTATTTAATCCGAAACCTACAACTTTTGTTTGTTCATAAAACTTGGCGCCATTCTCAATAGCCTTTCTAGCCATAGCCTCTGCTGGTCTGGTGGCCTTTGTCTGAATATCACCCGGTACATAAAGAGCTCCCAGGATTTTTTCAGACAACATAGGTATCTTGTCACGCACTTCTTTTGAACTGATTAAATGAGCCTCTATACCCCAACTCGTGGCATAACCATACCTACGTTTAAGCTCAAGAAGCCTTGCCTCGGTCCATGCAATTTCCAGACTACCTACTGCTTTAGCAGTCGGTTGCCCATTAAGATCAAGTTCAGGCCAGAGCTTGGACGTATACTTTGCAAACTCTGCCATCGTTTTAGATGGATTAATTTGAAATACTAATCCAGGAGCGTGTGAGGTAGAACCACCTGTTTCATAAAGAGGTCCCTGTTCAACTACTATAATATCTTTACAACCAAGCTCGGTTAAATGATATGCAAGGCTACAACCAACTATACCCGCCCCAACAATGACCACGTTGGCCCTGTTTTCCATTTACCTTACGCCCCCAATTTCAATTGTCTTTTTTAGTAGATTTAGTTCTTTTCTCACTTGTCTACCCATAGACCAAGTATATAATTTAGTTAATATGGAAGAAAAAAAAGAACGATCCTTGTTTTGTGAACCGGTCAACATTGTCAGCTTTACCCTTGTAGCTCCCTCTGCATCAGCCAAGTCTATGATTGATGAATAATGTAGATTTCCTGTTTCCGTTTCAAATCCAAAAGTGGTCTCTACAATATAATCTGTGATTTTGAATCCAACTTTGTGACCCTTGCCTCTATAACTGAAAATAGTGTTGAACAAAGAGCCCTCTCTTAATTCATCGGAAACAGATACCCAGCGAGTTTTAGAGAAACCTCTTGCCCATCTATCCATTTGCTCAACGTCACATATAAATCTCCAGACTTGGTTTTTTGAGCAATTTATTAACAAACTGGTGGATACACAAATTGAATAAGAGTGCATTTTAATTTCTATATACAGGCGTAACCCAATCAAGGTATTGCTTTGCTTTACCCAACGTTACATCCAGATACGTATTGTTGATAGAGGTAGTGATAGTACCAGGTGTTCCAGCTCCAATTTCAAAACGGTCTATTTGTCCTACCGGTGTGATACCAAGTGCTGTACCTGTCAAAAATATCTCATCAGCTAAATATAGTTCTGTACGATCAATTTCACGTTCAATAACAGGTCTGTCATGGATATCATTGAATAGCTGAATCGCGGTACTTCTTGTTATACTTTCTAATATAGAATTCGTAACCATAGGTGTGATTATTGCACCTTCTCTGACTAGGAAAATACAAGCCCTTGCCTCCTCCGCCACATGTCCACTGGAATCTAGCATTAAAGCCCCGTCATAACCATCTGTTTCTGCCTGTATTAAAGCCATCCGTGCATTCTGATAATTAGCTGCACATTTAATCCTTGGAGGCATGCTATTATCATCTATTCTTCTCCAAGAACTAATTGACAATCTGAAAGGCCTACTATCCCAGCTTCCTTTATCAATGACGCCTCTGGCCGGAACGACAACTATTCCAAGCGATACTGGGCTGCTGGACTGTATCGATCCTTCACCACTAACAAAAAAACTAGGTCTAAGATGAACTCCATAATCTATTTTATTGGCAATAAGTAATTCGATAATTAAATCGAGTATCTGGTCTATGGTATATCCAGAGGTTTCCATACCCATTAATTTAGCCGATTGAAACAGGCGATCTATGTGCTCCCTTGCTCTAAATAAATAAAGTTCTTTAAGGTCATTATTCCAGTAGGCTCTTACGCCCTCAAAAGCTGTTGAACCATACCTTACAGAAGGGGTTGCAATATGAATTTTAGCCTGATCATATTGCACAATATCCCCATCCATAACCAAATATTCAATGTTATTTGTCAATTAGTTCCTATTCCCTCCATAAGTTGATTCGACAATCCGTCCTGTATCAAAACGTCGAGCATTCAGATCAGATATATCCACGGTCTTAGCTTCACCAAAAACTATCATCTCTGCCAAACATTGACCCATAGCTGGCGCAATCTTGAACGAGTGACCGCTACCACCTACAGCAAAATAGTGGTTATCGTTTATAGGGGAACGATCTAAAATCATGTTCCAATCTGGAGTTATTGTGTAAAGTCCAGCCCAGCTTTTAACCACTTCTGACCCTGAAAGAGATGGGAATCGGTGAGCGAGTAACCGACTTGTTTCAGCCACAAACTCCTGGTCTGCTTCCTTCTTATATAAATCTGGGTTAGCCGTCTCGTTTTCTTTTGGATGACCAGTTCCAACAAGTACTAGTCCGTCAGGCTCAGCTCGGATATAGGTCCTATCAACCATATTAGACACACATCTAGTTATAACAGTGGCCCCCTCATTGGGCCGAACCACAATATCCTGTTCTCGAGATATTTCCAATGGCAAGTCAATATCCATCCATAATCCGATTTGATGGGCCCATGGACCTGCTGCATTTATTACTATCCTGGTCTCAATATCGCCTACAGGTGTCTTTACAACACTGGTTTTCCCACTAGTATCTATTCCTATAACAGGATTATTGATCATAAATTCCCCACCATTTATCACACCCTGATTTACTACCGCATTGACCATGGCATGTGGATCAACGTATCCGGATTCAGGCTCAAAAGCCACTCTGCCAATCCCATCAGTATTTATGCCCGGTAACTCATCAGTCAGGTCAGAAAGCGAAATAGTCCATGTTTTTATGCCTTCATTCTTAAGCCTTATCATGTTGGAATCAAAAACATCTGCAGCATCATGTGGGACCAAGAAAAACCATCCAGTGTTAACAAACACACTATTACCGGAAAATTCATTACTGAAACTCTGAAAAAATTCAAGGCTTTTTTTAACTAGTCGTATAGATACATCATTAGAATAATGCTGTCGTATAAAAGCGGCAGAATCACCCGTAGAACCCGATCCAAGTTCCCCTTTCTCAATAAGTACTACGTCTTTCATACCTAATTTTGTTAGATAATAGAAAATACTTGCGCCGAGAGCACCGCCTCCGATAATCACAGCTTCTGTTCTATTTCTCATAATGAATAAACCTACCTCCAATTAATAATTGTTTTACTAAAAGGACCTATTATGGAATGCTCTCAATGTCTCAAAATCTGTTTTAGGAACCTTTTCAAACCAACCCTTCCTGCTAATTGTAGGCATTCCCGATGCTTTTAGATCTACCATCATCTCTGCCATTTTGAAACCTGTGAGCATTCCATCAATAACTGGAACACCTAAAATACTTTCTATATCTGGAACATCATGTGTCAAAATAGACCCGGCAAGAGTACAGCCAGGAATTACTACCTCTGCTCCATCCTGATCAACGCAAAGTTTAGCAGCGTCAATTACAGCTTCAATTGTGTTTGATGATGAAGTTTTATCAAGATATAGATCATTCGCATCAATATTAAAAGGACGTTGCGAAACGAAATTATTGTGCAAACCGTACGTTTTAAGTAGTGATTCTTGAATCTTACCATTTTGGTAATCAACAGTAACTAAAGAGAAAGACGACCCCATCATATAGGAAAAAAGAGCTGCTGATTCTAAGGTCGCTGTAACCGGTATATCAACAAGTTGCCGTGCCTCGTAAAGACCTATATCTAAATTACAAGAAATAAAGACTGCATCGTAACCATTTTTTTCAGCCCATAGTACTTTCTCCAATGTCCCATCTGTACACATATATTTGAAATATAACCATTGGTTATTCTTCAGAGGATACATATCTGATATATTGACCATATCAAATTCTGTGCCACTTCTAGCTATCCTAGACAAGTTTTCGTTACCGTGAAATTCAGTGCCACCAAAGGGATTCACAACTAAAATTTTCATTAGCCCACCTATTCCTCCAATTAATATTACCTAAGGAAGCTTTTCCCAATAAAATCTCTGCCAATTACCGAACATTATATTTTCAATATCTTGATCTAAATAACCTCTTTTTGAGAGTGTTATAGCAAGTTTCTGGTAATCTGCAACTGTATCAATCTCAAATGGAGCTCCTTCCCTTCCACCCTGACCATCCGTATCACCCCCAATTGCACTATGTAAAGTGTTTCCTGCAATTTGACTTATGTGGTCAATATGATCAACAAATTCTTCAAGAGTAACCTCTTTTCTAGCAAAAACATCTCTGCGCGAAGGAATGTTATCCCAATCAGTACCACCCTTATACAACATCCATGTATCCATTGAGTGGCCAATTACTCCACCACGATTTATTATTTCTGACAAAATATCATCTGGCTGTTGACGTTCCCCTTTAGTTACAGATCTACAATTTTGGTGACTTGCAAGAATCGGTCCGTTGAAAATCTCCAGAGCTTCTCTCACAGAATGATCTGAAGTATGAGTAACATCAAGGATCATCCCAAGCTTTTCCATCTCAATTAAAAGTTCTCTAGCAGGTGGAAATAATCCACCATCAGTGCCGGTTCCAGTCCCATGAGAATATGTACTTACACCATAATGAGAAAGACTAATTACCCGTAATCCGTGGCCCCACCATTCATGGACCTGATCTGGCCAAATTATTGGATCGGCTCCTTCCATACCAATTATCAAACCAACTGGTAAAGAAGTGTAATCATCAGTTTCTCGCCACTTTGCCATATGTGACTTAAACTCATCGCTTGTTGTCAACAGGCGTGTCTCACCCTTTGAGGAAAGAACCTTGTAGTAAGCCAGATGGGAATGGGCTGCCGAATATGCGGCCTCTGCTGTGCGATAGCCCCAAATAGGACTATTGGGTCTTCTTATTCTTCCTGCCACCTTAACAAGAGCAGCAGCTATTCCCCCTTTTCTCATTTCAGGTAAGCATGCCATTGTTTCTGCATCTGGGCTTCCATTTAATGCGGTATGTCTAAAAGATGAGCTCCGAATTTCATCTATCGGCAAAGTAAGGTCTCTATCTAGATCAACTCCTCCATATGCCATCGGATAATCACCATCAATAATAAGCATAGCTTTCTCCTTTCTAATTTCGTTCCCAATTAATACCTGTATCGAACACGTCTATATATCAATATAAATCTTTGGTCTATACATCAATATCGAGTTAAAATTCTCTAAACAATCTACCGAATCCTTCTATATGGGTGTCTACGCCTGCGAGTCGTAAGGCCATCCATATTGTTGCCTGTGTACTGCTAACTACTGGGAGGCTACTGTAGTTTTCCAATTTATCAATTATCTTTAAAGTCTGTATATTCCCGCAGCTTAGGAAAAATCCATCTGTCCCAGAATAATCAAGTCTCTTGGCAAAATCCAACCAATCTTCCGGCGGTGCATTACCCCTGTCCAGATTATCTTCTATATCAGCAAAATAATGACTTTTCACTCTAATATTGTGTTGGAACAAAAAATTTATCTCGCGCATAGTCAAATCTTCATTATAGGGCGTAGTCATTGTTATCTCTTTCATACCAAGAGTCTGGATTCCTCTGACAATAGCTTCACTAGTGGTCATAATTTTTGAATTCGGCACAAGTCTTGCTAATTCGGTTTTAATCAACTGGTTACCATCTTCACCATCTTTAAAACTACCTGATGTACACATGTATATCACTACATCAGGTTCAGTAGAAGAAAGTTGTTTTGCTGCTAGTTCGATCCCCTGGTTCATATCAATCAATCCATTGGCATCGGTAGCATTTATCAACATTCTGGCTGGTATTCCAATAACGTCATCTATTTCCTTAGTTAGTTTCAGGAATTCCTGTTCAAATGCCAGACAAGAAGAAGGAAGCATAAATCCAATTTTTTTAGAAGCAATATCCAACCTAAGCACCTAATAAAAACATATCCCACTTACTCTCTGAGTTTTAAAGTAGTATCTTCATCAATCTCCAGAGTATCAGGAATTATTTGTACTTTATAAACTTCACGCGCCCGTTCAATTGATACCAAACCATCTAAAACATCCAA
>CEUZ01007591.1_pt1 | contig 25619 bp, 26 predicted proteins | sample 361511 | NCBI WGS metagenome assembly CEUZ01 (sample SAMEA2622822, study PRJEB7988) | marine metagenome | biome: marine biome (ENVO:00000447); feature: surface water layer (ENVO:00002042); material: "saline water (ENVO:00002010), including plankton (ENVO:xxxxxxxx)" | depth 5 m | reverse complement strand
CAGAAAAAGTGGTGAAACCTCCAAGAACTCCAACTGTTAAAAATATTTGAATTTCTTGACTAATATTGTCTTGAGTCTCAGAAATAGCAATAATAAATCCAATTATCAAACAACCAATTAAATTTACCAGTAATGTTCCATAAGGGAATTCTGGATTGTCCAATAAATTTTGTATCCAATTCCCAATCAGGTACCTTAGTGTGGCTCCTATGAACCCTCCAATCCCGACAAGAATTATAATCAAACTGCCACCTTGGATTAAATTTCAGGACACTAATTCTATAGAATATTAGGCTTGATGGTCGGGGTGACTGGGCTCGAACCAGCGACCTCGTCGTCCCAAACGACGCGCGCTTCCAACTGCGCCACACCCCGATACCATTACATAGATGATAAAACCAATCCAGTTTAATTAACAAGCTTTGGAAGCTAAATAGACCAATTTTATATAAGACTGATTGATTAAAATAACAATTGAATAAATCAGGATACTATTTCTTTTCCTAAATGCAGATTACATAGAATATTACTTAAAATCCAGTTTTATATCTACAAAGCGTGCATTTTAATTATATCTTATTCAAAAAAGAATTGACAAAAGTCTAATATTAGTATAAGAATAGTATCGTGCTTTGGGGGTAAGCTTTTCACGGGGGTGTGAGCTTAGTCTTTTTGTTAAAGTCTGAATGATTGAGCTGAAGTCGTGATTATTTCGTCGATTTAGGTGTCATCATTGGCCTGACAACATATTCCTACATGTAGCATATAGCTACATAAGGTTTTCCTTCAAAGCGATTCTTTATTATGGAGGGATCGCTATGGTTACAACGCTAACTGTCGATCAGATTGCAACACAAGTTGCGCCGAAACCTTTTCCTGTTCCAGTCAAAAGTCCCGCCAGGCCCAGTGGAACTTGCACGCGCTGTGGGTCTAGGATGTTTCGAGGACACGATGAACCCGAATGTGTAACATGCGGGCACGCAGATTACACTCATACAGAGGAAATAGAACCTAGATGGAAAAGGACTAGTATTGTTAGTGCTTCTACGCGCTATATAGCCAGGTATATGGGTAATAGCAATAACTTGTCTGACACTCTTACCCATGTAAGACTAGTACCCAAAGGTAATCGTGCAGTATATTCAGTGACTTGTCCGTTTTGCAGCAGCCTGATGGAAGAGTCATCACTGTCCGGTAAAAGAATGGATCCTAGAGAGCAACGTTTTAAATGCTATGATGGTCACCGTGTGTCAATTATTCCCCGTAGGAACGGGATGTTAGGCTGGAAATAACCGTGATGCTGATTTAAAACAAAGATAATGTTCTTTGTTGTAGTAGACGGGGTGTTTGCTCGAGTCTTAGCTGGATAGTTAAGGAGATATTTACCTGAGCTACCAGAAATAATCATGTCCACTGTAGTACAAAAACGTATTGAAAACCCAAATTCAACGCTAGTGATCTGTGACGTTTCTCCGCCGAGGGATTACAGAGCGGAGGAATTGCATTTATGTGGTGATATTGGTGCAGATTTTGTATCATTTGCATACAATCCTGGCAAGAGCCCAAGAGTACATCCAGCTTTAGCTGCATTGTGGCTAAAACAAAATACTTCTAGTGAGCCTGTTTTTACACTCACAACACGTGACATGAACGAATTGGCCTTCCAGAGTTTATTACTTGGCCTTGCTCTTCATGGGTTAGAAAATGTTGTTATTGTTGCTGGTGATGCGTTCACAAAAGATGAAGCGTCGAAAATTGAACTAATATCTGGGTCTCGGCCTAGCCGAATTATTAAATCTATCCACAAAATGAATATGGGATTGGACTTCAAGGGACGCAAACTAGATTATCCTACAAACTTTTGTCTAGGTGCGACCATCGATTTAGGTAATAGCCTTACTACTGAACTGGAATTAACTCGAAGGAAACTTAAAGCCGGGGCACAATATTTTTTTGTCCAAGCATTGTTTGATCCTAATCGTCTTTTGAGCTTTATCGAAGAATATGAACGACTATATAACGAGGCCATTGAAGCACCTTTGTTTTGCGGGGTGCAAATTATGGTACAGGGTGGCAAATCATTTGGGAAAATACCAGAATGGGTAACTCTTGACTTGGATAGGGGTAGATCAGGGGTAGACATAGCAGTTCAATTAATTAAAAAATATCAAGATATTGGATTTAATTCTATTTACCTAATTCCCTCTATCTTGAATAGTGGTGAAAGGGACTATAACGCTGCTCACAGGGTGATTCAAACGATAAAAATTTAGACCTGGTACTGGAGTGTTGTAGAAGTGGCTGCAGCGTGCTGTTCGTCTGCGTGATATGAGCTGCGAACCAAGGGGCCAGAGGCTACATGTTTAAAGCCCATCTTTTCTCCGATCTGTTTCAATTCATTAAACTCATCTGGAGTGTACCATTTTGCAAGAGCAACATGTTTTTCAGATGGACGAAGATATTGACCTATTGTCAATAAGTCACAGTCAACAGATCTTAATACCTCCATATTTTCAATGATCTCTTCCCAAGTTTCTCCTAAACCGACCATCATACCTGATTTAGTAATTGAAGAAGGGTCAATAGATTTGACTTTTCCGAGCAAATTGATTGACTGATCGAAGTCGCCTTTTGGCCTCACCCTATTGAAGATACGACGAACAGTCTCGATGTTATGGTTTAGCGTATTTGGCTGAGCATCAATGACAGTAGCAAGGGCTGAATTATCACCTTCGAAGTCAGGTATAAGGACTTCAATTTTGCATGAAGGTAAACGTTTCCGCACTTGTTTAATACACTGAGCAAACATAAATGCTCCTCCATCAGGAAGGTCGTCTCTATTTACAGCAGTGATTACCGCATAGCGCAAATTCATTTTAAGAGCTGTTTCGGCAAGACGGACTGGTTCTTTTAAATCTAGTTGTGTTGGCTTTCCGGAAGTTACCGCACAATATGCGCAGGCACGTGTACAGATATCGCCAAGGATCATAAATGTGGCAGTTCCTCTTTCCCAGCATGATCCTATATTGGGACAGTGGGCTTCTTCACAAACAGTGTGAAGATTACTGCCACGCATCATGTTTTTTAGTTCGATGTAATTAGGTCCGCCTGGCATGCGTACTTTAAGCCATTCTGGTAGTCTACGACCCTCAGCCATTGTTTCTCCTGTATCGAAATTAAGTTCAATAAATATGATACCAGAACGATGATGATGATATAGTGGGCATCAGTCACAGTTATCTAAAATCCGTTTATCTCAATGTTGGATTTTATTACAAATTTTAGCTTAAACATCAATTTTATAAATTGAAGAGTTTTTGTCAATAATAAGTTAAATTCAGGATATTAAATGCCTAAGCAAATACAAAATGGTTCATTCTTGCCTTTATCAGAAACACCCAATGAAACAGCCGAACTTTTATTAGAAGATATAGGGGAATTGGGAGACACTTTAGCAGAATTTGAAGGTAAGTATATCAATGTGTTTGGAGGAATTCCTGGAGAAAAGGTTTTATGCAGGATTGTTAGATATAGGCGTAGGAGACGAGCTATTGTATCTGCAATTGTTTTGGATGTCTTAAAATCATCTCCATATCGAATATCGGTTCCATGTCAATATTTTGCTTCTTGCAGCGGGTGTCAATGGCAGCATATTGATTATAAATATCAACTTAAACTAAAAAGAGATTTGATTAAAAGGGCCCTAAGAACTTATGGTGAATTAGCTGATTTACAAGTCTCTTGTACTATCCCGAGTAAAAACATTTTTGGTTATCGCAATCATGCTAGGTTTACTGTTCGAGACCAGGGATCTCTTGGTTTTGTTAATCGTATAACAAAGCGTTTTGTCAAGATTGACACATGTAAATTAATGGCACCTTGGATTAACAAAGCAGTGAAAAATCTGCAACAACTATGTAGTTCAACAAGCCAGTTATCAATTCGATATGGAGTTAATACTGACGACTGGCTTATCCAGCCGAAAATAGATAACGACGAAATTGAACTAGAAACAGGGCAACCCTACTATAATGAACAACTTTTTGACAGGAAATTTCAGATAAGTTCTCCATCTTTTTTCCAGGTAAATACAGTTCAGGCAGAAACCCTTATCAGGTTAGTAAAAAGTAGGCTAGAGTTAACCGGAGAAGAAACTCTAGTGGATGCGTATGCTGGAGTAGGTACTTTTGCAGCTCTATTGGCAGGTCAGGTAAAGAAGGTTATAGCAATAGAAGAATCTTATGCCGCTACAAAGGATGCTGTTAAGAATACTGATGGGATAAAAAATCTTGAGATTAAAATTGGTAAAGTTGAAGAAATAGTGAATGATTTTCGAGAAACACCGACCGTAGTTCTTTTAGATCCTTCTCGTAACGGTTGTGAATTAAATGTATTGGAGGCAATATCAAGATGGCAACCTGACAGGGTATTATACGTATCATGTGATCCGAAATCATTGGCGAGAGATTTAAGCATTTTGGTAAAAAATGGATTAATGGTCCAATCTGTTGATCCGGTAGATATGTTTCCGCAAACCTATCATGTTGAATCCGTTTCTGTACTGAAGTCGATCAGGATACCAAAATGAATAAACTCAACAATCCTAATTTGGTTCTTGCATCAACATCTCCTCGCAGGTTACAAATCATGAAAATGCTTGGTGTAAAATTCAAAATTGACCATCCAAATATTACCGAAAGTCCGCCAAGCGCCAAGATACGTCCGCATGAATATGCCAAACGATTAGCTCTTGAAAAGGTCGTTGATGTCAAAATCAGGCAAGCTTCATCAACCGTTATCGGAGCTGATACACTTGTTTGCATAGGAGCCAAAATATTAGGCAAACCTAGTTCGCCTCAAGATGCGGAAAGAATGCTACTCAAGCTTCGCGGCCAAGTTAACGAAGTAATTACCGGAATAGCAATATCTAACGGAAAATCTGGAGAGATTATTACGTCTTCAATGAGTTCATATGTGCTAATGCGCAACTATTCTGACTCAGATATTTCTTCGTTTGTAGCATCGGGAAATGCTTTGGATAAAGCCGGAGCATATTCCGTACAGGATAGATGTTTTCATCCAGCTGCCATAGTCAATGGTTGTTATTTGAATGTTGTAGGATTTCCAGCATGTTTGGTTGTAGAATTATTACTATTAACTGGGATACCGATTAATTTCAATTATAGATGGCAGACTAAATCTCAGTGTGTTGGTTGCAAGGTGTTAACGATGAATGGAGATAGAGAGTATAAATGAGTTTTATTGGGATGGGTCCACTTGAGGTTTTCTTAGTACTGCTGGTAGCTTTTTTGGTTATGGGGCCACAGAGAATGATTGAAATAGCCAAATTATTTGGAAAGGCTCTGTCTGAACTTAGGAGGTTAAATTCTGGACTGGCTGAAGTTTTAGAAGATTCAGCAGAAGTAGACACTGTTTCTAGTGAGTCTGATAAGGATAATAAAGAACAAGCTGACGAGACTCATCATGACGAGTATCCGGTTGCTTTTGAGTCTTCAGGTAAAAATGTTTTGGTTGATGAGTCTCGAATTGAAGGTGATGGACAGACAAAACAGTGAATCAACAGGGTTTACCAGTAAAACAACATATAGTTGAGTTAAGAAAAAGACTTACTTGGGCTGTGTTATCAGTGGTAATTTGTACTGCTCTAGCTTTTGTATTTCATCAACAGATATTGACACTGTTGATGGAGCCGGCCCGAGGATTTTCGTCAATTCCTAACGAAAAGCCGATTTATACAGAGATGACCGAATATCTTGGTATTGCTATGAAAGTCTCGTTATTAGCTGGGTTAGTTCTGGCATCTCCATTTGTACTACTTCAATTAGGTCTTTTTGTGAGTCCTGGATTGAAACCGGTAGAACGCAGATATCTTTTTGCTATGCTGCCTATAAGTTTTGCGGCGTTTATTTTGGGTGCAGTTTTTGGTTACCGAATTTTGTTTCCGCCTGCAGTAAAATTTCTTCTTACATTTGGTGGTGATATAGCAACCCCATATATTAGGATTGGTAATTATACGAATCTAATGCTCACGCTTCTTTTCTGGATGGGGATAGTTTTTCAGACCCCAGTTGTATTATATTTTTTGTCAAAGATTGGAGTTGTTTCATATCAACTTCTTTCGAAGTGGAGAAAATATGCGATAGTCGTAGCATTTATATTGGGCGCAGTGATTACCCCGACATTTGACCCTATCAATCAAACAATAGTGGCTTTACCGATCATAGTTTTGTATGAATTAGGAATCTGGCTGTCCCGCTTGGGTGGTCGTAATAAAACTGATACTGAAGAGAAAGCCGAGTAAATTATTCTATGTGCTGATTGCGACAACTTTTATGATTTGAATAAAAGTGATCTTAAAAAGAAGGAAGTAAGGTATTGAATCAGGTTTTATCAGATTCTTCTGTTTCGCCTTCAATTGCTTTCTTCTCTTCTTTTCCTGAAACAGTTGATCTGAATTCACGAATAGCTTTGCCCATAGCTCCACCAATTTCTGGTAGTCTACCTACTCCAAAAACTATTAGAACTATTACTAGGGCAATAATTAATTCGGTTGGGCCTATAAATGATGGCATATCTATTTTCCTATCAATTCTTTATAAATCAATCACAATAAACTAGTTGTCTTCACCCCGGTATTTACGTTTTTTCTTAACGATTTCAACTTCAGGGTTTGGTAACAAATTACTATCTGATATTATTGACTTTTCTGACTTAGCCTTCGGTTTTTTCTTTTCCCTTTTAGATGCGTGACCTTTTGGCATTTGTCGAACCTCCTCATGCTTTAGGAGAAACCTTTTAGAACGATTAGTCTAGCTAATTCGAGACGTACTGTAAAGTTAAAGACCCTGATATTTCAAGAAACCACATACTGAGCTATTGACATTCAAAAATTGGAAGGTAACTTAATATGGTATGTAAAAAATAGCAATTCAAGTATAATTCGACAAGTCTAAATCAAGGAGTTTTTTAATGCCCAATTCACTGGCATTTTTCCGTGGTGAGTACATAGATCTTGCAGATGCTAATGTTAATATAACGACACATGCATTGCATTATGGGACCTCTGTTTTTGAAGGGATACGAGGTAATTGGAATAAAAAGATGGACAAAATGTTCATTTTTAGGGCACGAGAGCATTATGAAAGATTATTGCAGGGTTGCAAAATCATGTTGATGGATGTGCCATATTCAGTAGATGATTTTATGCAAATCACCGTTGAATTGATTGAAAGATGTGGGTACAAGGAAGATGTATATATTCGTCCTATAGTCTATAAGAGTGAGGAATTGGTCGCTAATCTAAAATTGCATGAATTAGGTAGCGATTTTGCATTGATAGCGGTTCCATTTGGCTCATATATTGAAGTGGAAGGCGCTATCAGATGTACTACTTCTTCTTGGAGAAGGATTGATGATACTATCATTCCACCCAGGGTGAAAATTTCTGGTCATTACGTGAACAGTATATTGGCCAAGACAGAGGCAGTTTTAGCTGGATTTGATGAAGCAATATTTCTCAATCAAGATGGGAGTGTTTCAGAAGGTTCAGGAGAAAATCTATTCATGGTTTACAACGGAACTTTATTCACCCCGCTTGTAAGTGAAAATAATCTTACCGGTATAACCAGAGATTCCATTTGGACCCTTGCTAATAAAGAACTAGGGCTAGATGTTGTTGAAAGGAGAATCCGTCGTAGTGAAATTTACTTGGCGGATGAGGTTTTTTTGACTGGAACAGCCGCTCACGTTACCCCAGTAGGTGAACTTGACAACAGGACTATTGGAAACGGTACGGTTGGAGAGATTACTAAAACTCTGCGAGATTCTTACTTGAAAATAATTAGAGGTGATAACTCAAAATATGAATATTGGACTACTGCAATTACGCCTCAAAATGTTTAATTGTTGGAGTTTCGATATTCTCAATATGATTTTTGCCTAAAGATTGATATGAAACCTTTTTCCGTTGATTATTATTTACTTGTAACCTTATCTGCGATTGGATTGTTTCAGTTGATATCTAATCATAGGAGACTAAATGGAATAAAAATTTTCCAGAATTCCTTTATTAATGTCGCTTTTGGATGTTTATTGCCAATCTCTTCTTTAATATGGTTTTTCTCTACAGAAGATCGCAAGTTTAGTGACCATTTAGGTGGATTATCTTCAAATGAGCTTGCCCTGGCTTTTTTTTTGGGTGTATTTACAGCATGGATTTTAACCGTTACTCTTACGTCTTGTTTAAATCACAATAAATTTACGGGACAATCTTCTGATTCTGTTGGTCTCGAAAGTCTTAGATTCTTTACTTATTTTCGTGCAGTCAGATATAACATTAGATCTTGGTGGAAAGAATGCAAGACCTGGATCGAGGGATAGTCGTTTGGTTGAATAATGGTGTCGGTGCTATATTTGCTTTAGATCTTCTGATTGAGTGGCTTGTTAGTGATTATTTCATTACCTTGTTGCTGGGACTGTCTTTGGTAGCAATTTGGTTTGGATCTAATGACCCATCAACAAGAATTCAAAGGCAAATTGGTGTACTGGTATCTCTGTTTTCTATGGCGATTGCTAACCTGATAGTTTTGATAGCGAATATTTTTTATTTTAGGGATAGGCCTTTCATAGATCTTGATCTGCAGCTTTTATTCTATGAACCAACAGATTCATCGATGCCAGCCAATTCAAGCGCAGCCTTTTTTGGTCTTGCTTTTGCATTTTATCGGTATAATAAAAAGTTGGGAGGGTTACTGATTCTGATAGCATCGATCCATGGGTTTTTACGAGTATATACAGGTGTTCATTATCCTTCAGATATAATTGTGGGAGCTTTCATTGGTGCTATAGCGGCATTTATTGGGCATAGGTTCTTTATTTTGCTTCGTTCAATCCCTAATATTGTTGTAAAGTTATTTAGGTTTTTTTGTGTCGCGTAGATGGACGGAAAATGCTTTTCGATTGTCTATTGTGATAGAGGTATTGAGAATGAAACGGGATGTCATTTTCAACTAAAGAATTTTTGGCATAACAGTTCCAAGTTTTTTTGATACTACTTCTAGATTAGACAAGGTGCCTAATGGAACAGGGATTCCGTTCTTAGATCTATCTTTATAGACACGACTTTCAGGTTCTCCTGGAACAAAAATTTCCTCAACTCCTTCTGCTTTTGGTAGTGTTTTTAAGTTTTTTACCAAGTCGTCGATGTTAAGGCGGTATTTGGCTATGTCTGTAAATGCAGAAATATCAATTGCTACAACTATACTGTTTTGAATGATACGCCTTTCAGCTTGTTTGCCAGTAAGATTTGGAGCAAGGAGAGGGTTTCCAGCCATTATACTAGAGAGGCTTTCAAACATTAGAGCTAGACCAGATCCTTTAGGTCCGCCTGCCGGCAATAAAATAGTTGCCAAGCTCGGGTCAGTTGTAGGCACACCAGTTGAGTCTAGAGCCCAGTCTGAAGGGATAGATATTCCTTTGTCTTTTGCCACCGATATTTTTCCTGCTGCTGCCACGCTTGTAGCCATATCTAGGACAAGATGGTTTTCTTTCATAGCGGGTACTGCTATAGATATAGGGCTGTTGTGTGCACCAGGTGATTTAGAACCGTGGATGGCCATATTCGGAGGACTACAAACTATAGCAATTCCAGCCATAGAAGCTTCTGCGGCCATAAGTGAGTAGTATGCCATAGCTCCCTGGTGAGTTGTGTCCTTAATCAGCCCCCAACATATTCCTGAGTCCTTTGCTTTTGAGATCACATGTTTCATAACTCTAGTAGTTACAACTGGTCCAAATGCCCTGTCGGCTTCATACATAACGGTAGCCGAGGTTTCATTGAGTACTTCAATATTGGGATTTGGATTCATAAGCCCTTTTTCTACAGCATCAATATAAAAAGGGATTCTTAGCACGCCATGGGAATCTATCCCTCTTAAGTTGGCCCATACCAATAACTCAGCCTCAATTTCCGCGTCTTCTGGCGGCAATCCAACACTTATAAATACTTCCTTTGTAAATGAGTTGAGATCTACTGCTGAAATTCTGATGTCTTTTGACATAGATTAAGAATCTCCTTTATCTGACAATACATGTTTGAGAGTTGTAGCGACGTTATATTCATCGAATAAATTAGCTACTTCAGACCAAGTATTATCATCTATATCTACTGCTTTAGAGCGTGAATCTCGGTTGGATTTTTCTATTTCACCCGGGTATAGGATTTCTTTTGAGCCTTCCATTAACGGTGTGTTTTTAAGGTATTCGACCATATTCTCGACTTCAGCATGAATATCTCCTATATCACCCATACTAGCAATATCCATGGCAATAATTGTTGATCCGGTCCAGGCTCCAGTCTCAGTGCTAGGTATCTTGATTTGGCCTAAAAGTCCTCCAAAAAGTGCGATCATAACCGATAGAGCATATCCTTTGTGGCCTCCTTGAATGCCGCCAACAGGAAGAATCGCACCTCCTTGATAGTACGAATTGGGATCGGTGCTGGGCTTACCTTCTTTGTCTATTACCCATGGCTCTGGGAGTTCCTGTCCTTTATTTCTGTATACACGTAATTTCCCCTCAGCTGCCATAGTGCTTGCAAAGTCCAGTAGTATCGGTGAGTTTTCTTTGTATGGGAATCCCATGGAAATTGGATTAGTCCCTAGCCTCCTAGATCTTCCACCAAACGGCGCGGCATTTAGGAATGAATCTCCTCCGGCAAACCCGGTGAACATAATTGACGCCATTCCAGCACGAGCTGCTATTTCAGGATACGTGCCTATTCTACCTGTATGGTTTAAATTACCCATTGTTACCAATCCAAGTCCATGAATTCTTGCCTTATTGATTGCTAGTTCGGTACTTACTGTTGCTACAACTTGACCAAATGTGGAATGTCCATTTATCTGAACAATTCCACCATGTTCATTAACTATCTCTGGTTCTGCTTTCGGATCAAGAGAACCTTTTTTTATAGCATCGAGATATTGTGGTATACGTATAAAGCCGTGAGAATCGTGACCAGCTAAATTTGCTGCGGCTAGATGCTCAGCTACGATCTTTGCATGCGATTGACTGGCACCTCCAGCAGTTAGCATTACTTCTGCAATAGTTACTATCTGGGTTTTCGTTAAATTTGGCATTTTTACTCCCTAGTTAATATTCAACAAAACAATTATCTAAATTTGTTAATAAGAACTCAACTATCTTTTTGTTTCTCAACTTTAGTTATTTCTAATTTGATCACAATATTACAAGACCACACTACCGATTAAGTTGGCAATATTCATATCGTCAATAGATTAAACGGGATTTTTGAGCAGGACTTAGAATTATTTATTTTGGTAGGAACACTTTGGTTTTCGGTGAAAAAGCATACCATGAAACCCATAAAGATATTTGACTATGTTTTCTGAGTAACTTTTCAGTAGGCAAATTTTTGTTAAATAAAGCTTCTTCACTAAATTTCCAAACATTTCCATTCTGGTCGACTAAATTATTAGGGTCACGGTTCCCCAAATTGGTCAAAACGGGTTCCATTTTCAGGTTTCCACGGTTGAAAACTCTAGATGCACCTGTTTTGGCAGAGGTTAGTATGACAATATTTGTTTCTCCGATGCTGTCATTCAAAATAGTTTGTTCTTGCAGTATTGAAATAGGGTAGGTTTTAGATATTCCATTTTCTTTTATACCTAAAACCATTGATTTTGGAGGCAATTGACTACTAATTGGCCATGCAGGAAATACTGTTTCATCTGTTTCCAGATATTTTTTCAGAGGTGAATCGGGATGAAATTCAGAGATATAAGAATCATTTGAGAAAATGTCGGTTGATAATGATAAAACAGTTGTTTCTGGGTGGAGCTGTTTCCATTCATTCCAAGTAGTAAGTACTAGAGGTAAAGGTTCAAGCATCTGATTTGTGTCTGACAAGGAGCCGATAATTGGTTCCCCAGTAAGTGGAGCCCACAAAGTTTTGTTATTTAGATCGTATACCAGGCTAGAATTTCGATAAATTAGGCCGGAGGTTCCAAAATTGGAACGTACTCCTAAAACATTACTGCTGTAAGCATTCCCTGATCCACATAAAACACAATGTATTAAAACGATGGGAATATCTCCCAAAACATCATTCACTACTTCATGCAGGCTTGTAATTCTAAGTGGATAAGCCCTGTGTTCCCCATTAATAGACAATCCAAAAACTCGATCTTCCCCGAATAAATATTCTGCGTTTTCTGGATTTAACACCTTGGGATCGGTTAAGAATGGGGTTCGGTCAGGAGCTATACCACCCCATATTATTTCGGTCAGATTAAGACCTGGTTTTACGTTGCCATCTGGAGGGAAGAATTGTCTATAACGTCTATCGAAACCTGATAGTAATATGCTCTTCCAGGCTTTATATCCATCAGGAACTTGATAAGTTTGATAATTGGACCATAGGAATTGCATCCATTGTTCCCACGACCAAGAATTACCTTCGGGAGGCGTTTTAGTAAGTAGAGACAGAGCTTCTGATACGCTTTCTTGGAACGATTCATTACGGAAAAAACGTGCTATTTCAAGAATTATAGGGACTTGAGATACGTCCTTGTTTGATATTGCTTTCGATAGGCCTTCTGTAGCTACTTTGATAGGATGATTAGGCCTAGAGTAAAATCTATACATGTTCGAAGATGATTTATATCCAAGTTCTACTGAGTCATCTATTTTGTCTAATTTAGGTATCAACGTAGGTGTTGCTGGGATTGGGGTAGGAGTCACTATTTCAGCAAGCACTAGCGGTATGCTAGGCGTTGGTACCAGTGTAGGTATGTTTGCAGGTGTAGGAATATTGACTGGATCATTATTGCTGCACCCTAATGATAAAAAAACAGCAGTCATGATGATTATCGAGATGACTATTTTGAATAGATTTTTGAGCTTTTGGATGATAATAAACATTGTTATAACTTGGAATTGAATCTAAGTTTAATTACCCGAAGGATTCTCGGAGCTTGTTTTAAAGTTAATGAGATTTGGCTAATTCTTCCGAGAGCCTGTGAATCAGAGTTTCTAGCTCCTGTGCATCAAGATTCATTGGGTCTACACCCAGTTCATCTGGGTTTCCTAAGGTATGTAAAAATATAGGCGGGTCCCCTTTTGAAAGCATTTCAAATATAGTGTTTCTAGTGGGGCCTATCCAATTGTCTGTGAACTTGAGAACAGCAGTAGGAATAAGGTAGTCAATTTTGTCGTGCTTAATTGTTGCTTCAATGCCGCTGAATTCAGCTACAGAATCAACTATTTTTTCAGTCATTAGCATATAGCTTCTTGTTTCTTCTTCCTCGTCTTCACGAATGAATATATTTAATGCTTCCAGAAGTCCGATTATTTCTTCTTTTGAAACTTTCATACTTCTGCCAATAAATTGGTTTGGACTTGCGTTAGCCGAAGCTGCTTCAATAAGATCTTTGCGACCAAGAAGAATACCAGTCCCTTGAGGCCCTCTGATACCCTTGCCTCCGCTAAGTATAACCATGTCAGCACCTGCGTTAATTGCAGTTTTTAGGTTTTCCCTAGGAGGAAGGGTTGAAGCAGCGTCTACAATAACAGGAATATCTCTAGCATGGGCGATTTTACAAACATCTTCCAGACTAAGAGCACGGCGGGAATAAAATGGCGAAATCAAGTATGCAACGGCAGCTGTTTTTTCAGTAAAAGCTGATTCGAGTTGCCATGGGTGACATCTTCTTCCTTCTCCGATACCAATTAATTTGCCTCCTGCTGCACGGTAAGCCTGATCGTAAGCAAACCTCTGGCAGTTTTGAATAATAATCTCATTTTTCATTCCGGTAGTGTCAGGGATTTGAGCCATCTTGCCTGGGTCTTTTCCTGCTATAACTGCAGCGGCTTGAAGGACAAGGCCTCCTGCTGATCCGCTCGATACAAATGCGGCTTCAGCTCCGATTAATTCTGCAATAATTGAACCAACCTTCTGGTTAAGCTCATTGATGTCTACTAAAACGGACGCAGCTTTTTCCATAGCAGGCATAATCTCAGGCCTAAGCTTTGTACCACCAAAAGCAGTAGTTGTACCAGATGCATTTATTGCTGGCCTCACACCGATTTTTCTATATATATCTGAAGGGTCTGTTTTTGTCATGTTTTACCTTCGTCTTAGGTAGCGATATCTCTATTGAGAAATCACAAAAATAATTTTAATTTACGATTATAGCATTTGAAGTCTATCGCTATTTGATACCAAGTTCTACCTATTAACCGCTTTGTGATTGAATTCGTTAAAAGAGGAGGCTTCAATTGACAGTGACTACAGCTGAATGTCATAATTTATATTTAGAAGGGGTACATTTTGCCTAAGAGAACGTATCAACCAAAGAAAAGAAGGCGAGCTCGTGTTCATGGATTCAGGTCTAGAATGAATACGAGAGGAGGCCGCAGAGTTTTGAAGAGGCGAATATTTAGGGGAAGAGCCCGAATATCCGTCTAGGGGTAGCTTGTTAATTTTTTCCCTCCCTGATTTCGAAACTGAGTTTAGTTTTGTTTTATGGATTATGAATAAAACTAGTAGCTTAAAGAAACCGCGTGATTTTACTGTTTTGCGATCGGTTGGTAAAGACTGGTCAGACCGTTTTTTGGTACTGATAGCGCGCCCGAATGGTCTTGATACTACAAGAATAGGTTTTTCTGTAGGGAAACGTCTCGGAGGCGCAGTGATACGAAATCGAATTAAGCGTAGATTAAGAGCACTTTGTAGTGAAATTAATATTTTGGAAGGTTGGGATATCTTATTGATAGCTAGAACGGGATCTCAATGCTTAGATTTTCACACCTTTAGAAAGTCTCTAAATTATTTGTTTCGAAAGGCTAAGCTAAACAAGAATTCACCTGATTCACTGAAAGACTCCGCTTATGTCTAGATTGCTGTTGGAAATGATCAGGCTTTATCAATTACTGGGATCTTCTTTTTTTAGAGGATCTTGCAGATATGAACCAAGTTGCTCAATATACACCCATGATGCGGTTTCGAAATACGGTACTATTAGAGGCTTGATTCTAGGTTTCCGCAGAATTTTCAGATGTCAGCCTTTTGGATCGAGTGGATATGATCCCGTACCATAAATTTCTATAGTATGTAGCTGATTTGAAGTTTTCAATATGAAATTAATCAATTATTGTCAGATAGACTACAAAAAGTTCCACGGTGGCCGAAGAATTTGGATAGCATTGATATCTCTAATGAGCGCAATTCTAGTTCTGGGCTGTACGGGTGTCAGTGTCCCTGAAGGATGGTCTTCAGCTACCGTTGCAGATGACATTGTATATATCGGGACTATGGATGGTGATTTCAGGGCCTTAGATTTAAATTCCGGTGAGGTTCAGTGGATATTTTCTCTAAGAGGAGAAGAGAAATCTCGAGCTGTTTATGGAACACCTGTTGTACATGAAGAAACAATTTATTTTGGTGGGTATGACGGAATTCTATATGCGTTAAGTATTGATGGTGACGAACTATGGGATAGGCAACTGGGAGACGGTCTTCCAATAGTGGGTGGTCCCGCTTTGACCCAAGACCTTGTGATTATAGGATCTTCTGATGGAAATCTTTATGCATTAAATATTAATGACGGATCGAGCGTATGGAAATTTTCTACAGGTAATAGGATTTGGTCTACACCAGTAATAGCTGACGGAGTTGTTTATTTTGGGTCTCTGGATCAAAATGTTTATGCAGTTACAGTTGATGAAGGTAAAGAGTTATGGCGTTTCCCAGCAAAAGGCGGTGTTGTTGGTACACCAGTAATATCTGACGGGAATCTCTATATTGGTTCTTTCGCAAGCGTATTTTATTCAATTGATATTAAGACTGGAGAATTGAGTTGGAAATTTGACGAAGCAAAAAGTTGGTTCTGGGGAGGAGGAATAGTTAATTCAGATAGGGTTTATGCACCATCTTTGGATGGTAGAGTATATGCCTTAGATAGACGGTCTGGTGAACTGGATTGGGCAGTTGAAACTGAAGGGTCAGTGATTGGGGCCCCAGTAATAGTTTCAGATCGCTTAGCTATTGCTTCTACCGATGGTAGAGTTCGTGTAGTCGATTTGATAGATGGTCAGGGTGAAAGACATTGTGATATCAGAAACGAGATTAGAACTAGCCTGGTTTCATCAAATGATTTCGTTCTATTATCGGCAACAGATCATTCGATTAGGGCCTTAAAGATCAAGTCTAGTGGTAATCCAGATGAAGAGTGGGTACATTTTTCCAATAAAGACGGATCGATTGAGAGTGACTGGATAAGAAGTTGTTAAATAAAAATTAAAGGATATGTATTAACAAGTGGAAATTCTTGGTGATATTTGGAATGGCGCAATAATTCGGCCAATGGTTAACAGCCTTGTGCTTCTTTATGCTATTTTCTTTTCTAATTTTGGATTGGCTATTCTACTTTTCACTGTGGTTGTTAGAGCTGCTATGGTGCCGCTAACGATTAGACAAAGTCGTTCTATGAAAGCTATGTCTTCTTTGCAGCCAAAGATGAAAGCTGTGCAGGAAAAATACAAGAATGATCGCCAGCGCCTGTCTCAGGAGACTATGAAATTATACAAGGCACATGGAATAAGCCCTATAGGTTGTTTGGGGCCTTTGGTATTACAAATGCCTATATTCCTCGGTCTTTTTTGGGCTCTAAGGGCGACTTTGCCTTCTACACCAGAAAAACTGGCAGAATTATCCCAACATCTTTATGGATGGCTGCCGTTAGTACATCAAACCGTACCTCTGAGCGGTAATTTCTTGTGGTTAGATCTCGCAAAGTTTTCTAGTGATAATCCTGTTCCTTTTCTCCTACCTATCCTCGTGGGAGTATCAATGTTTGTAATGCAAAAAATGACTTCGATGCCAACAACAAGTCCTCAACAAGAATCTACAAATAGGATGATGCTTTGGCTAATGCCTGGTATGTTTGGTGTATTTACGCTAAGTTTTGAAGCGGGACTAGCATTGTACTGGATTGCATCAAATATAATGGGTATAGTAATCCAGGGTTTTGTAACTGGCTGGGAGCCTATTTCAGAAATGGCATCGGGTATTGGTAGGCTTTTTCGGAGAAAAGAATTTGAACAAATTGATGAATCGGAGCCGGAAGAGATTTTACCTAATGAATCAAAGGCTCAGGAGGCGGATATAGATGAAGACGATAGAAACGTCAGGGAAAACAGTAGAAGAAGCAATAGAAATCGCTCTACTAGATCTAGACGCAGACCGCACGGACGTAGAAATAGAGGTAATTAGTAAGGGTAAGCCAGGGATTCTAGGAATTGGTTCTGAACCGGCCAAGATTCGGGCGGAACTTTTGGAAAATATACCTGATACTGTAAAGATTGCAGGCAATGTATTGAAGAACATTGTCGCATTTTCAGGGGTTCAAGTCGTAGTAACACTTAAGCAGGTTTATCAAGATGATGTTGAAGGTCCTGTTTTTGACTTGGATGGAGAAGATTCGGGATTATTGATTGGGCGTAAAGGTGAAACTCTCCGGGCTCTGCAGCTGCTCGTAAATTTACTTACATCTGCTGAGTCTAAAGAACGATCTAATGTGCTAGTAGATGTAGCAGGGTATCAAGAACGTCGACACTTAACTCTCAGAACGATTGCTAAAAAGACTGCTGATCGTGTGATATCTACTGGTAAGCCTGTTTCTCTTGAACCGATGCCAGCTAGCGAGCGACGAATAGTACATATTGCCTTATCCGAACATTCAGAAGTAAAAACTATCAGTACAGGTTCGGGTTTACAGAGAAAAGTAGTGATTGAGTCGGTAGATAAGTAAAAGTCTAATTGATCTGTTCGATGGCGTATGATTTGCCTTTTTGGTTTTGGATAACTAAAGAAATTTAATGGCAAAAGAATTATTAAAAGATATTCCCTTTGCAGCGGGCGTTGTTGGTAGTTTGCCCAGACCTCAACATGTAATAGACATGCTTACAGATATTCCTGGACAAGAATCTATTGAAATGACCACTTCTAGTCAAATGGATAGGGCGATAGCTTATGCTATAACTGTGCAGGAAAGTGCAGGTTTGGACCAGGTTAGTGACGGAGAATGGAGACGTCATGCATATACTCATATTATTGCAGATATCGCGCATGGTTTTACAAGTGATAACCGTGTCGACCCTCACCGTTGGGGAATAACTGTCACTGAGCCTATGGTAGTCCATAGTCCTGGTGTTGCGGCTCGAGAAGCAGGATTTTTAGTTAAAAAGACTGATCTTATGACAAAAGTCTGTATTCCTTCGCCATATTTGCTAGGAGAAAGGCTATGGGAAAAACAATGGTCTTCAAAAGCATATCCTACAAGAAATAATTTTATAGATGCTCTCGTACCTATATTAAGAAATGAGCTATTGGAATTAGTAAAAACTGGAGTGGCAGTGGTACAAATTGATGAGCCGCATTTAGGTGTATTGGTTGATCCAAAGATACGCGGTCAGTTCGAGAATCCCGTATACGAGATGGACTTGGCGGCTGACAAGATAAACGAATTGATTCATGGGATAGAAGGCACCAGACTTGCTTTACACCTCTGCCGAAGAAATTGGGGAAGATCAGGGTGGGGCGCTGATGGAGGGTATGAACCCATTATAAATACTATGAAGAAAATCAAAGTGGATCAATATGTGATGGAGTTCAGTATACCTGCTGCAGGAGATTTTTCTGTATTAAAAGAAATGCCTGACGACTCTCTTATCGGTTTGGGTTGTGTAGATTGTCGTTTTGAGACGATAGAAAAACCAATGACAATTGTTAGTAGGGTAGAGGAGGCGATGAAATATGTGGATTCGGGAAGAATTAGTTTAAATCCAGATTGCGGATTTTCACCTGGAAAAGCATCATATTCATCTTTAGACGAAGCATACAATAAATTGAAAAACGAGTCAGAAGCAGCGCGAATATTAAGAGATAAATACACTTGATATAGTTAAGCTTAATATTTTAAAGACCATTATTAGGCTTAACTATTAACTTATCTTACTCTTGGGGAATGTCCTGCACCATTTGCAATTGGTTCGTTTAAATAGACGTCACCGTTACGGATTTTAATATTGAATCCACATTCTGGGTTGTTGCAAACCCAGGCTTTATAATGTACCGCAGCACCTTGCCCTCCAAAGTCTGATAATGGTAGTAGACTGCCTTCACCGCATTTCATACAATTTGGCCAACTTTCGTTTCCCAATCGCTTCCTCCATTCTTCCCCTGAGTATTTTTCTAATTGAAAACATGAATCACAACTATAATATCAGAGTTGTTGCTATCAAAGAACTTCTGATAATTGAAAGCTTGCGTACTTAAGATGCTTTGCTCCATCTTTATATAGGATACTTTCCATCAAAAGTAGAGTATTAACAGTGATGATTTGGGGCTTGATTTGTCCAACCGACTTTAGGAAGCGAGTTAGTTGTCGATTGTAATATCTATTACCTCCCTGATTAGTACGAGCAAGCGTCAAATGAGGTGAATAAGGTCTAGGTTCTTGATTAAAGCCATTTTGGACAAGAATTTGATCAATTGAGGTTTTAAGTTGCAGTAACTTTTTGTCAATATCGATAATTTCCAAGAAGATTACACGAGGATTTCTAGAATCGGGATAGCATTTCAAGGAACCTGTTGTAACACAAAATGTTTTTTGTTTTGTTGATATAGTATCCAGATGTTTTCTAATAATAGGTAGATCTGACTTTGAAATATTCCCTAAAAATTTTAGGGTCAAATGTAAATTGTTTGTAGTTACAGGGCGGATATTAGATAGGTCAGGTCTGGGGAGGTTGTTAATTACTTCATGGAATAAGTGGCTAATATGTTGCTGTACTGGAATTGAAATAAATACCCTTGAATAATCCATGTAAAGTAATGATTCCTTATTAGTAGATGCCATATTGATTCGTACATTTGCAAATGTTATTACATACTACAATCTTTTTAAATGTGTCTATTTTAAAAGCTATGGCTTGTTTACAATTAAAGGTCAATTGAATTTACCATTGGACCAGAATAGGTTTCTATTTTCGGCTTGTTTATGATTTAAAAGATACAATTTAGGACTGAAAATGTTTATGGATGTATACTGGTTTTAATTTATATTAAGTACTCTAGGTTAATAAATGGATAGTGAAATCATAAGTATGTCTGACATGATGGCGATCTATGACGTTACTGATCGATTTGATATTGATAGAGAACAAATAACGGTTCCCTTGGAGAAAAAAGGATTAGGGAATGTTTATGTTAAAGAAGACGGGATTTTAGAGATCATTGTGCCAGTCGATATACCAGTTACTGACTGGTTATCAAGGCTAGGAGACATGATTAAGGACTTAGGGTATATAGAAGAAACTCTTGAGTGGGATGATTGATTTCTTGAAAATATCTAAGGATTATTAATTTAATCCGAGAAGACGAGAGGCATTATTAGATAACAGGTCAGATTTCTCTGATTCTGACAAATCTGAGCACTGAATCTGGCGAACTATTCGATTGGTCTTAATCAAAGGGAAATCACTTCCAAATAGACAATGTTCTGAGCCTAGTATGTTTACAATTGTTTCGAAAATTTTGTTGTCATATAGATATGGAGAAGCTGCGGAATCAAAATATGTGTTGGAAAGCTGAGTTTTAACTTCCGGCATTAGTCCGTAAAATGGAAGACCTCCTCCCCAGTGAGCACATATTATCGAAGCTTGTGGGTATGCTGATATAAATTCATAAAGAATTTCTGGCTTCGTATCTCCTTTACCCTGGTATAAATGCCCAACTGGTTCAGAAGCATGTGTGGTCAATAGCATATTATTATTCTCGATTATTTCCATCATTGGGGACATAGTCAATTTATCTGTGATATCGAAGCCTTGGGAATATGGGTGTAATTCACCGATGCCTCTCATACCTGATTTGAAGCACCTTTCTATTTCTCGGATAGCTGGTTTGCCCCAGGCTGGGTTAATTCCTGCAAATCCGGTAAGACGGCTAGGGTATCTGTGTATAGCTTCAATAATATAGTCGTTAACTTTTTGTGCGAGCGAGATGTTTGTCCAACCAATCCCCATTACAACGGAATGATCAATATTTTGTTCATTCATTTCTTTGATCAGCTCATCCGCTGTAACCATTTTAGATTTTGCATGTGAAAAGAGTTCACCAAAAGTAATATCTTGTTTGAGGTAAGATTCACGGTTACTGCGTAGCCAATCTGGATATATATGTGTGTGAAAATCTATAATTTGAGACATTTTGAGTATCTAAAACAACATTTAGTGCTATTGGCTTGTTCGTGGCACTGGTAATTTTTCAATTAGGGTAATGAGTAGGTCCCAGAGCCAGAAAAAAGTAAAAGCTACTGGTATTGTGTAGATTGGCAAAAGTGTTAGTCTGAATTCGCTGCTCGGCCAAATTGCTGAAATCATTATAAAATAAAAGAGTGTTGATCCTGCAAGCATGCCAAAAGGTCTTAGATCTCTATCCCACAAGAGGTAAATAATTCCGAATATGGTTCCAAAAATACAGAAAACAGCCAAAATGTTAAATATAATTTTGTGTGTAAAAGCAAAAACCAGACCATTTTCTTTGTAATAAGAGTTGATATTTGTGACAGAAGCTAGATTTAGGATATCTTGCTGTTTATCAGAATTTTTTTGGGAATATATTTCAATTGATTCTTGATGGTTATTGCTGAGAAATATAGATGTGGCTGCCGTTGGATAATTAAAAAATACGACAGGCAGTCGCTTTAACGAAACAGTAAGGCTCTGTAGAGGATATTTGGCAATTACTGATAAAACTTGTGAGAATTTAGGATTGTCATGGTCTATGTCCTCTTCTAATATTCTAGTGGTTTGTGATTCTTTAAAACTTATTTCATCTACTTCTGCCAATATGGCAGGAAGAAATTTGCTATAAATATGTTGTGAAACACCTCCATATGTGATGGTGTTAGATTCTGCGTAATTTCTGGTGATCCAGCCTCCAACCAAAATCGTCGGAAATGACGCCAAGATTAATACGTATATTGCAACACGCTTGGTACTGTATTGTCTGTCCAAGAGTAAATGGCAAATAGGGATAATAATTATGATTGGAACTAATAGATACAGGGTGGTTGCACAGGTTAGTATTGATAGAGCCAGTATAATTGACCCCAATACAACTAGTTTCATAGTAGATTCAGAAGATAACAGTCGCATTAAAATTAAAAACAATAGGGCTATCAGTAAAGCGTTTAGCATGGTTGGTTCATTTGAGTTTGAGTGAATTATCGCTGAAGGATCTATCGATGTAAGCAACGCTGCTAAAACTCCGACCTTTTTATCGATTATAGCTCCAGCCATAAAAACGATTATTAACATTAGCCATAGGTAAAGATTATTTACTATTAAAGCGTGGGCATGATTACTGCCTGAGATAGCATATATTACAGACAGCAACATTGAGTATAAAGGAGGATGTTGAGTATCCCGTTCTATATCAGGAGCCGTACCAGTGCCATAGATACCGTGACTTTTGAAATTGTCTGCCAATTCAGAATATTGATTTTCTTGTCTGATAGCTGTTGATGGGTAATCTGACTGGATTTTAATGAAATAAACCGATTGAACTATGGCTGCTCCAATTAAAATCAAAACCATCAAAGCGGTTGAAGTAGAGTTAAATAGAGTATAAATATGTGAAATTTTATTCTGCATTGTTTATTTATTATTCAAGAAATTTAGTTTTGTGTAACCAGTAATACAGAGAGGTAAATAAATTATAGTCTAAAACAATATCGATATCATACCCTTAGCTAATCTAGTTAGCATTTCCAAAAAAGCATCGTAAAATAATAAAAAGACTATATTAATCGGTCTACACTTAACACACCGGGATGAACATCATCAATCATTAGCGCTAAAGCTCTTTGGGATGCCATTAAACCTATTGAATTACCATGGCCGCTGAACCCAACGCAGAAATATACCTTTGGATTGTGTGGCAGGTTACCCAAAATAGGTAATCCATCGGGAGTCATTCCGTGTATACCTGACCATTCTCGGCTTATACCAACTTCTGCAGCTTCTGAGAAATATGTATTAATAAAATCATTTATATAATTCTTTACATTGTCTGTAGTTCTGTCTTCCCAAGTATTTTCTTGAATGATGTTTTGCCATCGCCCTCCACCAACAAGTAGCTGCCCATTAGGTAGTTGGCGATAGTAGCACTTCCTGTTATGCATGCACATTTTGTTCAAAAACCGTGGAGCCGGGTTAGTGAGTAATACCTGTCCACGGGCAGGTTCCACAAATGGCAAAAAATATGGGTCAATAAGCCCTGCATAACCATTTACGGCGAGCATAACTTTATCGCAATTGATGGTGTAATTTCTGGTTTTAACCTGTAAATGATGTGCTTTTTGTTCTATGGAAAATACTTCTTGATTCTCGTATATAGTTGCATTGCAAGCTAAAGAAAGTTTGTGAGTAAGTTTTGCCGGATGGGTTGCAAAATCATCAGGGTGATATGCAGCGCATCCGAACCCTCTCCCTAAAGGATCTTGTTTCAGAAAAGTAGCGTTGAAATTGTCACGCTCAAGTAATTCAGTGCTTTTCCTCAGGTCATCATCGGATTCATCTGTACCCCCGAAGTAGTAAGTACCTATATCTTCATACTCAACGTCATGTTTCTGGGCCAATTTTCGCATTTGGTTAACATTTGTTTCTGTCAAACGCCAAATTTCCAGAGCTGCGTTATGGCCGAAATGTCTTATAGTTTCAACATATGTGTCACGCATTCCTAGCAATACCATACCCGCATTTCTACCACTGGCACCGGCTGCAGGGAAATTCTTATCTACTAAAGCTACATCTTTATCATTAAGAAGATTCGCCATATATGTTCCTATAAGCCCTGATCCTATAATCACGATTTCATGTGATCGATCCTTACGCCCATCACTGGTTTCATGCCAATGAGATACTGTCATAGCAAATTTCTCCTGTATCTTTCAATTATTGATATGTCTATTACTGAATAATTTGTATAAATTCCCACCACATATTTTTTGCATGTCAGTGGGGGAAATAAATTTGCAGTGATTTCTAAGATAATCCAAAGATTGTTTATAAGTACAGTGGCGTTCTACGTTGGGCATGTCTGATCCCCAGGCTAGTTTTTCAGCTCCTAGACGAATGTAATATTCTTTTATGATAGGTCTAGATTCTACAAATGGATATTCCCAAATTGCTCCCTGAAAAATGGGGATCAAGATTTCGACTATCAAGTTGGGAGCCATCAATGGTTTCCATGCTTTTTCAGGTATAGCAAATGAGTCTTTATGTTTAAAGCGAAACAATGACAGCCCGTGTGGATACACTACTGGGATATCTGTATATTTATGTAGCCAATTATCGAAAGCCTTGAGTTGCTTGAGGTAGGCATCCGGCCCTGGATCGGCTGAGGTTACGTTCATATAAATTGGTATATTGAGATTGCGAATATGATCCCAAAAAGGGTAAAAAATCGGATCGTCAATGGTTTCAGATCTACCATGGAGTTCTAGGTTACTAGTTTGAAACCACAACCCGTCAAGCTCCAGCTTATTAATAAGCCTGTCAATTACTTTGAGCTGGGACATTGAGTCTGCTTTCCATTCGTCGACCATAGCAAGACCCCAGAACCTATCCGGAAATTTTTTTATAGCATTGGAAAGGTACTTGTTTAATCTGCCATATAAATGACCAGTTTGAAGAACTGCCTTGTCTATACCAACATAGTCCATTTGCGCAATCATAAGTTCAGGCGGGGCTGACAGGTCTGTTATATTTGGCGGGAGGTATTGGATGTAGTTATCCTTCCCGTTAAATGTCCATGCCATTCTTCCGTATCCAGCACCACGAAAATTTACTTTATTAAGCCCTGCTAGTGAGAAGTCATTTTCTTTGCAAAGAGTCTGTATCATAACTATCGAATTGTCAGCCATATCACGAATCGGTTGATGGTGAGATGCCATGTTATGTTGAGTATACTTAGAATGTTGTTTGGCATCAGAAAAGCCAGAACTGCCTCCTAAATTCGGAAATGCGTGGACATGTGAATCAATAATCATAGAATTCCTTGGATGTTTTGGTTGTGGAACATCGCAATTTTTAAGAAAGAAATCGGCGGTAGTTCTATTGGTTGAAGTTTAATGTGCTGTGGTACCACCATCAACTATTAATTCTGATCCTGTGACGTAAGAAGACTCATCGGAAGCTAGATAGAGGATAGCATATGCAATTTCCTTAGCGGTCCCGAATCGTCCCATGGGAATAGTCGAGGTTCTTTGTTTTACAAGTTCATTGTCAGTAAAAAATTTGTGAGTCATAGGGGTGTCCACATAACCTGGGTAAACTGAATTTACCCTGATACCTTCCCCTGCATACTGTACCGCTGCTGCTTTTGTAAAAGATCTGACGGCACCTTTAGCAGCATGATAGGCTGTAGAAGAAGGACTGCCTATTATACCGAATATAGATGACACGTTTACTATTGATCCACCACCAGACTTTCTCATCTCAGGGATAAC
>CEUZ01026465.1_pt1 | contig 25624 bp, 23 predicted proteins | sample 361511 | NCBI WGS metagenome assembly CEUZ01 (sample SAMEA2622822, study PRJEB7988) | marine metagenome | biome: marine biome (ENVO:00000447); feature: surface water layer (ENVO:00002042); material: "saline water (ENVO:00002010), including plankton (ENVO:xxxxxxxx)" | depth 5 m | reverse complement strand
ATATCAACAAGCCCAGCTTTATTGACTTCATGATTTACAACTTTAGCTGCTAATCTAATTGAATTTATTAACCTAGATAATTCACCAGAAGTATATTGAAATGAATTTTGATTATTAATTATAAACTCACCTAATGTTTGATTTTTATTTTTCATTGGAAATAATAAAATTACTATTTATTTATTAAAAAAATTATATCTTATGGACTGATATAATTAACAATGGAAATAAATATTCGTAATTCTAAAAAAAAAGATATGAAACGTGTCCATGAGTTAATTATGGAACTAGCTAAATATGAAAAATTGCCAGAAGAAGTTGATATAAGTACAAATGATTTAATTAATGATTGCTTCGGAAAAAATAAATTATTTAATTGTTTTGTTGCTGAAGTAAATTCTAAAATTGAAGGAATGGCAATTGTGTATAATAGGTATTCTACTTGGAAGGGTGAAACTTTACATCTTGAAGATTTAATAGTAACAAAAAATATGCGAAATATGGGAATTGGAGCGTTACTGCTTGAAAAGGTTATTTTATTTGGAAAAGAAATGGGCGTTAAAAGAATTACATGGGAGGTTATTGATTGGAATAAAAAAGCTATTAAATTCTACGAAAGGAAAGGTGCTAAATTAATTGATGATTGGAGTATTATTCATCTAAATGAAGAGGCTATTAAAAATTATCATTAGCAAAATCTCTACAAAAGTCTTTTATTTCATTCCTTACCAAAATAAAATTTTCTTTTCTTTCTAATCCCAATAAATCAGATTTTGATGGATCATTGAAATTTTGATGAATTCTTATAGCATTATTACTTGGAATAAATGGACAATTTTCATTAGCATGATCACAAACTGTAATAATATAATCGAAATTAATTGAGATATATTCATCTATATTGTTTGATGAATTCATGCTTATATCAATACCATCCTCTGACATTACTTCAATTGCCATTTCATTAACCCCATGAACTTCAATGCCTGCACTGTATATGTTTGCTTTGCCTCTACAGTAGTATGCAAGATATCCATGTGCAATTTGACTTCTACAAGAGTTTCCAGTACACAGAACCAAGATGTTTTTCATTAAATTAAAATTGAAGAAAAAGTTTAGCAACTAAAAAATAAATTAATATGCCAAAAATATCATTACTGGTAGTAATAAATGGCCCCGTTGCTATTGCCGGGTCAATACCTCTTTTATTTAAAAATAAAGGAATAAATGTTCCTACAATTCCTGCAACAATTATTACAACAACTAAAGAAATAGAAATTGCAAGGGCTACATCTACATCATCTTGCCAATAGACAATAAAACCAAACAAAAATATTGCTAGAATTATTCCATTCATAATTGATAACAAAGTTTCCTTAAAAAGTCTATTATTAATGCTATCCTTTATATCATCATTTGCTAAACCTTGAACAATAATTGCACTTGATTGAACACCCACATTCCCTGCCATAGCTGCAATTAGAGGAGTAAAATAAAATAATATCTTATATTTCATTAAGATCTCCTCAAAACCTCCCATAACAGCAGCAGCACCAATGCCACCTAATAGACCTAAAAATAACCATGGTAATCTAGCCCATGAAAGTTTATAAATTGAATCATCTACATCTACATCCTGGGTAATACCCGCTGCTAACTGATAATCTTTTTCAGCCTCCTCTTTAATTAAATCAACTATATCATCAATAGTTATTCTTCCTAATAACTTTTGTTTATTATCAACAACTGGGATAGCTCCCAAATCATATTTTTGCATTATACTTGCAACATGTTCTCCACTATCATTAACATTAACAAAATCTACTTTAGAAATATAAATAGCTTTAATATTTGATTTTGGATTTGCAACTAATAGATCCTTTAATGAAAGTCTCCCTAAAAGTTTATCATTATTATCAACTACATAAACAGAATGTACTCTAGTAACTTCTGATGCCTGTGACCTCATTTCTTTAACACATCTTGTTACAGACCAATTTTCATTAACCTTAACTAATTCTTTTGCCATTAATCCGCCTGCAGAATCTTCATCATATTTGAGTAATTCTTTGATATCTGCTTTGTGTTCTTTATCCTCAATTTTAGATATTACTCTTTTTTGTCTTTCTTCAGGAAGTTCTGAAATTATATCTGTTGCATCATCAGTATCTAATTCTTCAACTTCTTCAGCAATTTCTTTAGCAGAAAGATTATTAAGTATTCTTTCTCTATCATCATCATCTAATTCCATCAGGATATCAGATGTCTTCTCACTATCTAAAAGCTTTATAATATATGTCGCTTGATCTGATGTTAACTCTTCTAATATTTCTGCAATATCAGCATGATGAAGTTCATTAAAGTTTTTTAATATTCTTTTATTATCAGAATTATCAATGAGATTAATTATATTATCTATAAGCTCATCATTTATTTGGAATTTATTATTTTGATCCGTCTTTTTCAAAAGTCTAATTTTTTATTGAGAATTAATCATATTAGTCAATTTAACAAAATTATCAATAGATAATTGCTCAGGACGTAGGTCAAAGATACTATCTTCTCTTAAATTATCACTTAAATTAAATACTTTTAAACTATTTCTTAGTGTTTTTCTTCTGTGATTAAAAGCTGTTTTTACAATTTTAAAAAAAGAAATCTCATTACAATCAAGTTTAAATTTCTTTTTTCTAGTAAATCTTACAACAGCTGAATCAACCTTTGGTTTTGGGTAAAAAACATTAGGTGGTACAGTAAACAAATATTCAGTTGAATAAAAAGCCTTAGAAAAAACTGAAAGAATACCATACTTTTTACTTCCATAATCTTCACATATTCTTTCAGCTACTTCTTTCTGAAACATTCCACAAAATTCTGGTACATAATCCCTAGATTCAATTATTCTAAAAACTATTTGAGACGAAATATTATATGGGAAATTTCCAATAACAGCATAAGAATCCCCATCAAATAGGTCAAATAAATTTATTTTTAAAAAATCCTGATTAATAATGTTATCTCTAATAGAAATTAAATTGTTTCTTAAATATTCAACAGACTCATCATCAATTTCAATAACCTTTAAATTTATTTTTTTTTTGATTAACTCATTAGTTAATATTCCCGTTCCAGGTCCAATTTCTAGTAAATTACTATACCCATTATAAGAAAGTGAATTAACTATTTTACTAGCTATATTTTTATCAGTTAAGAAATGCTGACCAAGACTTTTTTTGGGCTTTACATTTCTCATTGTCAAAAATTAATTTATTATTGAAAAACCAGTATATGGAACTAGAACTTCAGGAATTATTATCCCCTTTTCAGTTTGATTATTTTCTATTATTGCAGCAAAAATTCTTGGCAAAGCTAATGCACTACCATTTAGTGTGTGTGTAAGCTCGATTTTACTATCATCATTTCTATACCTTAATTTAAGCCTATTAGATTGATAGCATTCAAAATTCGAAACAGAGGAAACCTCTAACCATTTTTTTTGCGCTGCAGAATATACTTCAAAATCATATGTCAAAGATGATGTAAATCCTAAATCAGAACCACATAATTTGAGTACTCTATAAGGTAATTTAAGTTTATTTAGAATTGATTTTACATGCTCTACCATTTCTTCTAAAGCATTGTATGAGTTATTTGGATCTTCTATCCTAAGTATTTCTACCTTATCAAACTGATGCAATCTATTTAGGCCTCTAACATTTGATCCATAACTCCCCGCCTCTCTTCTAAAACATGGACTAAATGCAGTTAATAATTGTGGAAGTTGATTTTTATTTAATATAACATCTCTATATATATTAGTAGCTGGAACTTCAGCAGTAGGTATTAGATATAAATTATCAGATTGAATGTGATACATTTGATCATCCTTGTCTGGAAGTTGACCTGTTCCTATTCCCGATTCTTCATTAACTAAATATGGGACTTGAACTTCTTTATATCCAGCATCAGTATTAATATCAAGAAAAAATGAAATTAATGCCCTTTGTAATTTTGCTCCCATGCCTTTATAAACTGGAAATCCTGATCCAGTGATTTTATTTCCTAGATCAAAGTCAATAATATCATATTTGTTTGCCAATTCCCAATGAGGAAGAGCAGATGGATTGTCAGAAGGAATAGTTCCTGATGAAAATACCTCTACGTTATCATCCTCACTATTTCCAGCTGGCACAGATTTATGAGGTAAATTAGGGATTTTATATAGAAGATCACTTGTCTTAAGTTTAATTGAACTTAAGACAGTACCTAATTTTTTTGAAGATTCTTTAAGTTCTGATGTTTGTTTCTTAAGCTTATCAGCTTCAGCATTATTTCCTGTTTTAATTAATTCTCCAATATCCTTAGACAATTTATTTAATTTTGCTAAAATATCTTCAAGGTCAGACTGCGTTTTTTTTCTCTCTGAATTGAAAGCTTCTAAATCATTGATTATTTCTTTAGCGTCAAAATTTCTTTTTGACAAAGCATCAATTACTTCTTTTTTGTTTTGAATTATGTAAGATACTTTTAACATACTATATAAAATTAGTCAAATCTAAATTAATAATTAAAGTCTAGTCAATCTCAATTTTGTTTTCATCAATATATTTTAAACTATAATCTCTATCTATTTTTAATTGTTCCATAAGAAATTCTGGCGATTTGAATTTTTTTTCGTTTCTAATTCTATTCAGAATATTAATTTTAATTTTTTTATCATATATATTATAGTCAAGCTCGAAAAAATGTATTTCAATAGATTTATTTTTATCATCAAAAGTTGGGTTTTCACCAATATTCATCATACCAAAATATATTATAGAGTCAATTAAAGATTTTACAATGTAAACACCATTCCGAGGTATTAATTTATATTCATCATTAATTTTAATATTTGCAGTTGGAAATCCTAAATTCTTTCCTCTACCCATACCCTTAATAACTAAACCTGTTAAACTAAAATAACTATCTAAATATTTGTTTGCTAATTCTAAATTTCCATCTAATAATAGATTTCTAATCTTTGTAGAACTAACGGAATTGTTATTTACCTTTTTAGGTTTTATCTCAGTTATTTCAAAATTGTATAATTCTCCAAATTCTTTTAACTGAATTATACTTGCATCTCGATTCCTGCCAAAATGGTGATCATAGCCAACGATTATATGTTTAACATTTAATTTATTTACTAAAATATCTCTAACAAATTCTAATGCGGTTAGTCTTGAAAATTCAATAGTAAATTCCTTAATTAAAAAATAATCTAAATTATATTTATTTAATATATCAACTTTTTCATCCATTGAATTAATCAGCATAATATCTGAACTATTTTTCAATACAATTTTAGGATGAGGAGAAAAACTTAGTATGATAGATTTTAATTTTTTCTTCTTTGAAATCAAACATAATTCATTTATTATTTCTTTATGACCAATATGAATGCCGTCAAATGTACCGACAGTTATAACTGAAGGTTTGGTACTATTATATTCTTTGAGATTTTGTGTTATCAATATAAATTAAGTTATTTTTTTGAATTATAATGGTTCATGGTAAAGTCGACCCCATTCATTACAAATGAAATTATTAACTCATATATTTTTGGAAAAATTGAGGACAGCTCTTCATACTCTTTGTCTGTTAATTTTCCTAGTACATATTCAATTTGATTCATATAATTATATTCGCTAGAAATTCCTATTCTAAGTCTATTATATGATACCGTTCCTAATTTATCCTCAATATCTGACAAGCCATTATGACCTCCACAAGAACCGCTTGACCTTAATCTAAAACTAGATAATGGTAAATTAAGATCATCACTAATGACTAGTAAATTTTCAATTGAAATATTTTCCTTAGATAGCCAATATTTAATTGATTTACCACTTAAATTCATATATGTATTTGGCTTTAAAAAAATAAACAATCTTCCCTTTAATTTATACTTACATATGCTACCATATTTTTCATCCTCAAAAGAAAGATCATTTTTGTTGGCAAAAAAATTCAAGATCATAAAACCTATATTATGTCTAGTTTCAAAATACTGATCTCCAACATTTCCTAGTCCAACAATTAAATATTTTTTCATTATTATATTCTCTTAAAATTCATATTAGAGTTTACACAAAAATAAAAAAGCATTCTGATAAAATACAGAATGCTTTATTATTATTGAACAATATATATTTTATTCTTTTGAGTCTTCAGCGGGATTGGAATCTCCATCAGATTTTTTATCATCAGACTTTTTATCGTCATCAGATGATTTTTCATCCTTTGACTTATCTTCACCTTTTGAATCTTCAGACTCTTCTCCTTCAGTTTCTTCATCTTCATCTTCATCTGATTCAACCTCATCTACTATAGCAGCCCTTGCTCTTCTAACTTGACAAACCACGGTATTGTCTGGGTGTAGAAAAGTATAAGATTCATTTTCTAACTCAGTTATATAAACTCTATCACCAATATTTAAATCAGTAATATCTATTTCTATATAATCTGGAAGATTTGTAGGTAAAGCCTTTATTCTTAATTTTCTCTTATTTCTCTGCAAGTTACCACCTAATTTAACTCCAATAGAGTTACCAACTAATCTAACAGGAATATCCATTGCAATTTCCTTATCATCAAATAGTTGATAAAAATCAATATGAAGTATTTTGTCAGTAACTGGATGAAATTGTATATCCTGTAAAACTGCAGAATATGTTTCCTTTTCGTTAAAAGCAATCACAACTGTATATGCGTTTGATGTATATACTAGTTTTGAGAATGCCAATTCAGGTGCCGAGAAATGCATTGGCCCATCTCCTCCGTATAATACGCAAGGTATCTGTCCAGCATTACGTAGGGCTTTTGAAGCTGATTTTCCTACGCTTTCTCTTTTAGATCCATTGATTGTAATTGATTTCATTTTATTATTATTACATTATAAATTTTGAACTTATTGATTTGTTATTATGCACTCTATGCATAACATCTGCAAATAAATCGGCGCAAGATAACACTTTAATTTTAGAATTCGATTTAATTTCTGGTACTGAATCAGAAATAATTAATTCTTCTAGACTTGAATTCTCTAATTTTTTATATGCATCTCCTGACAAAATACCATGAGTGCAAACAGCTCTTACACTTTTTGCTCCTCTTTCAATGACTAAGTCAGCTGCTTTTGATAAAGTTCCTGCTGTATCAACCATATCATCAACTAATATTACATTTTTTCCAGAAACATCACCAATTAGTTCCATATGAGAAATTATATTCGCCTTTTTTCTTTGTTTATAGCAGACAACCACATCAGAATTAAGAACTTTAGCATATGCATATGCTCTTTTTGATCCACCCATATCTGGAGAAGCAATACAGAGATTATCTAATTTTAGCTTTTCAATATAAGGTAGAAAAATAGTAGACGCATATAAATGATCTACAGGTATCTGAAAAAACCCTTGAATTTGGTCAGCATGCAAATCCATTGTCATTACTCTTGTTGCTCCAGCAGACTCAATCATTCTTGCAATCATTTTTGCAGCAATTGGAACTCTAGGCTTATCTTTTCTGTCCTGTCTAGCCCATCCAAAATATGGTATAACAGCTGTAATATGCCTAGCAGAAGCTCGTTTTGCAGCATCTATCATCAATAATAACTCCATCAGGTTTTCACTTGAAGGATTAGTAGAACCAATGATAAAAATTCTTGTTCCTCGGATAGATTCTTCATATGAAGGCTGAAATTCACCATCACTATATTTTGAAATAATTATATTGCCCAATTCAGCCCCAAAAGATTTTGTTATTTTTTTTGCTAGAACCATACTATTAGTACAAGCAAAAATCTTTGGTTTAATATTATTAGATGCCATTGTATCTATCTGTTAATTAATTATATAACCTATTATTTATAGGGATTGCAAAAATAGAAATTTATTTCTAGTGAAAAGAATTAATACTGAATATTTTTTTTACTTTAGTTCTTGATAGCTCAAGTGGCGGAATTGGTAGACGCGCTGGATTCAAAATCCAGTTCTTTTTAAGAGTGTGGGTTCGATTCCCACCTTGAGTACTAAATAAGATTAAATTATATTTTAATTCTTATTTAACTACAGATATAATTATGAAAAAAGCTATTATAATTGGTGCTTCATCTGGAATAGGCAGAGGAATTGCAATAGAATTACTAAACAAAAATTATAAAATTGCAATATCTGCAAGAAGAAAAGATAAACTTGGTGAAATTAAATTAATCCAACCTGAAAATGTAATAGTAAAAGCATTTGATTCCTCAACTGAAGAAAATGAAAATAATCTAGATGAATTAGTTAAATTATTAGGGGGGCTAGATTTATTTATATACTGTTCAGGAATAGGAATAATAAACAAAGAATTATCATACCAAAAAATAAAAAAAGTTAACAGCCTTAATATATCTGGATTTTGTCAAGCTATAAGTTGGAGTTTTAATTTTTTCGTTAAACAAAAACATGGACATATTGTAAATATAAGTTCAGTAGCATCTGAAATTGGAGGTGGAATTAGCCCATCATATAATGCATCTAAAGCTTATCAAGCAAATTTTCTTCAGGGACTAAGGTTTAAATCAAATAGAATAAAGATTCCTATAAAAATTACGGATGTAAGGCCTGGGTTTGTTGATACAGATATTCTACAAGGGAATAAGGATAGATTATTCTGGGTTTCATCTGTTAAAAAAGCTTGTAGACAAATAGTTAAAGGTATAGAATCAGAAAAAAAAGTTATATATATAACTAGAAGATGGAAATTAATTTCATTGCTAGTAAAATTTTTTCCAGAAAAAACATTACAAAAACTATTTTAAATATAGATGGAGAAAATTAAAAAAAAATTGCTTACTGAAATTTCCAATAAATATGGACTTCCAATATATATATATGATGAAGAAAAAATTATTAAGCAATTTGAAAAATTAAAAAATGCATTCTCAGAAATAAAAAATTTAAAAATTAATTATGCGATAAAGGCATTATCAAATATTAATATTTTAAAAATTATAAAAAAAATTGGTGGAGATGTAGATGCTGTTTCAATTGAAGAAGTAAAAATTGCTTTGCACACAGGATTTAAGCCAGATCAAATATTTTTTACACCTAGTGGAGTAGATTTAACCGAAATAGAAAATGCATTGAAATATGGTGTCCAAATTAATATCGATAATTATAGAGCTTTAAAAAAAATTGCAGATAAATTTCAAGGGATATCAGTTGGAATTAGAATAAATCCAAACATATATGCTGGAGGGAATTCAAAAATTTCAGTAGGCCATTCTGAGAGTAAGTTTGGAATTACTGTTGATGAGATATCAAAAATCAAAAAAATTGTAAAGGATAAAAAAATTGTGATTAATGGGATACATATGCATACAGGAAGCGATATCAATGATATTAGTCTATATCTAAAGGCATGTGATGTCTTATTTAATGTAGCTGAAAAATTTAAAAAAATAAAATTTTTAGATTTTGGCTCAGGATTTAAAGTAAAATACTCAGAAAATGATTTTGAAACAGATATTAAAGAACTTGGAAAAAATCTTAGCTTTAAGTTTAATAAATTCATTTTAAATAAGAATAGGAAAATACGATTCCATATTGAACCCGGTAAATTTATAGTTTCAGAAGCTGGGGTTTTTCTAACAAAAGTTAATTATGTTAATCCAAAAAAAAATAAAAAATTCTTACACGTAAATTCTGGATTAAATCATTTTATTAGGCCAATGTTTTATGGGTCAAGGCATTCCATTATAAATATAACATCTAAGACAAAAGAAGAAGAAAATTATAGTGTAGTTGGATATGTTTGTGAAACAGATACATTCGCAGAAAATATTTCCTTAAATAAGACTTCTGAAGGAGATATTTTGTGTTTTAAAAATGCTGGCGCCTATTGTTTTAGTATGTCTAGCAATTATAATTCAAGATTAAAACCTGCTGAAGTATTAATTTCAAAGAGGGGAATAAGACTTATAAGAAAAAGAGAAGAATTTAAAGATTTACTTAAAAATCAGTTATAATTTATAGGGCTGTAAGAAAAATAGATATTATTCCTATTGTTATAATAAATCTTAATATGTTATGAAGAAATAAATAGTCATGAATATTTGATGATTTATACAATTTTATTAAAAATAAAAATAATGTTACAATAGATAAAAAATAGAATATCTCCATTAAGCCACGATTAAAATTTAAATATAAATTTAATACCAAAATTATATTTACTGTTGTAATTAATGTTATTATAGCCTTTGTAAATTTCTCTCCAAAAACTACAGGAATTGTTTGATAATTTAAACTAAAATCTCCAACTAAATTTTTTAAATCCTTAGTTATATCTTTCAATAATATTATAAAGAATAAGAACAAGGCATATGCAACTATTATTAGGTCTATGTTCTTATAATATAGAAGTATTGCAAAAAAAGGAGTAACTGTTAAAATTGAATAAAACAAATTACCTATGAATAAAATTCTTTTTAGTTTGTGAGAGTATAGCCATAAAAAAAATATATATAAGGAAAAAAATATTATGGCCCTATATGAAATGACAAATGCTAAAGCAATTACAACAAAATTTAAGAAAAGATAAAATTTTAGCTTAGTATTTTTTTTAACAGCCTTATCAATATTATATTTTATAGGCCTATTTATAAGATCTTTTTCCTCATCATAGAAATTATTAATAATATAGCCTGAACCGATAGCAATAGAGGAACATAAAATTATTAAAAACAAATATGGATCAAATATTATTTTTATAATATCTGTATTGGGAGATAGAATAAAAATTGAAGTTAAATACTGAGCTGTTACTATTATAAGAATGTTATAAATTCTTATAACTGAAAACAAACTGAAGAATTTAAATAAGGTTGATTTCAATATTAAACATGAATTAGAAATAATATACAACTTCTAACTTATGATCTTTTAATTGCTCTTTTGCTTCTTTAAAATTTTCTGTAAATCCTAATATGTAACCTCCACCACCTGAGCCGCATAATTTTAAAAAATATGAATTATTTTCAATTCCCCTCTGCCACACATTATGAAATTCTTTTGGGATCATAGGTTTAAAGTTATCCAATACAATTTTCGATAATTTTTTAGTATTATCAAATAGAGATTTTAAATCACCTTTAAGAAAATCATCAACACATAAGTTTGTGTGCTTAATAAATTTTTCATTAATGATTTTTCTAAAACCATCCTTTTTCATTTTATCCATAAAAATGCTAACCATTGGAGCAGTTGAACCAATTTTTCCGCTATCCATTAAAAAAACAGCTCCATTACCATTACTTTTTTGTGATGGAATTCCTGTTACTTTAATTTCTCTTTTTGAATTAATTAAGATTGGTATACTTAGATAACTATTTAAAGGGTCCAATCCTGAAGATTTACCATGAAAAAAAGATTCCATATCAGAAAAAATTTTCTTTAGTCTCAACAACTTTTCTTGAGTTAAATTTTCTAATACAGTAATTTTTTTAAATGCATATTTGTCGTAAATAGCTGCTACTAATGCACCGCTACTACCTATTCCATATCCTTTAGGGATAGAAGAATCAAAATATAAACCTTTATCTAGATCAGAAGCAAATTTGACTAAATCTAAATTTATTTTTCTTTGTTTAAGGTAATTTAGAAAATCTTTAAGAATATCATTTGAAGATTTAGATATAGAATTTATTTTATTTGGAATCTTTAAAGCTCCCTTATAGAAATTATAAGGAATAGATAATCCCTTAGAATCTTCTATAATTCCATATTCTCCAAATAGCAATATTTTAGAGTAAAATAATGGTCCCTTCATACAACAAATATATTATAAAATTACAATTGTATAGGTCCTGATCCGATTTTATCTATTATATAGGAATTATCCTTGCAAAATTTCTTAAGTTCAGATTCTATAAATAATTCAACTTGATCCATATCTTCTTTCGGGAATAATAAATGGACATTTGCACCAGCATCTAAAGTGAAACAAACTGGTATTTTAGAAGTTTCTCTATATTTTTTTATTCTATTAATAATATCTAAAGTTTCAGGTTTAACTAAAACATATGATGGATTTCCTGTCATCATCAATGCATGAAGCATCATTGCCTCCTGTTCAATTATATTTGCAAAGGAATATAGATCTCCATTTTTTAAAATGGATTTTAATTTATATGCATTTTTTTGAGCTATTTCATATCTACTATCTGCATAAATATGATTATTCATCAATTCATGGCCATCAGAGCTAGAAACTTGCTTAGCCTTTTTATCAACCAATAAAATAGCATCATTATAATCCTTAAATTTATCAGAAACATCATATGGATATTTGATTGAATATAAATCAGTACTACCTTCAATCTTTTCATGCTCTCCCCACACATTAATTCCACCATATATACTTCTGCAGGCACTTCCAGAACCAATTCTAGAAAGGAATGAAGCCTTCTTATTAAAATAATCATTTTCAACCGCTGGATTAAGCTTTTTTTCCAAAGACATTATACACAAAGCCAATGCACTCATTCCACTTGCTGAAGAAGCAATTCCACTGCTATGGGGAAAAGTATTGTTAGTTAATATTTTTAAATTGTATTCCGATAAATAGCTACAATATTTTAAAATTTTATTTAAAAATATATGGATTTTTTCCCTGAATGAATCCATTTTTGAATTCTCATAATAGACATCAAAAATTATATCAGAACTAGATTTAGTTTTTTTGCTAAATTCAACCTTTGTAATTGTTCTTGAATTATTTAAAGTAAAACTAATTGATGTATTCTTAGGAGTCTGATCTTTGTTTTTACCCCAATATTTCACTAAAGCAATATTACTAGGTGAAGACCAAGTTATATCAAATTGATTAGGAAACTTCTTAAAATTTTTAGCTATAAAACTTTTTTCTGACATAAAATAAAAGTAAAAAATTAAAACTACTTTTTATCTATTGGCCTTATTAAACCTTCCTGAGCTACTGATGCAATTAGCACGCCTGCTCTAGTATATATATGACCTCTTGTCATGCCTCTTGCATTTGAAGCACTAGGGCTTTCAATGCAGTATAATAACCAATCATTAAAATCAAAATCTCTATAAAACCACATAGCATGATCCAAACTAGCAGTCATAGTATTAGCAAATTTGGTTTTATGTAAATGTGGATTTAATGCTGCTCTTAAAAGATTGTAATCTGAAACATAAGTTAGAATCTGCTGTTTTAATTCCATAGATAGTTTTGGTATTTCTCCTTTTAGCTTAAACCAAAGATCGTAACTCGGTGGCAAGCCTTCCTTATAAAGTAGTTTTGGCATTTTGGTTGGCTTAAATTCTATTGGTCTTTCAATTTCTAAAAAATTCTTTAATTTTTGTGGCATTAAAAAACTATACTTTTTATATAACTGACTCCAACTCAAAAGATCTTCAGGCTCTTTTACTTGCTTTTCATATTTAATAAAATGCTCATACCCTTTTTCTTGCTTATGAAATGAAGCAGCTAAAATAAAAATTGTGGCATCATTTTGTTTTGCCGTAACCCTTCTAGTAGAAAAACTGCCTCCATCTCTTATTTGATCAACATAATATCTAATTGGTAAATTTAAATCTCCTCTTTCAAGAAAATAAGAATGTAGTGAATGCAAATTTCTGTTATTGATTGTTTTATAAGCTGCATTTAATGCCTGTGCTAAAACCTGACCACCAAAAACATTTTTACTTCCAACTGTTTTACTTGCTCCTAGATAATAATCTCTTTCTTTATTTAAAGTTAAAACTGCAATAAGGTCATCAACTGAATTCATTAATTTATTATAATGGATAGCTTATTGTGCGGGCGGAGAGACTCGAACTCTCACACCTTGCGGCACTAGATCCTAAGTCTAGCGTGTCTACCAATTCCACCACGCCCGCTAAATGATGTGCTAATATAAACAATAGTTTGAATATTTAGATTATTCATATGATTAAAAAGTATACACTGTTTTTGTATTTTTACTATATGTCAAAAAATGTGAATTCTAATTTTAATCTATCCAATAAAGAAATTAAAAGTTTGGTTTATAATAATTATGGGTTTACTTGTAGTATAAGAAAATTAGATGGAGAAAAAGACTTAAATTTTAGACTATTAACAAAAGCAAAAGAAAAATTTTATTTAAAAATTTACCCAAAGAAAACAAAATTAAGTTTTATTATTTTTCAAACAAGATTATTAGATTTTTTATCTAAAAAAGGTCAATTAAAAATCCCTACAAACATTCTGTCTAAAAAGAGAAAAAGATATTGCTCATATATAGACACAGAAGGTGAAAAAAGATATTTTAGAATTAACTCTTGGATAGAAGGTAGGCTATGGTCAAAAGTAAGTCCTATAAAAAATAAATTTAGATTTGAATTAGGTAAAGAAGCAGCTCTAATTACAAAGAAACTAAAAACATTTAAAAGTAATTATAATGATATTGGAATGCAGTGGGATATTTCAAATTCATTATGGACAACTGAATACTTAAATTATATTAAAGGAAGTAAGGATAAAAAAATAATAAAGTCATTTCAAGTTCAATTTAAAAATAGTTTATCTGAATTTAAAAATTTAAGAAAATCATTTATACATAATGATGTAAATGATAATAATATAATTGTATCCAATAGTTTATATAAACCTAAAATTAATGGAATTGTTGATTTTGGAGATTCAATAAATTCTCAAATAATAAATGATGTTGCTGTAACATGTGTCTATGCAATGATGGACTGTGAAAATCCACTTGAAGCTAGCACAAATGTCGTTAAAGGATATAATTCTGTTTTTAAACTTAAAGAAAATGAACTAGAATTTCTATATATAGCAATAGCAATGAGACTCGTAATTTCTATAACGAAATCATCGATAAACAAAATCCATAATAAAGAAAATAGTTATCTGACAATAAGTGAAAATCAAGCAATTGAGTTGATTAAAAAATGGCACAACATCAATAATGATTTTGCAACATTTTCATATAGAGAAGCATGTGGCTATTCAGCACATCCAAATGAGAAAAAATTTAATGAATTAGCAAAAAATATATCATTTAAATTAAGTAATATTTTTCCTAATATTAATAAAAGGGGTTTTTCTAATGTTGATCTTAGTGTTTCTAGCAATTGGTTAGAAAACAAATTAATTCAAGACAATAAATTATTTGAAAATAAAATCAAATGGATGCAAAAATTAAACAATGAATCAATTATTGCAGGAGGATATCTTGAGCCAAGAATTTTATATAATTCAAACAACTATTCTAAGATTGGCAATAATGGAATTGAAAATAGAACAATTCATCTTGGAATAGATTTGTGGCTTGAAAAAGGAACACCAATACATGCTTTCATAGATGGTAAAGTTGTTGTAAAAACAAATAATAATTCTGAAAAAGGATATGGAGGTCTTGTTATTCTAGAACATAAAATAAAAAAATTAAAATTTTATAGTCTATATGGTCACCTTTGTAACGTTAAAAAATTAAAATTTAAAATTGGAGATAAAATTAGAAAAGGATCTAAAATTGGATATTTAGGGGATTACCATGAGAACGGGAGCTGGTCGCCACATTTGCATTTTCAGTTAATGCTAAGCTTGTTAGGATATAAAAATGATTTTCCTGGTGTATGTTATTATAGTGAGAAAAGTATTTGGGCTAGTATTTGTCCTGATCCTAATAAGATATTTAAATCTAAAAATCTTAAATCAAGTAATAAATTTTCTAAGAAAGAAATTATAAAGTTTAGAGAAAAATATCTTGCAAAAAATTTAAGTTTAAGTTATAAAGATCCCATAAAAATTGTGAGAGGAATTGGTCAATATTTAATTGATGAAAATGGTAGAAAATATCTTGATACAGTAAATAATATTGCTCATGTAGGTCATGAAAATACAAATGTTGTTAATGCTGGTCAAAAACAAATGGGGATACTTAATACAAATACAAGATATCTTCACCCCAATATAATTAAACTAAGCCTAGAAATACTTAAAAAATTTCCAAAAAAATTATGTAAAATATTTTTTGTCAATTCAGGAAGTGAAGCAAATGAACTTGCTATTAGACTAATGAAAAACTTTACTTCTCACGAAGATATAATTGTATTTGAAGGAGGCTATCACGGCAATACAAACAGCACTGTTGAAATAAGTAATTATAAATATATGGGACTGGGTGGCAAAGGTGAGTCAAAACATGTTCATTCAATTCCTATTCCTGATTCTTTTAGAGGAAAATATAGAGGAGAAAAATCCTCTGAAAAATACGTTGATGAAGTATCTAAAAAAATAATGAAAATTAAATCAAAAGGTAAATCAATATCAGGTATGATTGTCGAACCCATAATTAGTTGTGGAGGACAAATTGAACTACCAAATAATTTTCTAAAAAATGCATATCAAATTATAAAAAAAAATAAAGGCTTATTAGTTTGTGATGAAATACAAACTGGTTTTGGAAGAGTAGGTGATAAATTTTGGGGGTTTGAATTACATAATGTATTACCTGATATAGTTACTCTGGGAAAACCTATGGGAAATGGTCACCCTATAGGTGCTGTTGTTTGTTCTAAAGAAATTGCAAATGCATTTGATAATGGTATGGAGTTTTTTAGTTCTTTTGGAGGAAACCCTGTATCATGTGCTATAGCAATTTCTGTTTTAGATGAACTTGAGAAAAACAAACTTCAAAAAAATGCTAAGATCGTAGGCGATTACATTAAATATGAATTAATAAAACTTAGTAAAAAATTTAATATTATATCTAATGTAAGAGGCAAAGGTCTGTTTATAGGATTTGAACTTACATCTAAAGAGCTAATTCCATTCCCAAAAAAAGCAAATTATCTAGTAAATAGAATGAAAGAATTTGGTATTCTAATGAGTTCAGATGGTGTTGATAAAAATGTAATTAAAATTAAGCCACCATTAATATTTAGTAAAAAAGATGCGGATACATTAATTTACTTTATGAAAAAAGTTTTGAAAGAAGATGCAATGAATATGTAATTTGGACTAATATTTTCTTTCGGGATTATAAACAGAAACATCTATACTTGTCTTCTTTCCTGAAATTAAATCTGACACTAATTTTCCTGTACCAGTGCTCATACTCCATCCTGTCATATTATGGCCAGTAGCAATAATAATATTCTTTATTTTATTTGATCTACCAATATATGGGAGACCATCAGCTGAGATAGACCTTAATCCAAAAGAAGCTTTAGATCTTACTTCTTCATTAATTTGTAAATTAGGATAATAGGAAGAAACCGAATCTGCAATTGCATTTACTCTATTCTCTCTTATATTATTATTAATAGATGCTATTTCCATTGTTCCAGAAAATCTAGTAAATCCATTCATTGGAGTAACCGCACATTTTGATTCTACAAGTATAGCAGGTATTGATATATTTGTTTCATCCTTAATATTCATACTATATCCCTTGCCAGCTTGTAGCAATAATTTAATTCCTATTTTTTTACATAAATAATTTGTCCACGGCCCTGCAGCAAATACATATTCATCAAATTTAATTGACTTATCTTCAATAAATAAATTAATTATTTTATCTCCCTCCAATTTAAAATCTTTCACTGAAGCATTCTGAATTATTGTAACTCCCTTAGTTAATAGAAATTCTTTCATTTCAGACATAAATTCACTAGGATTTGTATGCTGATCACATTTAAAATATGCTCCTCCAATTGAATCTATCTCTATATTTGGTTCAAACCTTTTTATATCAGAATGATCAATCATTTTTGCTTCTAGACCATTTTCTATCGCCAATTTAACTGTATGTTCTTCGTGAATCATGGATTTCTCAGTTTTGCATAACATTAAAAGCCCTTTCTTTTCATAATGAAATTTAAAATTATTGCTCAATTTAATTTCTTGGAATAACTCTTGACTTAAAATTGAAAGGTTTATTATTGCAGGTATTGATTTTTTTACATTTTTGTTTGTACAAGATTTATTAAAAGCATATATCCATTTAAAAAAGTCTAAATCAATTCTAGGCTCAATATATAATGGACTTGCAGAATTAAACATCCATTTTATCCCTTGTTTTATAGTACCTGGTGCTGCCAATGGAACAACATGTCCTGGACATAAATATCCAGCATTAATATATGAAGCACCTGAGTTTAAATTTGATTTATCAATAATAGTAACATTATGACCATCTTTTATAAGAAAATATGCAGAACATAATCCAACAACTCCTCCACCTATTATAGCAACATTTTTAGACATAACTATACAACTTGAAATCCATAGGCATAAGGATCATCCTTATCAATTATAATTTTATTATATCCATGAATTCTTGCCCAGCCTTTAATTTTTGGAGTAATGGATCTATATGTGCCTAGTTTAGATTCCTTTATTATAGTGCCAATAAATTTAGAGCCAATATAACTCTCATGAATAAATTCTTCATTAAGTTTTAAATTTCCTTTAAAATATAGTTGAGCCATTCTTGCAGAAGTACCCGTACCACAAGGAGATCTATCAATCGCTTTATCTCCATAAAAAACTGCATTTCTTGAACTAGATTCTTTATCAATTTTATCACCTATCCACAAAATATGAGAAACATCTCTAATAGTACTATCGATCGGATGAATGAATTTGCTTTTATATTTTAAATTAATTTTTTTCCTAATTTCATTTGAATATTTGATAATATCATTGGCGGAATAATCCTGAATTCCAGAAAAATTATTTTGATAGTCAATTATAGCATAAAAATTACCACCATATGAAACATCAAAATTTATTTCTCCCAAATCACTAGAAACTATAGATAAATTTTCAGAACATAAATAACTTTCAACATTTGTAAGCTCAACCCATTCCACTTTATCATTTTTTTTGGAATAAATTACTTCTATAGCTCCTGCTGGAGTTTCAATTTTTAATAAACCATCTGTTTTTGGTTTAACTATATTTTCTTCAATTGCAATTGTAACTGCACCAATAGTTCCATGACCGCACATTGGCAAACATCCTGAAGTTTCTATAAATAAAATACTACAATCATTTTCAGGATTATGAGGAGGATAAATAATAGCTCCACTCATCATATCATGACCTCTTGGTTCAAACATTAATCCCTTTCTAATCCAATCAAAATTATTTATAAAGAACTGTCTTTTTTCACTCATGTCCTTTCCTTCTAAATCTGGTGCTCCATCAATAACTAATCTAACAGGATTCCCACAAGTATGGCCGTCAATACAACTAAAACTAGTCCTGTTCATCCCTAGTTGTATTTATATAATTGTTAATCCTTTCCTCCATAATGGACAAAGTAACCGTTCCTTGGGATAAAATAACTTCATGGAAATCTCTTATGTCAAATTTATTTCCAAGAACTTGTTTAGCTTTTTTTCTTAATTCACGTATTTTAATTTCTCCAATTTTGTATGACAATGCTTGACCAGGCCATGAAATATATCTATCGACTTCAGTATTTATCTCATGAAGTGATAATGCAGTATTTTTTGACATATATTCTACAGCTTTTTCCCTAGTCCAACCCATTGCATGTATTCCAGTATCTACAACAAGTCGACAAGCTCTCCACATTTCATATGTTAATTTTCCAAATTGTTCATATTCGTTTGTATAAATCCCCATATCATCTGCCAAAAACTCACTATATAATCCCCAACCTTCTCCATATGCAGATAAATATAGATTTCTTCTAAACCTTGGAATACTATCCCCTAATTCATTATTTAAAGAACCCTGTAAATGATGTCCAGGAACACCTTCATGTGCAGTTAATGCAGGAATAGTATATAAAGTTCTGCTTTTAAGATCATATGTATTAACCCAATAATACCCTGGCTCAGTACTATTTTTAGATGTACCAACATATCTTCCGCCAGTATATTTTGGAGCTATTGCATCAGGAACTGGTGCAACTCCATATGGTTTTCTTGGTAGAGTTTTGAAAAATTTTGGAAGTTTGGCATCTATTCTTTTAGAAATATCTCTTGCAAACATTAAAAGTTCCCTTGGAGTTTTTGCATAAAATCTTTCATCAGTTCTCAAAAAATCAAAGAAATCATCAAAACTGCCTTTAAATTTCAAATTAGAAATAATTTTTTCCATTTCTTTTCTTATTCTACTAACCTCATCTAAACCAATTTTATGAATAATATCAGCATTATAGCTGGTACTAGTTGTATAATAATTAATTCTATTTTGGTAATAATCTAGTCCATTTGGAATATTAGAAACTCCTATTGTAGTTCTAGTATTAGGGAAATACTCTTCTTCAAAAAATTCTTTGATTCTTTTAAATTCTGGTATAACTGATTCTTCAATTGCTTTTTGACCTTCATATAAGATTGAATCAATTTGATTCTCTGATAAATCATCCGGCAAATTCATAAATGGGCTATAAAAATAATTTTCTTTATAACTATTAGTAATGTGATCATTATATGTTGATTCATATCCTTTGAATATAATTAAAGGCTGTGAAACTCCTTTTGTTAATCCATCTCTAAGATTAACAAAATGCTGATCTACATAATCTGGAATAGCATTTAATTTTTTAATATAATTTTTTACTTGTTTATAATTATAAAGAGGCTTAACCATGTAACCAAAACTACTGTGAAAACCAGCATCAGACAATAAAGGATTTAAATATCTTTCATAATTATAATAATCAACAATATCTTGAAGTTTAAAGCTTAATAATTTAAATGATATTTTATCATTTTCCTCTAAAAAGGTTGTATCAATTAGGGATAAATTAGCTAGAAGATCATTAGCAAAATCTGCTTCCTTTTTATAGTATTCTTTTGTAACTAATCCTAATGGGTATTTTTTTGAATCATACCCTCTATGATTTTGATAAGCATCAATTATTGTATTCAAACTATTTGAATTTTTGCTACTCCTATATTTATCGCAAGATTGTATAGTTAATAGAATAAAAATTATTGTAACAATTCTAAAGAAATTCATATTAAATTTTATTTTTCAAAACGACAATTTCATGTCCTACTCACAACTCCATTTATATTGCGTTTTATATTTAAAGGATTATTGTTTTTTAGTTCATCTGGAAGTGCCTCATCTGGAAAATCTTGAAAGCTAAAAGGCCTTACCCACCTTTTTATGGAGTGAACTCCAACAGCAGTATATCTACTATCAGTTGTAGCTGGATATGGTCCGCCATGAAGCATTGAAGAACACACTTCTACGCCAGTAGGGACTCCATCAAAAATTATTCTTCCAACTCTAGAACCAAGTAAATCTATAATATCCTGGTTGTCTTGAATTTCATCTTTTTCACCAATAATGGTTCCTGTTAGCTGACCTTGAATAGACCCAACGACATCTCTTAAATCATCAAGATCTTCACACTGTATAATTAAAGAAAAGGGTCCAAAAATTTCGTGATGTAATTTTCTGTTTTTAATAAAATTATCTGAGCTAACACTAGCAATTATATGTTTAGGATAGTTTTCCTTACTACTATTATCTGAATTAAATAATATTGCAACATCTTGATCAGATGTTGCTAGATGAGCATTTGATTTATAAGCAGATAAAATATTTGGATGCAACATACATGAAGGCTCAATATCATTTAATTCAGATGATAAAGATTCAATAAATTTATTCATTCCATTACCTTTAGTAGATATTATCATTCCAGGGTTTGTACAAAATTGTCCAGATCCAACTGTAATTGATTTTGCAAATTTTGATGCTAAACTCTTATAGTCATTTTCAATTTTATCTGGAAAGATTATTATTGGATTTGTACTTCCCATTTCTGCAAAAACTGGTATAGGAATTTCTCTTTTTGATGCCAAATCATATATTGATCTTCCACCTTTTAAACTACCAGTAAAACCTACAGCTTTAACATCTGGATGATTGACCAATTGAACTCCAACATTTATATCTTTACTATTTAAATTAGAAAAAACACCATCAGGCATATTATTTTTTTCAACAGCATTTATTATTGCTCTTGATACAATTTCTCCCGTTCCAGCATGCATTGGATGAGATTTTACAATTACAGGGCAACCTGCAGCTAAAGCTGATGCCGTATCCCCTCCAGCGGTTGAATAAGCTAAGGGAAAATTACTTGCCCCAAAAACAACAATTGGACCAAGAGGTATCAGCATTTTTCTCAAGTCTGGCTTTGGAATGGGTTCCCTGTCAGGTATAGCTGTATCGATTGATGCCTCAACCCAACTTCCATCTAAAACTAAGTCAGCAAAAGATCTTAATTGACCAATAGTTCTTTTTAATTCACCTCTTGATCTTCCGGCTGGTAATCCAGTTTCATTACAATAAACTTCGAGTAATTCTTCCGTAAGTAATAAAATTTCATCTGCAATGGAATTTATAAAATTAGATCTTTGCTTTGGAGTAGTTTTTTTGTAAATGTTAAAAGCACTTTTTGCAAGTTCAACACTTTTATTAATTTCATCTTTACTAGCTTCATAAAAAATTTGATCATTTTTTTTATTTAATTCTGGGTTAAATGTTTGAAATGTAACATTGCCGAATGAAGATAATGTGTTCCCAATAAAATTTTTACCTGTAAGCATTTTAGTGTTTAAAAGTTATACTTTGATAGATCTGGTCTTGATTCTAAAGCTGTCTCTATTATAGATATAACAGACTCTCTTTCATTACCTGACAAAGGCAATCTTGGAGCTCTAACATTTTCTGATCCTAAACCAGTATATGTTTCAGCTAATTTGATATTTTGAACCAATTTTGAGTTAATATCTAATTCTAATAAAGGCATAAACCATCTATATATACTAATAGCTTCATCAATCTTTCCAATTTTTTGTAATTTATAAATTGCAACTGTCTCATATGGGAATGCACATACAAGTCCTGCAATCCAACCAACAGCACCCATAATTAAGCTCTCTAGAGCTAAAGTATCTACACCTGTCATAATTTTTAATCTATCACCAAATCTATTCTTTATCCTTGTTATATTAGTTATATCTCTAGTAGATTCTTTTACAGCTTGAATGTTTTCTATTTCTAATAGATCATCAAACATATCAAGAGTTACTTCAATTTTATAATCAACAGGATTATTATATATCATAATTGGTAGAGATGTACTGTTTGCTATATCCTTAAAGTATTGAACAGTTTCTAGATCACAAGATTTATAGCGCATAGGGGGTAATACCATTAATCCTGAGGCACCATTTTCTTCAGCAGAAATAGCTGATTTTATAGCTGCCTTAGTTGATTGCTCTGCAATATTTACAACTATTGGGATCTTTCCTTCCGTAACACTAATAGTATTTTTTGTTAAAATATTTTTTTCATCAGCCGTTAAAGTACTTGCTTCACCCAAAGAACCTCCAAGAACAATAGCACTAACTCCAGCATCTAATTGAGCATTTATATTTTTATTAAATAAATCTAAATCTAATTTGTCATCATTAGTAAATTTAGTAGTAATAGCCGGCATAACACCCTCCCAATTCATATGAATAGTTTTATTTACTGAAGATAAGATTTTTTTAAGAAATTAAATAATCTAGTTAACCATAAACATATCTGATGCTATACCATCAGCAAGAAATCTTCCCTTCCTAGTTATTTTGATAAAGTTGTTATCAAGTTTAATCAATTTCTTATCAATTTTGTCTATGGACTTTTCTAATAAATAGTTCTTAAATTCTATTCCAAGATCTTTTTCAATTAATTCTAAAGAAATTCCCCAAATAGTTCGCAATCCTGTCATTACAATTTCATTATATATATCAACTTGAGTTAAATTTTCAATAGCTTGAGGAAGCTTATTATTATTTATTGATTTAATATACTTAACATTATTGCTAATATTCCATATTCTTTGATTTCCATTAAATGAATGAGCAGATGGTCCTAAACCAATATATTTTTTACGCTTCCAATATGCGCTATTATTTTTTGATTGGTAATTCTCCAATGCAAAGCTAGACAACTCATAATTTATATATTTACCTTTTTCTAATTCTAATACAATTATTTCATTTTGTAATCTTAATATTTCATCGTTAACATTATTTATTTTTCCTTTATCAATTAATTTTTTTAAAATAGTATGTGGTTCAACTGTTAGGGCATAGGCAGAAATATGAGGGAGTTTAAATTTTTTTGCTATTTCAATATTTTTTTTCCAATCATCATCAGTAAGTCCTGGAATACCATATATAAGATCAATTGAAATGTTATCAAAATATTTTTTAGCTAATTCAACTGATCTTTTTGCTTGATTAGAATTATGAGACCTATTCATTAATTCAAGATTATTATCAAAAAATGATTGAATTCCAATACTAATTCTATTAAAATTACTGGATAAATGCTTTAGCATCAATTCATTTATATCATCAGGATTAGCTTCAATAGTGATTTCACAATCATCTAAAACATTAAAATTTTCATAAACAGAATCTAGAATTATATTGATTTCTTTATAATCTAAAAGAGTAGGTGTTCCACCTCCAAAATAAATTGTATTAATTTTTTCCTTTTTGAGTTCATTTTTTCTTAATTGAATTTCCTTTATAATAGATTTTATAAATTCATCTTTATTATTTAAAGATGTAGAAAAATGGAAATTGCAATAATAACATGCTTGCTTACAAAATGGTATATGGATATATATTCCAGCGATAATTAAACTAATTTATCTTTATTTTGACTAACATAATTACTCCAACTTGAATATTTCTTTGCATCATTTGATTTACCTTGATTATAAAAATGACACACTGCTGCTGCTAATCCATCCGTAGCATCTAAATTTTTAGGAAGATCCTTTATATTTAGTAAATTTTGCAACATTTTTGCTACTTGTTCTTTGCTAGCATTTCCATTTCCAGTTATTGACATTTTAATTTTCTTTGGTGAATATTCTGTAATTGGTATTTCTCTTGTTAAACCTGCAATCATTGCTACTCCTTGAGCTCTTCCAAGTTTTAACATACTTTGAACGTTCTTACCAAAAAAAGGAGCTTCAATAGCAATTTCATCAGGATTATAATTGTCAATCAATTCAATTGTTCTTTCAAAAACTAATTTAAGTTTTAAATAATGGTCCTTGTATTTAGTTAGGTTTAATTCATTCATCTGAATAAGTTCCATTTTCTTATTATGAACCTTAATTAAACCAAAACCCATTATAGTAGTTCCTGGATCAATTCCTAAAATTATTTTTTCATTTGACATTTAGAAATTATTTATTCTGTTGAAACAAAGATCGGTAATGTAAAGTTTACATTAACATGCTGACCTCTTTTAATTGCTGGCAATATCTTTGGTAACTTTTCTATACTACTTTGAAATGATATATCAATAATATTTTTTAATTCTTTAATATTATCATCAATATTTAATTCTTCTAAAATAATTTCACCCTGTTTTGAAATAGTAAAATTTAAAATTACTGTATCCTGAATAGTTCTATTAACAATTTCTGAATTACCCATCAAATCATTAGAAATTTGATTACTAAGTGTAGAAATAAAACATT
>CEUZ01118555.1_pt1 | contig 25645 bp, 21 predicted proteins | sample 361511 | NCBI WGS metagenome assembly CEUZ01 (sample SAMEA2622822, study PRJEB7988) | marine metagenome | biome: marine biome (ENVO:00000447); feature: surface water layer (ENVO:00002042); material: "saline water (ENVO:00002010), including plankton (ENVO:xxxxxxxx)" | depth 5 m | reverse complement strand
AATTAATTTATGCATCTAGCAGTTCAGTTTATGATGATTCTTCTTCCCAATCATTTTCTGAAAATGATACAGATTTAAAGCCAAAATCTTTATATGGGGAAACAAAATTATTTAATGAGGAGTATATAGAAAAATTAAATTCCAGAATAGATTGTATAGGACTTAGATTTTTTTCTGTTTATGGCCCATTTGGTAGACCAGATATGGCTTATTTCTCTTTTACTGAGTCCTTAAAAAAAGGAAAACCAATCAAACTTCATAACAACGGTTCTATGGCAAGAGATATGACTTTTATTGATGATGCTATAGATGGAATAATCAAGTCCATAGATTTTTTAATGAATTCTGATAAAGAAATTGGAAATGAATTATTTAATATTGGTAATAGTTCTCCAATTCTAACTTCAGACCTCTTAAAAACTTTAGAGAGTAATTTAAAACTTGAGGCTCAAGTAGAAAATATTATGGTCTCTGATGAATCACTTTATACACACGCAAATCTTAATAAATCTAAAAGTATGTTGGGATATAATCCTAAAATAAGCCTTGAAGAAGGAATTAAAGAATTCTTAAATTGGCATAAAACTTATGAGTGATAAAGAGTTAAAAATAGGAATTGTAGGACATGGATTTGTTGGCAAAGCAACAGATTGGGGTTTCAATAAGAACGCTATCAAGTTCATCGTAGATCCAAAAAATGGAACAAATATAGATCAGCTAGCTGAATTTAATCCAGAATTAATTTTTGTCTGTGTGCCAACACCAATGGGAGAAAATGGCATTCAAGATTCTTCGATAATAGAAGCTGTTGTGCAAGAGTTATCAGCAAAATGTCGAGAATCTATAATTGTGATAAAAAGTACAGTTTTACCCTCTATTTTAGAAAAAATAGGAAAAGCAAATACCAAAATAATATACAATCCTGAATTTTTAAGAGAAAAGCATGCCAATGAAGATTTTATGAATTCAGAAATGATTATTTTTGGTGGTGATAAGGATATTGCTTCACAAGTTTCTAAATTTTATCTAGATCATTCAGAATGTAAATCAACTCAACATATATTCTTAGATATCAGCTCAGCCTCATTAGTCAAATATTCAATTAATACATTTTTAGCAACTAAAGTTTTATTTTTTAATGAAATACACGATGTATTCAATAAGCTTAAAAATAATGATGATTGGGAAACATTCATAAAAGTCGTATCTCTAGACAAAAGAATTGGAAAAAGCCATATGAATGTTCCTGGACATGATAAAAAGAGAGGTTTTGGAGGTGCTTGTTTTCCAAAAGATACTTTAGCATTACTGAAGTATGCTGAAGACATAGGTGTTGAGCTTAATGTTTTAAAAGCAGTAATTAATAAAAATAATAAAATTAGAAGTCAATACACTGAATTGGATATTAGAGAGAAAGAACAAAATGTTTCATTTGATGATAAAATCTGATGCTCTCTTGCCCAGGTGGTGAAATTGGTAGACACAAGGGACTTAAAATCCCTCGAAGGAAACTTCGTGCCGGTTCAAGTCCGGCCCTGGGCACCAATATCTTGTTAAATTAATATGTTCTTATTCAGATTCTGTTATTATTGTTTTTTATGAAAGTAGGTGTAGTAGGTTTAGGTTATGTAGGACTTCCTTTAATTAGCGCATTCTGTAAAAAAGGAATTCCTTGCATTGGTTTTGACATCGATGATAAAAGAGTTCAGCTAATAAGTGATTCAAAAAGTTTCTTAGATGAACCATCTGATTCAGATTTAAAAAGTTTTAAGAAAAAAAATCTGTTAGATGTCACAACAGATTTTTCAAGGATAAAAGAAGTTGATCATATTGCTATTTGTGTTCCAACCCCGATAGACACACACAGAAAACCAAATCTTGATTATGTAATTAATAGTGTTAAGTCAATTACAGATTTTTTGCAGAAGGATACCTTAATTTCACTAGAAAGTACTACTTACCCTGGGACAACAAGAGAAATACTTAAACCTTTAATTGAAGACAAAGGCCATCAAATAGGTTCAGATATTTTTTTAGCGTTCTCACCAGAAAGGGAAGACCCAGGAAATAAAAATTTTAACTTATCAAATACACCTAAAGTAGTATCGGGTCTTACAGAATATTGCGCAAAGAAAGCTAAAAATTTTTATAGCAAGATATGCGATCAAATTGTAATGGTAAGTTCTCTTGAAGTTGCAGAAACTACTAAGTTACTAGAGAACATACAAAGATCTGTAAATATTGGATTAATGAATGAAATGAAAATATTTGCTGAGAAAATGGATATAAATTTATTTGAAGTAATTGATGCTGCTGCTACAAAACCATTCGGGTTTAGTAAATATTATCCTGGTCCAGGAGTAGGCGGACATTGTATTCCTGTAGACCCATTTTATTTAACTTATAAAGCAAAAGAATTTAATCTTGATACAAAATTTATTGAATTAGCTGGAGAGATAAATAGGTCAATGCCAAATTTTATTTTTAAAAATATTTCTAATGTTCTTAATTCTATGAATCTAGCTATAAGTGGTTCTAAAATATTATGTTTAGGACTCTCCTATAAAAAGAATGTGGCTGATACAAGAGAAAGCCCCCCAATAGAGATTTTTAATTTACTTAAAATTAATGGATGTGATGCAGATTTTTCAGATCCACATCTAGATTATTTTCCACCAACAAAAAGGTACGATTATAATGATCAATCGATTGATATAAATAAAAAAAATCTAAGTAAATATAATCTGGTAGTTCTTCTCACAGATCATGATGCCTTTGATTATAATTTCATACTAAATAACTCTTCTATAATAATTGACACTAGAGGTCGCTATCACTCTATGGGAATTAAATCTAAAAAAGTAATTATTTCATGAAAAGAAATATATCTGTTTTAGGTGCTGGTTATTGGGGTAAGAATTTAATTAGAAATTTCTCAGAGCTAGGGGCTTTAAAGTACGTTTTTGATTATGATCCAAAAATAACCTCAGAATTCAGCAAAAAGTATGACCTTGAAATTCAAGATTTAAATCAAATTCTTAAAGATGAAGATATAGAAGGTATTGTTGTGGCAACACCTGCTCATTCTCACTATGAAATTTGTAAATTATGTCTCGAGCATAATAAAAATATATTTGTTGAGAAACCAATAACACTGAATGTAGAACAAGCTGAAGAATTGATTTCCATATCAAAAGATAAGAGAAGGATCTTAATGGTCGGACATTTACTGCATTACCATAATCATTTTATTAAATTTAAAGAATTAATTTCTGCAAAAAAGGAAAGCCCATTAAGAATAGTAAGCCTAAGAAAGAGTCTCGGAAAAATAAGGGACAATGAGAATGTTCTTTGGTCATTTGCTCCACATGATATATCGATGATAAATAGCATTATTCCTGGCGAAATATCGAATATAAAAAAATTAGAAAGAAGTTACTTCAATAATAATCAAGATTCTGTTTTTCTTTCATTTCAGAAAGGCCAGAATAAAATTTTTGTAGATATTGAAGTAGACTGGGTCGAAATAAATAAAATTCAAAGAATATCAGCTTATTTTTCTGATGAAGTTATCGTTTTTGAGGATTCAGAGCCAGATCCCGGAAAAAAACTTTATAAGCTATCTATTCCTTTTACTAAAAATCAACTTATGTCAAAAAATAATTCCGACAGATCATACATAAAAGTTGATCAAAATAATCCATTGAGATCTGAGTGCAAACATTTTTTAGATTGTATAACTAACGAGTCCAATCCATTTACTGATGGTCTAGAAGCTTTGGAAGTGCTGAAATATTTAATATTATTAGATGAAGCTTAAAAAGATATAGTAGAAATGAAAATAAATTTTATTGATCTAAAAAAACAGTACCTTAAAAATAAAAAAGCTATTGATTCTGCAATAAATGGAGTATTGGATGACACAAATTTTATTCTGGGTAATCAAGTTAAAGAATTTGAAGAGATTTCAGAAGAATATACAGGTTCAAAATGTATTGGAGTTGCTAATGGCACAGATGCATTATTTATTGCGTTAAAATCTATTGGAATTGGTCAGGGAGATGAAGTAATTACCCCTTCATTTACATGGGTCTCAACTGTAGAAACAATTAAAATGACTGGAGCTAGACCTGTATATGTCGATATTAAATCTAATGATTTTAATTTAGATGAAGAGAAAATAAATTCTTTAATTACTTCAAAAACAAAGGCCATCATGAGTGTTTCAATTTTTGGAAGGTGCCCTAACTTAAAAAAACTTAAAACTATTTGTGAAGAGCATGGTTTACTATTAATTGAAGATGCTGCTCAAAGTTATGGAGCAAAAAGTGATGGATCTTTATCATGTTCTATTGCTGATATCTCAACAACATCCTTTTTTCCTGCAAAGCCACTTGGATGTTACGGAGATGGAGGAGCAATATATTCGAATAATAAAAAATTCTTTGAGGAGGCAAGCTTGATAGCTAGGCATGGCCAGAGTGGAAGATATAACTATTTAAGAGTTGGTGTGAATAGTAGGTTAGATACTATACAAGCAGCAGTATTAATTGAAAAACATAAAATTTTTGAAGAAGAGATTAAAAAAAGGAATTCAATAGCTAAGTTTTATGAAGAGAATCTATTGGAGTCTAATCTAATAACAACACCTGAAGTGCCCAATGAAGAAAATAGATCTGTTTGGGCACAATATACGATACTTTTAGACAATGATATAAAAGAAAATAGACAATTTATAATGGAATATCTCAAATCTGAAGGAATACCTTCAGCACTTTATTATCCAGTTCTTTTGCATAAAACAAATATTTATAAAGATGAGTGTACATTGCCAGTTTCAGAAGATGTATGCGATAGGGTCTTAAGTTTACCTATGCACCCTTATCTAGAAAAAGACGAAGTTGAGGAAATTTCTTATTTATTGAAAAAAGCAATTTCTGAAGTTTAAAAAATTTATGGGAATTAATCTTCTTAAAAGAGTTCTAAATATAGCTGGTATATCTACTTCTAAGTTTCTATTTATTACATTTTTACTTGCTTCAGTGAGCATATTGGATGTCACAGCCATTGGTTTAGTTCCATTGATTCTTTACTCTTATAATGACTCATCAAAATTGCCAGACTTCATGACAGATAATATTTATTTTAGTTTTGAATACCTTTTAGTCTATCTTGTTGCAGCCTTTATTCTAAAATTTATTTTCATAGTCATTACCAACGGATATGTTGTTAGAGTTGGCGTACAAAAGCATAAAGAAATAATGGTATCACTACTAGATAGGTACCAGAAGTACAATTATATTGATTTTTCAAAATCAGATCCAAATAATCTAATTAATATTTTAATTAATGCTGTACAGATTTTTATAGATAAAGCTCTTTATCCTTATCTAAAGATAATTCCAGATATCATTATTTTAGCTTCAATTCTCGGTGTAATTTTATATATAGACATATATATACCCCTATCAATTATTATCATTTTTGCAATCATGGGCGCTATTTTTTTTCTTACAACTGGATCCTTTATAAAGAAATGGGGCGCTGAACTTTTGGATGCTCTTTCTTCGATGTATGAAGTATCAAGAAAATCTATAGAAGGCTTTGAAGAAATAAAAACATCTAATTCGGGCAACTTCTTTGTTAAAAAACTTGAGATGCATGCTGATAAATATAAGGAAGCTGCAGCTAACCATCAGATTTTGTCGATGATACCTAAACAATTAATGGAAACAGGTTTTGTCGTCATATTTGTTTTGGGTATGTTCGTTTCTCAGGCTTATGGAGTGAGTTTTGATGACATAGTTCCTGTAGCTGGTGCAATTGCCGTAGCTTCTATAAGAATGTTGCCAATAGTAATAAATATAATGAGCTCTATCAGTCTAATCAGGTATGCAACAAGCTCAGTAGATATGTTAGAAAATGAATTGAATAATGTAAAAGCACATATAACTAACATTAGTTATATCGATAATTTTAATTCTATTTCTTTAGAGTCTGTAAGCTTTGGCTATGATAAGAATGTATTAATAGAAGATTTAAATCTTAAGTTAAATAAAAATCAGGTTATTGGAATTGTTGGTCCATCAGGCTCTGGAAAATCTACCTTGCTCAGGATAATTCTTGGTCTTATTCAGCCTGATCAAGGAAAAATAATAATTGATGGTAAAAAGAGAAAGGCTGATGAGGTTTTATGTTCAAGTTTATTGTCACAGAATAATTTCATTTTGAATGGTTCAGTTTTAGAGAATATTACTTTAGGCGAAATAGAATCTGATCATGATACACAAAAAATATATGAGTCTTTGAAAATGTCTGGTTTGTATGAATATATAAGTAAACAAGATTTAAAAGAAAACATGATAGTGGGTGATAAGGGAGAGACATTGTCTGGCGGTCAAATACAAAGGCTTGCTTTAGCAAGGATGTTTAATTCAAGTAAGGATCTGCTCGTATTTGATGAGCCAACTTCTTCTCTCGATCTTGAAAACTCAAAGATTATATTTAATTCATTACATAAAATTAAAAAAAATAAAATTGTTATTGTAGTAACTCATGATGAAAAACTTACTGACATATGTGATCAAACGATATCTTTGAAATAGTGAAGAATATAATAATTATCCATCAATACTTTGTTAAACCAGATCAAGCTGGAGCACATAGAGTTTATTCTCACGCAATGAATTTGTCTAAGGATGGTTTTAACGTAGTTGTTGTTACCTGTGATGCAAATGATTCTCAAAAAGAACTATGGACAGAAGAAAAATTAAATAAAAATTTAACTGTTTTCAGATTAAAAAATAATGGATATTTTCATGGAAAACAAGCATCTAATAATGAAAGATTCTCATCATTCTTGAGATTTTCATTTTTATCATTTTTCAAAATTTTTTTTATGAAAAAAGATATTATTTATGCAACAAGTACACCTCTAACAGTAGCTATACCTGCTTTAATTTTCAAAATTTTTTTTGGAAAAAAATATATTTTTGAAGTTCGCGATCTTTGGCCAGATGTGCCTGTTAGTCTAGGGTATTTAAAAAATAAATTCTTAGTTTTTTTAGCTTATTCACTAGAATACTTTGCTTATTTTTTTGCCAGTGCAATTATTGTTGTATCTCCAGGAATGAAAGATGAAATAAGACTCAAAGGATTTAAAAATAAAAAAATTTTTACAGTTGAAAATGGATGTGATGATTTTTTTCAGACTGAAAAAAATAAAACCAAAGAAAATTTTGGTTTGAATGAAAATATTTTAAAAAAAGATATTGTTGTCTATATCGGATCAATAACAGCAAATTATGGAATAGAGTACATACTACATTTAGCTAAAAGCATGCTTGAACTTTCAAAAGATGTTGTATTTCTGGTAGCAGGAGGAGGTTACATGAAAGATGAAATGATTTCAGAGGCAGAAAACCTGAATATATTAAATAAGAATTTTTTTTATTTAGGTTCAATTGCTAAAGAAAAAGTTCCTAAGCTATATTCTCTTTCAAAATTATCAATATGTGTAGTAAGAGATAGGCCTGAAATACAAAAGTATGCTGTAAATAATAAATTTTTTGATTCAATCGCAAGTGGAACTCCAATTTGTACAAATTTTGATAGTTTTCAAACTGATATAGCAAAGAAGAATGATTTCTGTGTATTTATTAAAGACTTAGATATGCAAGATGCAGCAAAAAAAGTATTAGAATATATAAATAATGAAGATTGGCTTATGGAAGCTTCAGGAAAAGCTAGAAGTGTTGCATTAAACCAATTTAATAGAGCTAAACAGAGTAAAAAGATTATTGAAATAATAAATGGAATATAGAGAAGATACTGATCTAATAGATATTAAATCTTTAATATCTATGCTTTGGAATAGAAAATATTTAATTTCAAGCATAACTCTATTTGGAGCAATTTTTTCAGTAATCTTTGCGCTTTCTCAAAACAATATATATAGAAGCATATCAATCTTAAAACCAGCTGAATCTTATCTTATTCAGAGCGGCACAGGAATTTCTTCTTTAGTTTCTCAATCTCCACTAAATTTGCTAACAGGAGCATCAGAAGTTGATGATAAGTTAAGTTTCTCACTTGAGAGAATGAAGAATTTAGATTTTTTTAATAATCTCTATGTAAAGGACGATTTTCTAGTTGATCTATATGCAGCAAAAAATTGGGATAGTGTAACTGGGGAACTTGAATATAATAAAAAAATATATGATTCAAATAATAATAAATGGACAAGAAAGGTAAATTTTGGTTCAGCAAAACCATCTCTTCAAGAAGCGCATAGATTATTCATTCGATCAAATTTTTCTTTATCGCTTGATGAACAAAGAAATTTTGTAACTCTTTCGATTGATCATATCTCTCCATTAGTTGCAGCTGAATGGAATCAGCATATTGTAAATGAGATAAATAATGAAATTAAAAAATATGATTTAGAAAAAACACAAAATGAATTAAATTTTCTTCAGGAAAATATAAATCTATCTGAATTTGCATCTATAAGAGATTCTATGGCCTTTTTAATGACTCAAAAAATAAACAAAATTTCTGTTATAGAATCTAGTCCAAATTATGTATTTGAGTATGTTCAGAGAGCATATGTTCCTGAAAGAAAATATGGACCAAGTAGAGCTCTAATTTGTATTTCTATTACGCTAGCATTTTTTATCATTGCCGTATTATTTTCAAGCATCTTGAATATTTATTCAGTTAACTTAAGAAAGATTAGAGGTTAGATTGATTAGTGTAGATCTGAGACCTTCTGTGGGGGTAATTGGATTCTTTCATATAATCTATTTTTTCTCAGTAATATTTTTTTTAGCTTATATTTATTCGTTAATATCACCAGAGATACTGATCTTAGATACTTCTGCTTATGAGATGCTATCAAAATTTCTTTTTTTTATATGTTCATTACTATTCTTGTCTTTAAGTCTAATCTTCAAAAGAATATCAATTTCTAAGACTTCATTTTTATTATTTCTTTTTATGCTATTTGTTTTGCTGAGAAGTTTGGTTGATTTTAATGGCATAGGAGAGTTTATTTCGTACGCCATAAGTCCTGGGGGAGGTATTTTAATACATACAATGATTGGATCATTATTAGTAGCACAACAAAACTATTTAGCGAATTACAGCAATCCAAGGAAAGTTAGAAAAATTCTAAATATAATTTTTCTAGCCACATTAATTATTATTGTTTCTGTTATGTTTCAAATCTTACAAAATATAAATGAAAGTATTTTTTTACTGGATATTTTAAAAGGCTATTATCAAGCACCAGGCAAAGCTTTAATAATGCTAATTATTTTTCTTCAGATATCTATCATTAACCTAAACTTACAGGCTATAAAAACTACTTTTGCAGACTCAATATTTTTAATTATTGCAGTTATATCATTATTTTGTTCGCAAGGTTTTGGATCAAATACAGCATTTATAATTATTTTATTTATGACAATTAATTTTTTTATTTTCAAGGCTTTAATAAATAAAAAATCTATCTCAAGATTATTATTATTGCCGTTACCAGAGAAAGTAGGTTTATCATTTTTTTCAAGATCATTTCAAAGCCTTTTAACAAATCAACTATTAGTTTTTTTGCTTATATTAATTTTTATATTAGTTATTGCATTTAATTACTTCTATGAATATCTAGCACTTTTTAGAATTTTCTCATTTGGAGACTTTGCTAGTTATGATTCTATAACATCAAGATACGAACTCTTATCAAATTTTGTTCCACAGGCTGAGATAGGAATTCTATTTGGGAATTTAGCATCTGATTTAATTACAACTGGCAGTGGAACTTATCCTCACAGCTTTTCACTTTCACTTTTAACTCATACAGGACTATTCGGAACCGTTATTTTTTTATTTTTTTTCATAAATTACGTAAACTCACTTTTCAGATTGAAATTAAAAAATCATGAGAGCATCAATAATGTAAAAGCTCATAAATATTTTTTAATTATTACAATGGCTATGATTTTTATATACTCAAATCTGGCAACATTTTTCTCATGGGTACCATTGTGGTTCTTTTTTGGTTGTACAATAAACATGTTTAATTTTCAAACATATGAAAAAAGTATCAGTTCTAGTTCATAACACGCTATTCTATGACTCAAGAGTGCTAAAAACAGCAACGTCTTTGTCAAAAAAATATAAAGTAGAAATAATCTGTCTCTATGATGATGAAGTGGATTTTAGTGGTAAAAACTATAATTTTGAAATTAAAAGATTAAAAATAGAATCAAAAAAACTAGGCAAAGGATTGTTTATAAATCTTATAAAATTTTTTGAGTTCATGTATAAGTCTTTGGCCATAATCAAGAGATCAGACTTTGTCCATGCAAATGATTTACCAATGCTTCCTATAGCAGTTTTATCAAAATTATTTGGAAGAAAAAAGGTTATCTATGATGCTCACGAATGGGAGATTGAGCAGGGACCAACTTCAAGGTTAAAAGTTTTCATTGGTTGGCTTGTAGAAAGAACATTTATAGGCTTTGCAGATAAGTATATTTGTGCAGGTTATATGACTAGAAAGCAGTATGCTAAAGTTTATGGAGTAGATAAATTTGAAGTTGTTCTAAATGTTCCTAATTTCACGAGCGTAAAACAGCATAATTACTTTCAAAAAAAATTTAATATAGAAAATGATAGAAAATTATTTTTATTTTCAGGCCTATTCACAGGAGGCAGAGATCTGGAAAATATAACAAAAACCTTTTGCGAGAATAAAGATGGTATAGATTTAATTTTATTGGGTTTTGGACCTATGGTAGAAGAAATGAAAGTCTTAGCAAAAGATCATTCAAATATACATTATCATCCTGCTGTGCCACCAGAAAATGTTATTGATATTGCGAGCTCAGCAGATTTTGGTATAGCTGGCGGTGAGCCTGGCATATGTTTTAGCTTTGATAATATGCTACCAAATAAATTTTTTACATACTTTATGGCAGAGTTACCGATTGTTTGCCCTTCATTGCCTGAAATGGAAAGAATAATAAGAAAGTACGACATTGGAACCATTTATCACCCTAAAGAGAGTGGATCATTAATTGCTGCAATAAAAGAAATAATTAATCATAATGTTGATGATTTTAAAATATCACTTAAAAGATGCAAAGAAGACATTAATTGGGAGAATCAAGAGAAGAAAATCTATAAAGTATATAGCTCTTAATTCATTCTCAAGAAAATTATAATTTAATTTATGTGTGGAATAAGTTTAATAGTCTCAAAAGATAACAATAAAGAAGTCATCAATAAAATTCATGACATTAATCATTTAATAAAGCATAGAGGTCCAGATGGAGATGGATTTCATTTTTACAGAAACTTATCAATTGGTCATAGAAGATTATCAATAATAGATTTAAGTGATAAAGGCGCTCAACCTATGAATTATGGTGACGATCTTGTTTTATCCTATAACGGAGAAATTTATAACTATATTGAGATTAGAAAAGAATTAATTATGAAAGGTTATAAATTTTATTCTGAAACAGATTCAGAAGTAGTTCTCGCAGCATATAAAGAATGGGGAGAAGACTGTGTTAATAAATTCAATGGAATGTGGGCCTTTGTTTTACTTGATAAAAAAAGAAATATTATTTTTTGTAGTAGAGATAGATTTGGGGTCAAACCCTTTTATTTTTACAACGATAATAAAGTATTTGTAAGTGGATCAGAGATCAAACAAATACTCCCTTTTCTAGAATCTAATCAATTAAATGAATCAGTATTTGAAATATTTCTTTTGACCCAATCTAATGGAACTACAGAAGAAACTTTTTTCTCAAAAATTATTAAATTAAATCCATCTGAAAATTTAATATACGATCTAAAAAGCAACACTTATTCAAGAAAAAAGTACTTTGATATTGAAAAAATTGACTTTGATGGAATGTCAGATGAAGAAATCCAAAATGGATATAATGAAATTCTTACTGATGCAATAAAATTAAGATTAAGATCAGATGTAAAAGTTGGTTCATGTCTAAGTGGCGGCATGGATAGCTCTACTATTGCTGCCAAAGCTTCAGAATTGTATTCATCAAATGAAAAATTTAGCGCTTTCCATGGCCAAGCAATAGAAAAAAAATGGGATGAAAGTAGTTATGCCAAAGATGTTTCAAAAAATTCTGATTTAGATTTGCATATAGTTGCACCTACTTCTAAACAGTTTGTAGATGTAATAGAAGATGTCATCACTCTTCAAGAAGAACCATTTCCTGGAACCTCTATTTTCATGGGGTACTTTGTCTTCAAAACGGCAAGAGAGCAAAATTGCACTGTTCTCCTAGATGGACAAGGAGGAGATGAAACACTTTTAGGTTATGAAAAGTATATTTCTCCTTATCTCTATCATGAGCTCACTCATCATGGCCCCCTTAAGTTCATAGATTCAATGCGTAAATGCTATAGAAATAATACAAATTTAAAAAGTGGTAATTTTGGCTATTTCACTTTATTAAAATATTTTGCAGGCCTCTATATGCCTAAAGCAAGAGAAATGTATAGCAGATATAGAAGTAGTTTCTATAAACAGCAAACAAAAACAAATAGCACGGCAAAAATGATGAATGATATTTCAAGAACTAGCTCTGATTTATTCAAATTGCAAAGACATGAGATATATAAGACTGTTTTACCGACTCTTCTAAATTGGGAAGATAAAAATTCAATGAGGTTTTCAATTGAAACAAGATTACCGTTTGTCGATTATAGGCATATTACATATGCGCTATCAATGCCTGCAAGATTTAAAATTAATAATGGATGGACAAAATATGCTTTGAGAAAATATTCAGAAAATATGCTGCCTGAACATGTTATTTGGAGAAAAAATAAATTTGGTTTTGCAGCACCAGAAAAAACATGGTTTGAGTCTAATAAAGAAGAATTTTTGAGCGAAATAAAACAATCTAAAATTCTTAAAGAATATTCAGATGTAAAACAAATTGAGGAGAATTTTGAGCATATGAATTTAAGAAGTGCATGGAGCTTAGCAAATATTGCAATTTGGGAAAGAATTTATAAAGTTAATTAATATAATTTTACTTTATGATTAAAAGATTTTTTGATTTTCTATTCTCTTTATTAATGTTAATAATTTTTAGCCCAATACTTATATTGGTTTCTTTAATTATTTATTTTGATATTGGAAGTCCAATTCTTTTTAAACAGGAAAGACCTGGCAAGAACGAAAAAATTTTTAAACTATATAAGTTTAGAACAATGAAAAATATTGTAGATTCAAATGGAATTCTTAAAGATGACATTTCTAGAATATCTTCAATAGGTAAATTTCTTAGAGAATCAAGTTTAGATGAATTGCCAAGCTTAGTGAATGTCTTAAAAGGAGAAATGAGTTTAGTTGGACCAAGACCATTATTGATTGAATATCTTCAATATTACAATAAAGAACAACAGTTAAGACATAATGTTAAGCCTGGAATTACAGGCTGGGCACAGGTAAATGGAAGAAACTCTATTTCTTGGGAGGAAAAATTTAAACTTGATGTCTGGTATGTGAGAAATAATTCTTTAGTATTAGATTTAAGGATACTGTTAATGACACTTAAAAAAGTATTTGCTAGAGAGGGTATAAATTCAGATGTAGATACTACTATGGAAAAATTTACAGGCAACAATAAAAATAATTTATGATTTCATTTCCTTCATGGCCTTCTTATAGTAATGATGAAGCAAATAAAGCAAAAAATATAATTCTTTCAAATAAAGTCAATTATTGGACTGGCACTGAATGCCGTAAATTTGAAGAAGAATTTGCCTCATTTTCTGATACAAAATACGCTGTTGGATTGGCAAATGGCACACTTGCTCTTGACTCAGCTTTAAAAGCACTTGATATAGGTAAAGGTGATGAAGTAATTGTAACATCGAGAACATTTATAGCCTCAGTTTCAAGCATAATAAATATTGGAGCAACACCAATTTTTGCTGATATTTGTTTAAATTCTCAAAATATAAAGCCTTCAGAAATAAAAAAACTTATCACTAAAAAAACTAAGGCAATAATGTGCGTTCATCTAGCAGGTTGGCCTTGTGAAATGGATGAGATAATTACTATTGCAAAAAAATTTAATCTTTATGTTATAGAAGATTGTGCTCAAGCGCATGGTGCAAAATATAAAGGCAGATCTGTAGGATCAATAGGACACATTGGTTGTTGGAGTTTTTGTCAAGATAAAATCATAACGACTGGAGGCGAAGGGGGTATGGTAACAACTAATAATGCTAAATTATGGAAAAAAATTTGGGCGTATAAAGATCATGGAAAATCATATGAAGCAGTCTATAGAAAAAAACATTCAGAAGATTTTAGATGGCTACATGAATCATTTGGCACTAATTTTAGAATGACAGAGATTCAAGGTGCAATAGGCAGATATCAGCTAAAAAAGATTAAAACGTGGACAAGATTAAGAAATAGGAATCAAGAATTAATTTGGAAAGCTTGTAGATCCTTAGAAGGGTTAAGAGTTCCAGAATTCAATAGTTATGGTTATGGTAAAAATGATGAAACAAAAAGTGTGCATGGAGCATATAAAACCTATGTTTTTGTTAAAAGTAATAAATTAAAATCTGGATGGAATAGGAACAAGATAATTTCAGAAATAAAAAAACAAGGAGTGCCATGTTTTTCTGGATCATGTTCAGAGGTTTACCTTGAAAAAGCTTTTAATAAAACTTCCTATAGACCAAAAAAACGCTTGAAAAATGCTAAAGAATTGGGCGATTCATCACTAGTTTTTCTTGTACATCCAACACTTAAAAAGTCCGATATAGAATTTTTTTGTAAGATTATTAAACAAGTAATGCATGCAGCAGTATCTTAATAAAGAATAAAAGCTAGTTTTTATAAGGGTTAAGAATTATTAAATAAGTCTTTTTAATGTTGAAATAAGCGCTATAGGGTATAATTTTTATAATAAATGAACAGAATAATTTCAGTTTTAATATTTTTTTCCTTGATTGCTTACCCGCAATCTTCAGATGATTTGTCAGAATTACTTAAAAATAATCCTGAGCTAGTAAATGAATTTGAAAAAAGTGATTTATCCAGTGATGCCCGCCAAATTAAAGGCGAAGATAAATCAATAGATAGCGAAGAAGAGACTGTTTATGTATTAGATGAGCCTAACGAAAAATTTGGTTTTGATTATATTGTAAGTATTCCTAAATCTATATCATCAACTTCTGATCTTCCAGTTCCAAATGATTATCGTATATCTCTTGGAGATAAGCTAAAGATCATATTAACTGGAGGTAAAAAAGATATTCTAAGTCTAGAGGTGTCTATGGATGGTAGTATATTGTTTCCAGAACTCGGAACAATAAATGTTTTTGGAGATTCAATCCAAGATTTAAGGAAAAAAATTAAAGAAATAGTTGAATTGTCATATGTTGGAACAGAAGTTTCGGTAAGCTTAGAAACACTTGCTGCAAAGAAAATAAATATAATTGGAGCAGTAAAGAATCCTGGAACTTATATAGTGAGTCCATTTAGTACCGTTACATCTTCTCTTGCATATTCTGGTGGATTTGAAGATTACGCTTCATTAAGGAATATCACTGTAATAAGAGAGGGAAAAGAAATTAATTTTGATTTATATGATTTTTTAATTTTTGGCTCCAGAGATAGCGATATAAATATTCAGCAAGGTGATACTATCTCTATTAAAGCAACAAATAATCTAATTGAAATATCTGGTTCAGTAAATAGGCCAATGATTTACGAATATAAACCAGATGATCAATACTCAGATTTGATTAATTTTGCCCTAGGTCCAAATAGAGAAGGTAACGATAGAAATATATCAGTTACCATAAATAAAGACGGAAAAAAAATAACTAAAAAAATAAATAAAGAAGACTTAATTGGCAATAAAAAAATAGAAGCTTTATATGTAGGCAACTATGTAAATATTAATGAAAAAGATCTTTTTGTTTCAGGAGATGCTGTAACTTCAGGTTTTTATCCTATCTCAAAAGAACAAAATTTATTAACATTTATAAAAAAACTTAAATTTTCTAGTGATGTATATCCATTTTATTCAATTCATGAACAATCTTCTTTAAGCGGATTGGTAAAAACTATTGACTCATTTTCTTTAGCAGATCCTGCCTCATATTCAGGCTTGAAAGTTTTCAAGAACTCTAAGTTACATTTTTTTAGCAGAAAAGATATTGAATTAATGCTAGAAGAAGAAAATAAAGAAGAAAATAAAGAAGAAAATAAAGAAAAAGATAAGGCTGCTTTTAATTTAACTGAAATTGATCCCAAAGAATTAAAGTCTATATCGTTGCCAAATAACTCCATAAGAATTCCTATAAAGGGAGAAATTATTCCAAGACAATTACATTTATTTTTTGGATCAAATACTAAAATTGATTTTTCAAAAGTTTCTGTTATTACATCTGATTCTATATTTACGAATGCATATAATGATATTTTTAACGCAGATGACGTGATAGCTATTTCATTTCCTGCAGTTAGTGAAAGTATTATTGAGGTTAAGATAGAAGGGGAAATCTTAAATCCTGGGGTATATGCAGTGCCAAGTTCTACTAATCTAGAAGAATTATATATTTTGGCAGGAGGTTTACGTAATAAAGCATTTCAATCGGGAATTAGTATATTTAGAGAAGAAGTTAAAGAAAAGCAAATCCAAGCAATAAAAGAAGCAAAAGCACTTCTAACAGATAATATGATTCAAAAATCAACCAGTATTTCTGAAGGAGGGATGGTAGATATAAATTCAATATTGCAGCTTGCAGAGTTAATTGAGCCAAATGGTAGAATAGCTGGAGAATTCAGTCAAAATTCTGAAACCTCAAAAAATTTTATACTAAAAGATGGCGATTCAATTCTAGTCCCATCATTATCATATGAAGTTGTTGTTCAGGGAGAGGTCTTAAATTCATCATCTTTCATTTACGATAAGTCGATGAATTTTAAAGAATATATTGACGCAGCTGGAGGTTTTTCAGAGTACGCTGATAAAAGAGCAGTTTTTATAATTAAAGCTAATGGATTATCTGTGAGTGCTGGAAATAACATATTTTCTGGCACTTCAATTATTGAACCAGGAGATACTATTGTTGTGCCTAGAAATCTAGACCAGCTAGAACCGCTTCCTGTTATCAGTATGGCAACAAAAATAATTGCTGATATTGCATTCTCCGCAGCTTCTTTAAATGCAATACAAGACTAAATTAGTATTCTTGCTATTAATTGGAAATTTTATTTTTTCTGATTCAATTAAATACAATAATCCAAATAATCATGGAGTGGTTGGTTTAATAAATACACCTACAGCAAGATTTTATGATGAATCTTCTGCTGCATTTACAGCATACAGAGGAGATCCTGATAGAAAAATTACATTGACCTTAATGCCTTATGATTGGTTTGAAGCATCCGTATTTTATACAAGCATAAAAGGCCTTCCTTATGGCAATGGTTTTAATCAAGACTATAAAGATAAAGGTTTTAATACAAAATTTCGTATAAAGAAAGAAGGCAAACTACCAGCAATAGCAATTGGATTTAATGATATTGCTGGTACTGGCCTCTACTCCTCAGAATATATTGTTGGAAGCTATGGAATAAATAATCTTGATATTAGCCTTGGAATTGGTTGGGGAAGATTAAGTGGTGGAAGATTTAAGTATGATAATTTATTTGGAGACATTGATGAATCTTTTTTAATACGTGATTCAGAAACTGATCAAGGTGGAAAACTAAATACAAATAATTATTTTTCAGGAAAAGATATGGCTTTCTTTGGGGGTGTAAGCTATCTGATAGATAAAGATTGGCTTTTTAAATTAGAGTATGATTCAACAGATATACCATTAAGTTTTGGTTTTCCAGAAAGGAGCGCATCTTATAATCTTAGTTTTGAATATATTGGAAATGATAATTTTGCCTTAGCTTTAAATTATGAAAGAGAAGATTACATAGGGCTTAAATTTATTTGGAAAGGCAATTCATCGGAATATAATTCAAAACCTTTTAAAAATAATCAGCCTTATGAAACTACACCTCATGGAAAACTAAGATCTCTTTTAGATTTTAATGGGATTCAAGTGCAAAAAATAAGCACGTCGGGAGATTATTTGATTCTAGATGTGGATGAGTATAATTCTTATTCGAGCTTAAGCTCTATTGAATCAAATTTAGAAAATTCTATGGATAATTCAAATATAAATTATGAAGAAGTTATAGTCAGTTACTCAATAAATAGTTTAAAAGCTAAAACAATAGAATCGTCTAATTTTGCAGATATTGACTCAAATAATATTGAGATATTGTATGCCAGAGAAAAAGATTCAACATTTTCTTATTCACCAAATTTTGTCTTAAGGCCTTTTATTGCTGGAAGAGAAGATTTTTTAAAAGTTGCCTTAATGGCTGAGTTTAATACTCAGTATATCTTTAAAAATAAATTATTCTGGAGCACAAATTTAAAATATGCTTTATGGCAAAATTTTGATGACTTATACATACCTCCTATTGATACATACCCAAATCAAGTTAGATCAGATGTTAAAGATTATTTAAATAATTTTCAGGATAGGCTCATTTTAGGTAGGTCTCAATTAGATTTTTTCCATTCTTTTTCTGAAAATAATCATATACAGGTATCTGCTGGCATATTTGAAGAAATGTTTAGTGGTTATGGTATCGAATATTTATGGAATAAGAATGATCTCCCCTTTGCTATAGGTTTTGAAGCATTCGAAGTATATAAAAGAGATTATGATTTAGCCTTTGGTTTATTAGATTATTCTAATATCACTGGCCATGTAAATTTCTATTATGAGAATAATTATATTTTGCCATTTTCTCTTCAGATATCATATGGAGAATATTTGGCTGGAGATAAAGGCTATACATTTGATTTATCGAGAAGATTTAATAATGGAGTTATCATGGGAGGCTTTTTTTCTAAAACAGATGTTACAGCAGAACAATTTGGAGAAGGTAGTTTTGATAAAGGTATCTATTTCAAGATTCCTATTTATGGTGATTGGTTTAATTCCCTTTGGAGGCCTCTAACTAAAGATCCAGGAGCAAAGCTAATAAGAAAAAATAATCTCTATGATTTTTTACGCAAATATAAATATTAGCTATCTACTCCATCACTTTCATTCAGATAGAAATGTTTTTTTATTTTATCTTCATAAACTTTAGAAACTTCTCTGCCTGAAGCAATGCTAAAATCTTCTAAATCATGAGTTAATATTGTTCCTGAGTCGATCGTTGAATATTTGCCAATTTTTAAGTTCTCAAAAATAGTAGATCTCGTTCCAAAAAAAGCTGATTCGCCTACTTTGCAATTACCATTGATCATAACTTGTGGTGAAAGAATGCTATTTTTTCCGATTATGCAGTCATGACCTATTCCAGAAAAAAAGTTAACAGAGACATTAGACTCAATAACGGTATTTGTGCTTACTATAGCATTAGGCCCGATATAGCAACCTTCACCAATTATTGAAGTTTCTGAAATTATAGATTTTGGATGAATAAAAGTATGCAGATCATAATTTTTTGATTTATAAAATTTAAATAATTTGTTATTTAGCTCCCAATTTCCTGTTGCAATATGAAGAGAATATTCATTTCCTAAATCATCACAAAATAATTCTCCGAAGTGTATTAAATCTTTTGTCCTTTGTTTTAAAATACAATTTTTATCATCATCCAAAAAACCTATGATATTTGAGGATTCATCTGAGCAAAAAAGATCATAGATTTCATGACCAAAACTACCACCTCCAGCAATTATTACCTTCTTATTATTCACTTGTTAAATATCCAATTTTAATCAACTTTTATAAGCTTTGACATTGAGCCAAATAAATCTATTCCATCCCATATCTTATCAAATGATAAAGCATTTCCTATATTTACAAGTCTTAGACCTCCATAGGTTGACATTAAATTAAGTAATTTATCTTTATCTGAGCTATTAAAACCAAAGGATGATATTGTCTGGGTTTTATCACTTAACAAGGGAATAATTTCGTCTAAATCTTCTATTTCAATATGAAATATTGATCCACCTCCATGAAAATAGTCATAAATGCTATTGTCTATATTAACTTCAGAAACGTTTAATATATTATTTATTGAATAACTTTTGGTAGAAATCCCTTTTCCTGAAACTTCATTCAGGTTAACAAATTTACTTATAACAGTTGATGTATCAGGACTTTTCTTCTTCTTTTGAACAATGTTAACAAGCCTATTGTATAGATCTAATTTGTCTTTTGGTTTGCCATAATAAATAATTGCCTTAGGGGAACCACAACCCATTTGATCAAACCAAAAAATATCGTTAAACAATTTCTCAGCTATTTCATTTTTCTTGTCTGAATCTTGACTTTCAAACTCATTTGAATTTATTAAGCATAATGATTGTCTATCTGGAAAATTTATACAACTTGCACTAGGTTTAAGCTTTAAATTTGATATAGTTTCTATCTTTTTATTGCCTCCCCAAACAATCCTTAGATCACAAATTGAGCTTAATTCGCTATTAGAATTAGAGTTTAGTGGGTAATTGCAAAACAAATTTTTATTTGCCTCCTGATTCTCTTCTAAGACCTTAATTATCTCTCTTATAATCCAATCCGAGAGTGAGTTTAATTCAGTAGGCAGTCTTACAACATTAATGTTACCCATCAAGAAAGATATAGCCCAAGAATATACAAACATGGTATCAACATTTTGAGGAGGAAGATGAAAAGCAATCCCTTTTGCTGAGGGAATACAATTTTTTGGTAAATTTTCTAGGTATTCATCTCTAAAAGATTTGATTGAAGATGGCCTTAACCAATAACCTAAAACAATTATTTGGGGATGGCTGTTACCAAATTTCGATTTAAGAAATCTTTTTGATAGTTCGCTTAGAATTTTGATTCTCTTTTCAGAGAAGGGCACCACTTTTTTTTGGCTTAACTCGCTAAGCTCATTTGCTAGATTATTTTTTTTAGCTTCAAAAATTCCCTTTGAATTAAATATTTTTAATTTCAAGATGTTTCTCCAATGACATCACTACAGCCTCTTAACTCAGCTTTCGGGACTCTTCCAATTATACGCAACCCTTTACCCATCCATCCATCGACATTAGGATCTATATTTTCGATAATGCCTAAATCTTCAGTAAGGAGACTATTTCCTGGGTAAGATGTAGGAAGCATTGATAAAACTTGTATTAAGCCTTCTTTTCCATTTGGAAGCGGTTCAAATGTTTCAGGATCTCTTATAATTACATCAGCAAAATTTGGTGGGTATAGAAGATTGCTAGGACCTTCAAAAAAAAGTGAACCAATCTGCTCAACCATTCCATAAAAATTATATATTGAATCTAAATTAAACTCTTCTGTAATTGAAGATCTAAACTCATTTGGACTTACTGCTTCTTCAATCATTTTTTTCCAACCCCCAGAATGTATTAACACTCCATTAGATAAATCTAATCCATGGCTTTTAAATTTATTGTAGAATTCTTTCCACACCATAAATGTAAAACCGAACATAAAAAATGGTTTTCCCTTATATTTTTTGAGAAACTTTTTTACTTCTTTAAAATCAGGTTCTCCATTTTCATCTAAAGCAAAATGGTGGTCTGTGCCATATCTCATTAAACCTAGAACCCCAGCACCTCTAGCACTCATTAATTTCGGATTATTAAAAACACTTTTAGTGTCTATTACTAGCATTGGCAATCTTTTTGCCCCTAAAAATTTACTCAATGAATTAGCTAAAGCTTTTTGCTGAATTGTTGAAGCAGATACATCAAGGAAAATTTTACTAACATTTTGTCCTGTAGTTCCGCTGGATGTTAATGTAATTTTTATATCTTTAGTTTTTGTAGAAATTAAATCCAAGTTTTTAAAAATAGATACTGGCAAATAGGGGAAATCTTTAAGTGATGAGTAATCAGTAAAACCTTTCCACATAGAATTTAAGATTTTTTTATATTCAGGACATTTTCTGTAGTGAAATTCAGTTAGAGTATTTAACCACTTTAAAAGCAGTTTATTCTTATCATCTTGAGGCAAAGAATAAGGCTTATCTCTAAATGCCTCTTTTTGTAGGTTTTCTATATTCAATAACATTTCTAAAAATTATTTAGTGATTTAAAATCTGTCTTACCTCTTGCATTTACTGGCAACTTATCTATAAATTTTACAATCACTGAATTAAGCGGAATTGTAAATTTCGATGATATTTTTTCTTTCACATCATCTTCAATAGCCTCAGAAGAATCTCCTTCACAAAAAATAATAAGTTTTTCTTTTCTTTCAATAATAGCGAAATTATCCTCTCCTTGGTTGAGGATTTTTTGCACTTCATCTAAATTAACTCTCAGACCATATATTTTTGCAAATCTTTTAAGTCTACCTGTAATAAATAACTTATTATCTTTAATGTATCCAATATCTCCGGTATTTATTTTTCTTTTATCATTTGGTTTTTTAGACAAATCTTCAATATTTTTGGCATATCGAAGCATAACGTTTGGCCCTTCATAGAAAATTGTTCCTTCTTCATAACCTTCATTATTTAAATATTCATCCTCTATTGTTAATAAACCGTCCTCTAAAGCTTCTCCAACGCTATTTGAATAATTCAGAAAATCTTCATGTTTAAGTGTGGTTATTCTTGGAGAAGCTTCCGTTTGTCCATACATCACAAAAAATGACCCTCCTTTTTTATCAATATAATCATAAGTAGCCTTTCTTAGGTTCATGTCTAGATGACCCCCCGCCTGTGTCATTGTTTTTATTTTATTTAATCCAAGTCTTTCAAAACCTAATTTATGCATCATTTCGTAATGAAACGGAACTCCTGGAAAGTGATTTACATTTTTTTCTTCTATTGTTTTCCAAAATTCTGATTGCATGATGCTTAGGTTAGATAAAACAACTTTTGCTCCTGAAATAAGATGACTAGTTATTACCGAAAGTCCATATGAGTAATGAAAAGGAAGATATCCTGCCCCAATACTTTCTTTATCTATCCTCAAAATATCAGAAATTTTTATGGCATTATGTGATAAATTTTCATTTGATAGAACAACAAATTTAGGGCTACCTGTAGAACCTGAAGTTGACAACATAAGATAATTTTCATCATATATTTCAATATTTTCTTTTGAAAATTCTTTAAGAGTTACAGATCCATTATGTTCATGGAATATAAAATTCGGTTTATATTTTTCATTTAAATTATTTGCTGAATCATACGGTAGATTGCTGTCAAGTAACGCAACGCAATGGTTTTTTTTTAAGCATGCAAAAGTAAATGCAAGATGTTCTATACGGTTGTCTATATAAGCAAATATGAGAGATTTTTTATTAGGAGTTTTTTTTAGCCAGTAATCAATTTTTTTTTTAAATTCTGACTTTGTTACCCATTCTTTGTGCGAATCATCTATAAAAATTTGATTATTTTCATCATAATTTTTAAGAATGTTGTCTACAAAATTAATCAAATTATCATTCCTCCATCTACACCTAAGACTTGACCAGTTATGTAGTCAGATAAATCTGAAGACAAGAATAAGGCTGCCTTAGCTATATCTTCAGGTTCACCAATTTTTTTCATTCCTATGCTATCTAGTCTTTCTTGGTGTATTTCTGGAGGTATGTCTTTAATCATGTCTGTATTTATATAGCCAGGTGCAATAGCATTAACTCTTATATTCATTGGAGATAATTCTTTTGACGCTGATAAAGTTGCCCCGATTACGCCAGCTTTTGAAGCTCCATATACAATTTGCCCTTTATTACCGAATCTCCCAATTATTGAAGAAATATTTATGATGCTTCCTCCACCACTTCTGCTCATTAATCTTGAAGCAGATTGTGTCATATAGATTATGCTCTTTAAATTAACGGAAAGAGTAGAATCAATATCCTCTTCCTTTATCATTCCTATTAATGAATCTTTAAGAACACCCGCATTATTAATAAGAATATCCAACCTTTTGAAATTCTTGAAACATAACTTTACTAGCTCATCAGCATTTTTTGGATCTGCAATGTCACCAAGATAAGGTAATGCAGTTATTTTAAATTCATCAGATAGCTTTTCAGCCTGTTCTTGAAGGGTTTTAGGGTTTGATACCCCATTTATGATTATATTAGAGCCTGCTTGTGCAAGTGTAGTTGAAATTGACTTACCAATACCTCTTGATGATCCAGTAATTATTGCTACTTTCCCGTCGAGGTTAATTTTCATAAAATTTTATAAATATTTCTGCATAATTTCATATGCTTTTTCAAAAGAACTTAGATCGAGGACATCTTCCATATCCATCATACAATCAAAATTAGACTCTAGTTCTGCAATTATCGCCATATGAGCAACTGAATCCCAACCGGGATATTCGTTATAAATTATTTTTTCAGTAGAAATATTCTCTTCAATTTTAATAACCTCTTTAAAACAATTTAAAATTTTCTTTTTAAGGTCTTCCATGTGGCGATATTAAACTATTTTTTTCTTAATTGCATTATTCTTTGTCTCATCCATTCCGTATGCTCAAGAGCTCCAAAACCTGTTACAACACTATCTTTAGCGACATCTGTTATTACAGTTGAACCTAAAGTTATCTTTGAGTTGCTGCCAACTCTTATTCCATTTGAAATAGTTATATTTGGCGCAAGATAAGCGCCATCTTCTATAAAAACTCTTCCAGCAATAGAAGATTGATTAGCAATCAAAACCTTTTTTCCGATCTTGCAATCATGCCCTACATGAACTTGGCTATCAATTAATGTTTCGGAACCTATTTCTGTAAAGCCACCAAAAATTGCTCTTGAAACAGTGCAATTTGACTGTATTTCTACACCTTGGCAAATTTTTACCCCTCCAGATTGAGGGATAATTTTTTGGGGCTTGTTTTTCTGTTTAAAAACTTGAAATGCGTTGCAGCCCAATACTGTATTTGCCCCAATAATGCAGTTATCTTCAATAATAGTTCTATCATGGACAACTGCGTTATCAAAAATTTTCACATTTTTTCCTATTTTCACATTGTTTAAAGAAATACAAGCATTTTTACTTATCTCGCAAGAAGGATGTATCACGGTTTCAAAATTTTCCCATTGGAAATTATCAATTTTAGAAATTTCTTCATGAATTCTGAAAGCGCTTTCAAGCGGTTCATCAGATGTTAATAAAAATTTAGAATCATCAACTAAGTCTGCTAAAGAAGGAGGAACAATTAAGCCAGAAACATCATCAATCTTGTTGCAAGACTTTATATGTTTTTCTAGTGTACAAGGAACAAGTCTCTTCTCAAGAGGACTTTCTAATTTTGTCACATAAGAAAAGCTGCCATCCCTTATTATTTTAAACCCATCTACATTTTTTATTTCAGACGCTTTTAATGATTTTCCAGTGAACATACTTTAATTATAATTTAAAGATATAGAGTTAGTCTCTACCTCTATAAAATTTGAGAGAATGCAAAAACCTACGTATTTAAATTAAGTTCCTGTACCTGTACCTGTACCTGTATCTGTACCTGTACCTGTACCTGGATCAGGTGTAGGTGCTGGCGTAGGT
>CEUZ01262588.1_pt1 | contig 25664 bp, 24 predicted proteins | sample 361511 | NCBI WGS metagenome assembly CEUZ01 (sample SAMEA2622822, study PRJEB7988) | marine metagenome | biome: marine biome (ENVO:00000447); feature: surface water layer (ENVO:00002042); material: "saline water (ENVO:00002010), including plankton (ENVO:xxxxxxxx)" | depth 5 m | reverse complement strand
ATGACAGGGCCTTGATGCTCGTCCATCCAATTCAGGGTTTCTTGGTCTGTGCTTTCGTTGTTAACGACCAGAATCTCGATTTCTGATCGTGTCTCTGTTTCTTGTATTCCTTGGACACATTGAGAGATCAATTCATGTCGGTCGCGTGTGGGAATAATTATTCCGATCTTGGGTTGTCCTAGTACCGGATAGTGAATGTTGTAGGTCCCTGGATCTATGCCTTCTTCTGCCTCTCCTGTCACTCCTCTTCTCGTAAGTGCTTCGGTCAGTGCTCGCTGGCCTGCCTCCCATGCGTCATTTTTTTGGTCCACTCCTGCAGATGTAGACCCTGGCAGTACTCGCCAGTGATAGAGGTTGCGTGGGATGTGGACTATCTCGTTTGTCGATTCTGTGGCCCGTAACGTCAGGTCGTAGTCTTGCGCTCCATCGAAGCCAGTTCGCCATCCACCTATACGTTGAATTAGTTGACGGCTGAAGACTGCGAAGTGGCACACATAGTTGTATGACAAGTGCAGATCGGGAGACCATCCGGATTTGGCGTAGCTATGGTCGTACGAGCCGTCGGCGAACAGTTTGTCTTCGTCTGTGTAAATGAACTCAACTTTCGGGAAGCGGTTGATGGTTCTCACTACTTCGGTCAGAGCATCGGCGCGAAGAAGGTCGTCGTGATCAAGCAGAGCTATGTACTGCCCTTCGGACATTTCAAATGCTGTGTTTGATGCGGCTGCGATACCACCGTTGTCGGTTCGTTCTAGAAAATTGATTCGCTTGTCGAGTGCTGCGAACTGTTTGCATAGAGTTCGGGGTCCGTCGGTTTCGGAGTAGTCATCTACGAGACATAGTTGCCAGTTTTCATATGTTTGGGTTCGGACTGAGTTGATGGCGGCTTCCAGAACGTCAAGCGGGGTGTTGTACACGGGGGTGATGACCGAGATCAGGGGTCGAGTTTGGAGATTTGTGCCGGGTTCTGTGTCGGGGTCAGTTGCCGCTTCGTGTTGCGTGCGGCGGTATTGTTTGAGATCCATTCGGTGGCGTTTGCCTGTGTTGTCCGATAACAGCCAATCGGTAATCGGCGCTTCGGGCGTTGCTGCCCTAATCATGAGTGTTTCGAGTGCCTCTGCGAGGCCTGTTTCTCGTGGCTCCGGTCGTTCAGGGGGGCGTCGTCGACCAGCTGCTCTCGATATGGCTGACCCGATCTCCGCTCGTTCGACTATTTCTAGATCCCATTCGCGGGGGTCGTCGACGTGGGCAGCAGCCTGCGGTGTCGCAACGATTGGAAGTCCAAAGGCTCGCGCGGCGAGCAAGTGAGCCCATGCCGTTCCTCCGTTTTGGCGTGTTGACACGATCATTGACGCGTTTTTGATTTGGTCGCTAAGGGGGCCATTTCTTTCAACGTGTTCGAGGTTGCCGAGCTCACGACGCCATAGTCCGAAGCCACGTTCTGTTACTAGGAGCGGCGGTTCAGTCGCCGGGTCGAGGGTGGGCAGAATTTGTTGACTGAAGTGTTGAACTGAGTCCAGGTCGGGTTCTCCGAACTCTCGGTGGGGTGCTGCTAGTAGCAGGGGCCGCGTTCCGTTCGACGCGTCGAGTCTGATGTTTGGTGGGTGAACCACTCTGATGTTCGTTGCAACGTTTAGGGCTTCAATTTCGTTGTGTTCCGATTGAGAACACACCCATATGTGATCAGCTAGGGCTATGACCTCTCTGTCGCGTTGGCGTCGCAGGCTTGCAACAGTGTCACGACCAGCCAATTCATCATCTGCTACTAGGTCATCGGCCAGGTCAGGTCGTTGAAGTGTCAGGAGAGTCGTTCCGTTGACGACGATCGTGGCATCGGGGTTATGCGCTCGACAAAGTGAAACCATCCGGTAGGCGGAACTATTTCCGCAGAACATGAATATGTCGCTGTGGTTTGTTCGCCACCAATCAGTTGAATCGAGGCCTGTCGTTTCTAGTGGTGTTCCGTAGAGCTCATTTCGGTCATCTGGTGGGCCGTTGAGGACTAGTCGTGTCTCCGCGTTACTTGCAATGATTTCCTTGCATATCTGTTCGCTCCGCCAACTGGTTGGGTCTATTCCTGGTCGAGGGATCGTGTCTAAAACGATGGTGATCATTGTTCGAGGGGATGTTGAATTCATCCCTTTCCAAATTGGCGACGAAGCCAGTGAAGAACCTTTAGGGCATCGCGTTCAATTTGAGCTACGACGCTGCTCCAGTCAACACTGCGTTGCAATCTGGCGGGCCCTTGATCGCGTTCTGCGATGTCCATTTCCAATTGATTAAGCCGATTGTGTTGCGCGCGCAGCGCTCGGCGGTTGTCGTCGACTTCGTTCTCGGCGATACCAAGTTTCGCTTCGAGGTTGAGGAGATCTTCTCGCATCCGGTCGATGGTTTGTTTTGAACGGCGCCGTTGTTGATTCCACTGGATTGCCTGTCGTTCGTGAAGGGTTACGATTTGGCGGTTGCGTTCCCTTTCTTGAGCCGCCGTTCGGTCTGAAATTGTCCGATCAAGTCGAAGGAGAGCTGTTTGTTCAACGATTTCGGCTAGGCGCTGGATTTTGTGTTCCAACGTCGTGTCCGGTTGCGGATGGGAGATACCTGATGTGGCGGACCAAAGGTCTCGTTGAATGGTTTGGCTATCAGAAGCTTCGGTAATGAAAACCGCGCGGCCGTGCAGGACTTGGGCAAGGTGTTGCACAGCGGGGTCTTCGGTAACGACAACGGCTGCGTGTTGAATGAGTGCACCAAATTCGTCGGGGTCGAGGTCGCTGCCTACATCGGTTGCTGTTTGGTTGTGTCGTTGCAGTTTCGCAGCGAAACGACTTTGTTCTGCTCCTGAACCGATAAGAGATATTGGGATTGTTTTAGATAACGCGTGTCGAGCGATTTCGGTGGCAACAGTTTCCGATAGGTCGTTGCTTACGTCTACAACTATCGATTCTCGGAGAGACGGAGCGGGGTGGTTCGCTTGTGTGAGGTCAGGTAGGAGGTATCGGGTCAACAATGCTGCGGTGTCGTGGAGGGTCAATTCGACAACGGCGGGGTCAATTCCGAATTCAATCTCTTTGTTCGCTAGTCCATGTCCCAAGATGACGTCTAATTCGCTTTCCAATTCGTTGATGTCTTCTGGCAATTGGTTGATTGTGAGTGTTCGGTCATCGGCCCACAGCGGTGGTGTCGATTGTTCGACGAACCAGTGGATGTCGACTGGCCCATTCCGCCATTCAATTTCGGTCCCTAAAGCTCGGGTCGCCAGCCAACCAACGGGGTGACGTTCGTCGTTGGGGAGGACGATTCCAACGTTCAGAGTTTCTCTCCCGGTTGGTTCGGATTTCTGGGATGTCTCTGTTGGGGCTGTTTTTGTTGATTCGATCGAATTCATCGATGCAGCCTCCAATGGGTGACAGCTAGCTCATGGCCGGGCTTTAATGATTGTACGCGTCGCAGTTAGGTCAGTGGCCGCGGCTCAACTCAGCGATTCGGGTGACCGGGTGAACCCTTTTGGTGTGGGACCGGTGGTTGCCATTTACCTAAAAGGTCGGTGAGGCCTTCACGTTCGGGTGACGATCCGGGAACGATTCGCAAGGAATGTGATCTTTCCCATGCGTCATGGACGTGCATTCGGTCTCTATCGGTTATGGAGGTAGATAGCAGATAATCACCGGCGAGCAGTGCGAGCTTGTCGATGACAAAGTCGACATATCAGCGGCCGGCGCTGATGGAGCCTGTGTGAAGTTGCTGAAGCGCGCTGTTCGGTGAAGCGAGGTGCACTCCTGTCGCATGATGAAGTTTTATTGCGAAAACGGGGTCGTCAACCAGGGTCTCTGCCTCGTACCAAAGTCGAATAACAAGTGTGTCCCCAGAGCTGGGTAACGGGTTTGCGAGCCATTGGTCGTCGAGGTAATCGACATGGAAAATACGCATTTCTCCGCTCCCTCTCCGAACCTCTATTTCGGTAAGGGAGGTGTCGGTGTGTATGGGATCATCGTCTTCGTCTCGCAGTTTTTCCGCTTCTTGCGCGTTGACCGAATCGAGGTACGCCCAGCAGACTTCGGTGGCTTCGCCTGCTTGCATGAGGGCGCCGTGGTCGAGCCAGCCCACTTCATCACATAGCCCTTCGACTAATGGGAGTGAGTGAGAAACAAGAACGATAGTTGTGCCTGCCCGACGCAGTTCATACAGGTGTTCAAGGCATTTGCGTTGAAACGCTTCGTCTCCTACGGCGATCACTTCATCGATAAGGAGTATCTCTGGGGCGACATGCACTGCTACTGCGAATCCAAGCCGGACGTACATGCCACTGGAGAGGATCTTCACCGGCGCGTCAATGAAGTCACCAATGTCACTAAAGTCGATGATTTCGTCGACTGCTAGGTCCATTTCCTTTCTGGTGAGGCCAAGAATTGCTCCATTCAGGTAGATATTTTCGCGCCCGCTAAGTTCTGGGTGGAATCCCGACCCGAGTTCTAACAGTGCTGATACCCGTCCATTAACTTTTAGTTGTCCGCTACTGGGTGTATGAATGCCGGCCATAAGTTTGAGTAACGTCGTTTTGCCCGACCCGTTGTGTCCGATGAGGCCGAAGAAGGACCCTCGTTCGATATCTAATGAAACGTCCTTCAACGCCCAAAATTCGCTGCTTGATCTATTTTTTTGACGACGAACGACTGCTTCTTTGAGTGAGTCGGGACGGTCTCGGTGCACTCGGTACTGTTTAGATACTTGTTGTGCTGAGATGATGGGGTTCACATGTCCTCACTCAACTGCATTGATCGCTTCGCAAAGAAACGCCAACCCAATGCGAATACGACGAACGAGTAACAGACCAGAACGCACCATCTACCGAGGCTTGGCCACTGGAGTAAGTAGGCCGACTCTCTGGCCGCTTCCACAAACTGATTAATTGGGTTCAACTCAACAATTCTGCGAATCGGGAGGCCCCAGTGACGTTCGGGGATTATCCCGAGTGGATAAACAATGGGCACCAGAAAGAAAACAGCGTTGAGAACAATTCCCACGAGGTATTGGACGTCGCGGTAGTGGGTGTTGAGGACACACACGAAAAATCCGAGGCCGAGCCCGAATATGGCGGCTAAGGCAAGCACTATCGGCAGAACCAAAGTTGTAGGCCCGATATTGCCTATTAGGAGCATCACTATGAGGAGGACACCCGCCTCGATAGCTGATTGGACAGCTAGAGCTAGGCCACTGCCGAAAATCGCTGTTTCTGGGGGAAAGAAAACCTTTCGTCGGAGGTCTCCTATGGCCATCAGCCACCCCATTGAACCGTTGATCATGCCCGCAAATAACAGCCAGACCACCAGGCCTGTGAACAAGAAAACTGCGAAGTTTTGGGATCCGTTTCCAGCAGCTGGTGGTGCTGCTCGGAAGAACACTGAGAACACCAAGCTGTACACGAGAATGGTTGACAGTGGGCTGAGTAGTGACCATGTCCATCCCAGAAGGCTTCGCTTGTACCTTGCTTTGAGTTCTCTCCTGGCAAAGTTTCGTACCAAAGGTAGGTATCTGCTTGCCGACGTGACAGTGGTCGTTAGTTTCATTGAGCTTTTGTCGTCTTTGGCCGCCACCACGTTTCGTTATCGTGGTACCACCGGACTGTTGCCTCCAACCCAGCTTGAAGATCAATCTGGGGAGCCCAACCGAGTTCACGTATCTTCGTTGAGTCGACAGAGTAACGAAAGTCGTGTCCTGGGCGGTCGTCGACTCTCGTGATCGCTGATTCATCGCGCTGACACAAATTGATCAACATTTTTGTGAGGTCCAGATTCGAGACTTCATTTCCCGCGCCGACGTTGTAGATCTCTCCGATCTCCCCACTTTGAAGAACGTTTGATATAGCAGCACAGTTGTCTGCAACGTGTATCCAATCTCTGACGTTCGTTCCGTCGCCATAGAGCGGGACGCTTGAACCATCTAGGAGGTTGGTAACGAACAGCGGTATGAGTTTTTCAGGGAACTGGAAGGGGCCGTAGTTGTTTGAGGAACGGGTGATGACTACCGGGAGATCGTGGGTTGTGTAATGGCCTAGGGCTATCAAATCGGATGCTGCTTTAGAGGCCGCGTAGGGACTACTGGGTTCGAGCTTGTCATTTTCGGTAAATGACCCGTTGGTTCGGGACCCGTACGTTTCATCTGTTGAGATGTGGACAAAGCGTTGGACTTCCATCTGAGCCGCAACGTCACAGAGCAAATTCGTTCCAACGCAGTTTGTGGTGATGAAGCGTTCGGATCCTTTGATTGACCGGTCGACGTGGCTTTCCGCTGCAAAGTGGACCACAAGGTGATGGCCTTCCATCGTCGCTGTGACTTTCTCCCTGTCGCAGATGTCTCCTTCGACAAATGAAATTCGAGGATTTTCTATGAAGTCCGCCAATGTGTCTCGGCTTCCGGCATAGGTGAGGGAATCGAGGATGGTGACTTCGTCGTCACTGTTTGCGAGATGGAAGCGGACGAAGTTCGAACCAATAAATCCGGCTCCGCCCGTGACAAGAACTTTCATGGTCGGCTCAGTTCCTGAGTCCGTATCGAGGTTGGATTGATTCTGGGATGTCTTTCTTGTACGGATTGTTTTGATCGCGGGCTGACAGGGTTGGGGTTTCTACGCCCCAGTCAGCTGCTATCTCTGGATCGTCCCAGGCCACTCCGAGTTCGTCCGACGGGTTGTAGTAGTTGTCTACGAGGTAGGTGATCGTGGCGTCAGTGAGAGCTGCAAACCCGTGGGCCACCCCTGGAGGGATGTATATGCCGCGATGTTGGGTTCCTTCCAGATCGGTGACTTGGGTGGCGCCCTCAGTCGGTGATCCTGAACGTAAGTCGTGTAAGACGACTCTGACTGTCCCGAAGGGCACATACCAGTAGTCGGCTTGGTGGAGGTGATAGTGCAATCCAACTATGCAACCACTTTGACGGTCTCCCCGGTTCGCCTGAACCATTTCTCGTGAGCCTTCGGGAATCCATTCACGTCGATATGTTTCTACGAAAAATCCCCGGTCATCTCCATAGACGTCCGGGGTGACAACGTGAACACCTTCAATGGTTTCAGAAGAAACAATTTCAGCCATGTAGCCCTAGGGTATTGCTTGTTTGGAGTTGAGGGTCAGCGCGCGTCAAGTCGCAGGTGTTCTACGTCGGCCACGGCAATGACCTGAGTGTCACCATTATCGGATTCGATGACGAGTCGACCGGCTTCGTCGATGTCCAGAGCGTGTCCTTGTATCGACTTCATTTCTGTTTCTTGGTTCGTATGGACCGAGATTCGTTTCCCGAGGGTTGCTGAGTGTTTCCGTAGTTTCCGGAGCAAATTCTTGGTTCCTGTGGGTTCTAAGAGGGCAGCATATTCTGTCTCAAAATGTTGTAAGAGTTTGAGGGCGAGTTCGGTTCTGTCAACGGTTACCTCAGCAAGTACGTCGAGGCTCGTTGCTACCAGTTCAAGTTCAGGCGGCACTTGGCCCCACCCTGTATTAAGTCCTATTCCAACGACGAGAGCTTCGATAGCGTTCTGTTGAACCAACGTTTCGGTGAGGATGCCCGCGACTTTTCTATATCCCGGATCACCATCCACAAGCGTGGGATTGGGACTATCTACGACAAGGTCGTTGGGCCATTTGACTTCCAGTTTGATGCTTGTCATTTCGTCCACTGCTGCCAGTCCTGATAGCGCAAGCGCTGAGGTAATTAATGAGGCGTTGCTAGGAGACAATGTGTTTTCTGGCGGGCGAAGAAGGATCGACATCATTAGGGCAGTTCCCGGTGGAGCTGTCCAGGTTCTTCCTCTTCGCCCACGACCTTGGGTCTGGAGGTCCGCAACTATGACCTCACCCTCGCTACCACCGTTGCGAGCTCTTTCTAGTAACACGGTGTTGGTTGACGAAATTTCGGGGACCCAAGTGACGTCTTGAAAGCGAGTTTTCTCGACCGCATCGAATTTGGGAATTTCCACATAACCCAGAGTACTTAGTGATTTGTCAAGTTATTTGGGAAAGAAATTGGGTCAAATGGGGCAAAAGGGTTTCATTGTGGCACGATTGCAAGTCGTATGTCTGAGGTCGGAAGGCTAAGCCATTGTTTTCAAAGATCTTGATCGCTAATCGCGGAGAAATCGCTGTACGAGTAATTAGAGCCTGTCGCGAACTTGGCATTACGAGTGTCGCTGTGTACAGCGAGTTGGATCGAAATGCTCTCCACGTTCGACTTGCCGATGAGGCCTACGCTTTAGGTGGGGAAACTGCCGCTGATTCGTATCTAAATACTTCAGCGATTCTCGACGCTATAGAGAAGAGCGGCGCTGAAGCTGTTCATCCCGGTTACGGCTTTTATAGCGAAAACGCTGACTTTGCTAGGGCCATTACCGAGCGTGGCGTCACCTTCATAGGTCCACCACCTGAAGCTATCGAAGTGATGGGCGACAAGATTTCTGCTCGCCTTGCTGCCGAAAAAGTCGGTGTCAGAGGTGTCCCTGGTACTACAGAAATCATTCAACACCCTGATGAGGTACGCAGCTTCGCTGACGAACACGGGTACCCGGTTGCAATCAAGGCTGCTTATGGTGGTGGTGGCCGTGGAATGAAAGTCGTTGTGTCAGCCGAAGAGGTTGATGCGGCGCTGGAGTCCGCTCAACGGGAGGCCGAAAGCTTTTTCGGGCGAAGCGAGTGTTATATGGAGCGCTATTTAACATGGCCGCGACATATCGAAATGCAAATTATCGCCGATCAACACGGAAACACGGTATGGCTCGGTGAGCGGGACTGTTCAGCTCAACGGCGGCACCAAAAGTTAGTGGAGGAGAGCCCTGCCCCGAATTTTCCTGACGAGGTGCGTCAGGCTATGGGAGCCGCGGCGGTCGCTGTGGCTGAGGGTTGTGACTACACCAACGCGGGCACCGTCGAGTTTTTGTTTCAAGACGGTGAGTTCTTTTATCTTGAGATGAACACCAGGCTGCAGGTTGAGCATCCAGTAAGTGAATTGGTATCGGGGATCGATCTTGTCAGAGAACAGATTCGAGTTGCCTCTGGTGAAGAGCTGTCTTTTGGGCAGGAAGATATCGAACAAGATGGCCACGCCATTGAGGTGAGAATCAATGCAGAGGATCCTGCTGGCGGACGATTTCTTCCGTCTCCTGGGACAGTCAACGAATTGAAGGTCCCTCATGGCTTCGGAATCCGCTGGGATGGCGGTTACGAAGCGGGTGACACGGTTTCGCAGTTTTACGACAACTTGGTCGGCAAGCTCATTGTGTGGGGTTCTGATCGGGCAACAGCGATTTCTCGCATGCGCAGTGCTCTAGTGGAGCTAGAGGTAGGTGGGATAGCGACCACGGCTGCCGCTCATAGCGCAATTTTAGCGAGTCCCGATTTTCAGGCAGGGGAACATAGCACCAAGTGGGTAGAGGAGTCTTTGGACCTTAGCGATGTGGTTGGGAAAGCCAGTGGGAGCGACCAACGGACAGAAGAAGACGAGCCGCGGGTCCGTAAAGATGTTGTGCTTGAAGTCAACGGGAAACGTTTCGAGGTCGCAGCTTGGGTTCCTGAGGTTGCTGGAGTTGCAGTCAAAGCCTCCAGCAAACCCCGACGGGCTGCTTCGAGCGCTGGAGCCGCCGCAGGTTCGGGTCAGGTAGCAGTGCCAATGCAGGGAACCATTGTGAAGGTTCTCGTTGAAGTCGGGCAAGAAGTCGCTGAGGGGGACGCTGTAGTTGTGCTGGAAGCTATGAAGATGGAGAACAACATCAACGCTGACAAAGCGGGTTCAGTCGTTGAGGTAAAGGTAAGTCCTGGTGACACTGTTGGCGCTGGCGACATTGTCATAGTCATTGAATAGCGACGCGACCCACGATTGGTTTAACACTGCGGCAGACTGGTGGGCGTGATGAGTGATGACGTACGGGAGTTGCATACATGCGGGGCATGATGCTGGCCGGTGGTGCCGGAACTCGACTGTTTCCTATTAGTCAGGTTGCGAGCAAACAACTCCAAGCGGTCTACGACAAGCCAATGATTTACTACCCGCTGGCAACGTTGATGAACGCTGGCATCAGAGAAATTCAACTGATCAGCACGTCAGCTGATCTCCCTATTTTTGAACGAGTTTTGGGTGATGGTCACCAGTGGGGTATCGATCTGTCGTATAGCGTCCAGCCCTCTCCTGGCGGCATTGCCCAAGCAGTGCTCATCGGTGAAAGCTTTGTCCAAGACGAACCTTTCGCTCTAGTACTCGGAGACAATATTTTCCATGGACCGATCGGTCTAGAAAATGAAGTGTCGACCTTTGAGGCCGGAGCCGTTATTTGGGGTTACCCGGTCAGCGATCCTCAGCGTTATGGAGTCATAGAGATCGACGATTCTGGATCGGTTTTGTCAATCGAAGAGAAACCAGCGGATCCACGGAGCGAATTTGCGGTGCCGGGGCTTTATCTATACGACGGCACCGCTGTTTCACGAGCTAAAGAGCTAGTTCCCAGTGATCGCGGTGAGTTAGAAATTACTGATCTGAATTTGAGTTTCTTACGCGATGGCGAGCTGCGTGCCGTGAAGTTGGGTCGAGATACCACTTGGTTGGATTCAGGGACTCACGAAAGTCTTCTTGAAAGCTCCAACTTCGTGGCTTCAGTCGAAAAAGAGCATGGCTATAAAGTCGCGTGCCTCGAAGAGGTCGCTTACAAAATGGGTTTCGTTTCGGTCAATGAGGTCACGAAGACTGTCGAATCTATGCCGGCCTCTCCTTATAGGGCCTATTGCGAAAGAGCGATTTTGGGGTGACTGGACGTCGGGTCGACAGGGCAACGAGTTGGACCCTCGGCGTTGTTGTTGTAACGATCATCCTCACTATCGGCCTGCCGTTAATTGGTGCGCGGACGTTTCTGCGTTCTGACACGGTTTTGCGGTGGGCTCCGTGGAATGAGAGTCAACCCATTGATCTTGAATTGACGTCCATCCCTGTCGCTGACCCCGTTGATTCGGGGTTCCCAGCTCAGGAGCTATTTCATCGCAGGCTTTTAGATGGTGATTTCGCTATGTGGAACCCCTATCCGGCGGGAGGCACGCCTTTGGCGTCAGTCCCACACCAGGGCTTTTTCGATCCGCTGAATTTGCCTTTTCTCCTGTTCCCGGACCGTGTAGCGCCAGCGTGGATAAAGCTTGCTGAGTTGTCGGTCGCAATTGCTGGTGTTTTTCTTTTGCTTCGCAGTCTCGGTGTCTCCAATGCTGCTTCGTTGGCATCGGGCTTCATTTATTCCTTTAGTGGTTTTCAAACGGTGTGGACGAACTGGCCGCAAAGCCATGTCGGTGCCTATCTGCCTTGGCTTTTGTGGGGAACTGAGAGGTTGTTGCGACGCCGAGATCTATCTTCGTGCCTGACTATTTCGTTAGTAACGTGCGCGATGTTGTTGGCCGGTTTTCCTGCTTTGACCGGCTGGGCGATAGCGCTGATGTTGCTGTGGCTTATTTTGCGTTCACGGACTGAGTTTCGTTCAGAGGGTAAGACGCTTGGTTTAGTCGCGTCTGCTGTCGGGTCAGTCGTTTTGGGGGTTGGTCTGGCGGCGTGGCAGGTTTTCCCGTTCGTTAGCCAGATAAGGGCCACCGATCTTGCTCATCGAGCTCAAACCATTTCGGATCATCTGTCGCCATCGTTGATGGCGACAGCTGCTATTCCTCAGGCCTTTGGTTCTCATGCTCAAGGATTTTTCTATGGTGACCGTAACTACATCGAAACTTGTGCGTTTTTAGGTGCGGGAGCGCTGGTGATCGTTGTTTGTGCTCTCTTTTGGCGCCCATCTGCGTCTGTGTCGCGTTCAGTTACCGCTGTCGTCGTCAGCTTGTTGGGAGTGGCGACGCTTTTGATATACGGCGGAGGCCCCGTTCTAGCCTTTGTCCAAAACTTTCCTGTTTTCGACACAAACTTCGTGGGAAGGATGCGATCGATTTGGTTATTGCTGCTCGCCCTTTTGGTGGGTTTGGGGCTTGAGGCGCTTAGTTCGGGTGGTGAGTTTCGGGGCGATAGGTTCGATAGGTACAGGGGTCGCTGGCCCGTCATAGGTATCTTCGCTGTTTCGATCGTGGCAGTTGCTGGTGTGGTCCATGTTTTGCGGCTTGCATCGCGGGAGGGTCACCTCTCAGAAGTCGGCCGTTCTGTGGCCATTGCCGGGTTTGCGGCAGCGGTCGTCATTGGAACAGTCGTGTTACGGCATCGAGGTTCATTGCGAGCGTTTTTGCCCGTTGTGGTAGCTGCGGTAGGAGCAGCGGAGATTCTTGTATTTGTTGTTCCGTTTTGGCCAAGCGAAGTCCCTGAACGTCATTATCCAACGACCCCAGCTCACGAATTCCTAGCGTCCGAGGCAGATGGGGATCGAATTGCGGCGCATGATTTGGCGTTCTATTCAGGCACGACCACCCATTACGGAATTCGAACCGTGACCGGCCATGTGTTCCATCAGCCAACGTGGCGGGATTTGTTAGTTGCCATAGATCCTGAAGCATTCGATAGGTCATACACGTTTTCTTTTCTCGAGTTTCTCGATGTGAATCGCTTGAGGTCTCCGGTCTTGGATCGGATGTCAGTTCGTTGGCTCGTTACTCAGGTCGATTTTCCGTTACCGGGAACACCGGTCATGTTGTCCGATGGTCGATCTGCACGTGAACTTGATCCAGATGGTCGCCTAGAGGTAACAGTCGACTCACGTCCGCTTAGGGGTATCGAGCTTCATCTGGTGGAAGATTTCTCTACGACTGATCTGGCTGGTCGATTGAGAGTCGAAATTGTTGGGCCCGACGGCTCTGTGCGTACTGGGCGACGGCACGTTCGCGGGTTCCTACCGGCAGGGAGCCATTGGATTCCCGTTGCGGCTGAGGACTTACCGGTTGGTGGCGAAATTTTGGTTCGTGTCCGATTGGATGCTGACGATGGGACCTTGAAGCTTCGAACTCATGATTCCGGCTCGCTTGCTGTCAATGGAATGGCCCCAGCTGGTGGAGGGTTACGTTTGGCGTACGCCGACGATGTCGCAATTTGGGAAAATCTGGATGCACTGGAACGGGTCAGGTTTGCCTCTGATGGTGTAGTCGTTCCCGACGGACAAGAGCGCGTGGAGATACTGCAGACGCCTCTCCCTTCGCATTTAGTGCTGCTTTCGGGACAGTCTGATCATTTGACTGGTTCTGGCACAGCCGAAGCAGTGATAGATGACTTTGATGACCAATACGATCATTTGAGCATTTCGTTGACAGCCACTGGTCCTGGTTGGCTGGTGGTCGCTGACGCTATGCAAAATGATTGGGTGGCTTCGGTGAATGGCGTTCCTCAGCAGCTGGTTGCCGCAGATCATGCTTTTGTTGGGGTTCCCGTGCCCGAAGGTTTCAGCAATGTGATCTTCGAATACCGTCCCTCTGGTTTGAGAGCGGGAGTTTCTATTTCCGTGCTCTCGTTGGCACTTGTGCTCTCACTAGCCTGGCGACGTAACCGCAGGCGAGACCGCAGCTAGGGGTCGGGCGTGGCTTCGTCATCGATGGTGCTGTAATCACCGAGTGTGAGTTCAATATTTCGAACCCGTCGAAGAACTCGTTCGCTGATGACTCGGTTAGATCTGAGCAGGTCCGCCAGTAAACCGAGCATCAGCATTTGCATCGCGACTAGCAGACAAACAGCTCCTACTATCAGCGACTGGATGTGTCCTTCTCCCCCGGCAGTCAGGTAAAACCATCCGAAACGACCAAACAGGATCAGGCCTGCTACCGCAAAGACTACTGCTGGAATATTGAAGACTCGTAGAGGTTGGTGCATGGCATATACCCGGGAGATTGTTCCTGCTGATCTTCGAACATACTGACGTTTTGAACGAAACAGACGTGAGGGGCGAGTTGTTGGGTTCACGCTAATCGGTATGTCAACCACCGCCAGGTCGGAGCGACCGGCTTGAATGAGTGTTTCGAGGGTGTAAGTGAATTGAGACACGACGTTGACTTGCAGAGCTGCTTCTTTGGTGTAGGCGCGAAATCCTGATGTGACATCGGAGACTTCAGTTGCTGAGGCTTGTCGAACCACCCATGAGCCGATCTTTTGTAAATATTTTTTTAGGGTTGAAAATTCTTCGTGGTTCGTTATGTCTCGTGTTCCCACTACTAGGTCGGCGTGGCCTTGGGTGATTGGTTCAACAAGGTTCGGGATATTTGCTGCTGAGTATTGGTTGTCTGCGTCTGTGTTGACGATGACGTCAGCTCCTAATTGCAGGGCCGCGTCAAGCCCAACTTGAAACGCGACTGCCAACCCTTTGTTTTGGGTCAACTTCACGACGGCGTCTACTCCGTGGGCTTTGGCGACTTCTGCGGTTCCGTCACTGGAACCATCATCGATGACTAGCCAAAGAACCTCGTCAAATCCACTTACCTGGCGCGGTAGATCTGCAAGTGTGGCTGGCAGCGTCTCTGCTTCGTTGAAACAGGGAATTTGAATGACGAGTCTCACTTCCCCATTGTGGTGGACGAATGGACTAGACACGTGTCGGGTAATTGTTCGTTACCACTTTTATTAATCTTGAAGTTAGGCAAGGGATGATGAGCGAAGAAGCAACATACGAACTCCAAGGACATATTGCGACGATTACGTATAACCGTCCTGAATCTCTTAATGCGATTAATGGCGCTATGCGGGAGTGTTTAAACGCTGCGTGGTTGGAGTTCTACAACGATCCGGAGGCCTGGGTTGCGGTGTTAACTGGTGCTGGCCGCGCTTTTTGTGCTGGTGCTGATTTGCGTCCTGGTCAAGGCAACTCTGCGGGTTCGTGGTCGGGAAGTTATTTCGAAATTCCAACGATCAATAGTTTCGAGAGCGGTTTGGAGTTATGGAAACCCACTATCGCTGCTGTAAATGGTGCCTGCATTGGGTACGGCTTAACCGGGGCTATAGCAACAGACTTTTTGTTAGCTTCAGATCGCGCCGTGTTTGGTATGCCTGAAGTGAAGGTGGGCGTTCCGACCATTGTTGGGTCAATGCGAATACCGTCAAAGTTAGCTTGGGCGGACGCTATGGAAATCTTGTTGACGGGCGACAATATTGATGCCGAACAGGCCGCTGAGATTGGGTTGGCGTGGCGGGTCATTCCTCACGATGATTTGATGGATGAGGCCTATGTTCTGGCTGAACGGCTGTGTCAGGGGGCTCCGCTTGCGGTTCGTGCTGTGAAGGAAGTTGCTACTCGGTCACAGCGGATGAGTTGGGCTGAGGCAGTTCGCATGGGTGAAAGCATTCGAAGAATTGTGGGAATTACAGAGGACGCCCAAGAAGGCGTTGAAGCTTTTCGAGAAAAGCGGGCACCTGAGTGGAAGGGTCGTTAGTTATTGGGGCGTTTGGTGGTTTCTAGGTTTCGAGTACTAGTCGTGCTACCACGTCAGTTCCGAAAGCTGTCAAGATGGCCAGGTAGAGAAGTCCAGTGGCGGCCATGACGGCTGCGTATTGACGTTCGCGTAAGGCTGCGCGGGTCACTATTACTAGGGCCCCAGTTGTGATGGCGCAGGCAACCCAGAACCATCCGAGCATCCCTCCGTAGCTGTCGTCTATCTCACCTGTGAGAACCGAGATCATGCCTGTCGGCACGATTAGCAGGCCAACCTCTAGGGGCCAAAGTCTGCCGAGCCAAGAAACTTGTTCCAGTAGGGGTTCTCTTCGCAGCCCAGGTTGCACCAGATACCAGTGTCCGAGGAGCATGGCGTCTGTAACTGAACCCAAGAACGCTGCCCCGACCAGTATTCGTGCTGTCTGCAGAAGTTCGTTACCTCCGCCTCCTATGCCAGCTGCGACGAGGCCGATCATTCCGATGGCTGGCGCGAGGAGGTCCCATCGGGGGTCAAAACTCGAGGCAGTTTCTTTGGGTTGGTTGGTTTGTGGGGTTCGATGACTGTGTCGATGGACAACCGATAACAGCAGTGCACTTACGGCGGCTGCAGCTACGCCGACTGACGCCGCGTCGCGCACTGGTTGCGACGACCATCCATAGCCCGCTAGCGCTGCAAGGGCCGCTATGACTGCGTAGCTTGATCTGAGCAGCCATCCATAGCCAACGCCCAATTCTCTGCGTCGCGTCGTTACCCAGCAAAACAGAAGCCCGCCGGTCGCCCACTGCAGCAATACTGTTGCGGCGTCAAGCTGTGGACCTGCTGCCATCGTCGGAAGTGTACTCACCGTGGCCCGAAAGTTACTGAGTCGCTACCAGTGATTGAATGCTGTCGGATGCGTTGTAGCTAGATCGCGTGAGCGGTCCTGCCTCGATGTGTCCGATTCCCAGCTCCCGTCCGTGGTCGGCAAGCATTTCAAACGTTTCAGGGGCCACCCATCGCTGCACCGGTAAGTGATTAGGGCTAGGTCTCAGGTATTGGCCGATTGTCACGATGTCGACACCAACTGCGGCTAGGTCAGCGAGTGCGGCGAGTAGTTCCTTGTCGGACTCCCCTAGTCCTGTTATCAATCCTGATTTAGTGGCGACACCTTCGCCTTTCACTCGAGCAAGGAGGGTCAGGCTTCGCGCGTACCCAGCGCTTGGCCGCACTGCTCGTTGCAGCCGAGCGACGGTTTCTAGGTTGTGGTTGATGACATCTGGGCGTTCATTCACTAGTGATTGCAGTGCCTCTTTTTTTCCTCCGAAATCGGGGATCAATGTCTCTATGGTGGTGGACGGGCTGGCGACTCGAATCGCTTTGATGGTGTTTATGAATCCGTTAACCCCTCCATCGGTCAGGTCATCGCGAGCTACGGCTGTGATCACAACGTGGTCAAGACGCATGGCGGTGATTGCCTTTGCGACGCGTTGCGGTTCTTCTTGGTCGAGTGGTACCGGATGTCGAGTATCTACGAGACAAAAACCGCAAGCACGTGTGCATCGGTTGCCGTTGATCATGAAAGTAGCGGTGTCCTTGCCCCAGCATTCGTAGATGTTTGGGCAGCCTGCTTCTTCGCAGACGGTGGTTAGATCAAGACTGCGCAAGGTTGAGCGAACTCGTCGGTAGCCGTCGTTGAGATCGATGCGAGCTTTCATCCACGAGGGTTTTCTGTTGGTTATTGGAAGTCCGTCAGACACACCGGCTTCCTGAAGGCGTCGTTGTCTTCGGTCAGTCGTCTTCCGTTCTCGCAAAAGAACTTTCACTTCGTCGTTAGGTGAACTTGTAGGGCTGCGTTTGAACGCGCTCAGATCTTTTCCGTGTTGTGGGAAAGCTGTCGCAGCGAATTCAGAACCGGTAGTCCCCCAGTTTTCGATCGCCTTTTTTGAGACTTCCTGCACCACTCTTTCCATTGAGGCGTTGATTCCTTCATTTTCGAGACTCGTAACCCCATAGTCCTCGATCCCGCAGGGAATGATGCAGTCAAACCAAGAGAGATCTGTTGCCACATTGAGAGCAAAGCCGTGCATGGTTCGGCCTCGGCTAAGTCGGACTCCAACGGCCGCTATTTTTCGGGGTCTTTCGTTTAGGCGATACACCCAAACGCCCGGGTGTCTCTCAAGGCGGCCACAGTTGTCGAGACCCAATTCACTAAGTGCGTCGATCAACACTTGTTCTAACTGGTGGATATACGTTTTCGTCTCTGCGATACCCCCGCCTCGTCGGCCCGGCAGGGACAGTATGGGGTACCCAGTGAGTTGTCCCGGACCGTGGTAGGTGATGTCGCCTCCTCGATCGGTCTGTTCATAGGTGGCTCCAACTTTGGAGGGCTCTACGAGAAGGTGCGATAGATCGGTGTTGGGGCCACCGGTGAACACGTGTGGGTGTTCGAGTAGAACCAGGTGGTCGTCATCGCTGGAATGAAAAAGTTGTCGTTGTAGGTCTAGCGACTCTCGGTACTCGACTCGACCTAACCAGCGGACTCGAAACATTTAGTTGAGGGGACCTTGTTCTGAGATCACGTGATTCACTAGAGGCGCCTCTTCAGCCGTGGAGGGTTCGACCAGCTAACTCTAAGATAGCTTCGCCAAAGAGCTCTGAAAGTGTGGGGTGGGGTTGAATGAAGTCTGCAATTTCATTGATGTCGACACCCCAGTTAACGGCTAAATAGCCTTGGCCCAGTTGTTCGGTCGCCCATGAGCCTATGAGGTGAACGCCTAAGAGCTTCCCAGCAGTTCCGTCTGACCTGCGTTCTGCCACAAGTTTGATCATGCCTTCTGTTTCGTTATGAATTAACGCTCGGGCATTCCCGACAAATCGCTGTTGCGCTATGGCTACTTGGTAGCCCGCTTCCTCGGCTTCTTGTTCCGTTAGCCCGGCGTAGGCGACTTCGGGGTGACAATAAATGGCCCATGGGACTCTTGCGTAATTGATTGGCGGGCGTTGCTCTCCGACAATGTCGCTGACGACGAGCATCGCTTCAGCAAATCCGACGTGGGCTAGCTGGGGTGTGGCTATTAAGTCTCCTACTGCATATACCCGATCTACGTTTGTTCGACAGAATTCATCAACTTTCACGAATCCGTCTTCGTCGAGCTCTATCGATGTTTTCGACAGTTCGAGATGGTCGGTGTAGGGGCGCCTACCCACGGACACAATGACCTTTTCGACTTCGATGTCGGTTCCATCGTTCAGGTGAACGACAGTTCCTCCGGGTCGAGGACTATGCCCGCGGACAGCGACTCCTGTTATCGATTTGATTCCACGTTTCTTGAACGATCTTTCTAATGCTTTGGCTATATCGGCGTCGGCTCCGGGGATGAGTCTTTCTTCTGTTTCCAGGATGGTTATTTCAGTTCCTAAGTCCGTCAACATGGAAGCAAATTCGCATCCAATTGCTCCTCCTCCGATAATTGCTGCACTTGTCGGAAGCGTCGCCATCTTCAGGACTTCATCGGAAGACAAAATGGTGGTGCCGTCAATTTCGAAATCGGGAAGGTTCTTTGCCTGAGAACCAGCGGCTAGGACGATGAAGTCTCCGCTCAACAGCTGCTCAGTGCCATCCTCGAGTTGCACTGTGACCTTTCGGTCGTTTCCTATTCTTCCGGTTCCTGGGAAGAGGTCGATGTCCTTACCTGCAACCAGATTCGTGACACCTTTGAAGAGTCGATCAACAACTGCTTGTTTGCGATCTTGAGTGGCCGAAAAGTCAACTGTCGGTGCTGCTGTGATGATCCCGAATTCACCGGCTTGAGATACGGTCCGGTGAACTGTCGCTGTTTCGAGGAGTTCTTTGGCGGGAATACATCCACGGTGCAGACATGTACCACCGAGGCGGTCTCGTTCTATAAGAGCAACGCTGCGGTCGGCGGCTGCCGCGGTTAGTGCTGCTGCGTACCCGGAGGGCCCTCCTCCAATTACGACTAGATCAAAGTGGTTCGAAGTCATCGTGACGATAATCGTAACCCCATGATGGTTGGGGCTTGGTGAGGTGACGAAACTTAACTTTGATTGCTTCTATGTGGCGATGAGTACTTGCACCGCGAATGCCGCGAGTATGACTAGTCCGGTTGCTAACGCTGTGATGATCAAGGCTCTTGTACTCACTTGCACTAAATCTAGCGGTCTGCGGAGTTCTGACACATAGCCTTTGTTGGGTGAGGCACCACTTTCTTAACGTCGTTGTAGCGACCGTTTTGGTTTTGTCGGCTTCATGTTCAACCGCAAATCAACCAGAGGGTCTGAGCCATTCGGAACCTACGGCAGTCACTCAATCCAATGACACAGGTACCGAGACATCTGCACTGGTAGAGAAGGTTGATACCGGAATACCCGTTGCTTTGACGGTTCTAGAACGTTCAACTATTTCGGGAGATATGTTCGTTCCCTCATCTTTGGCTGGGCGCGAAGTGCTCTTATGGTTCTGGGCTCCGTGGTGAGGTGCTTGTAACGCTGAAGCAGCGGCGGTCGCCGCACTAAGTAACCATAGTAAGGTCACGATCATCGGATTACCCGGTCGAGATGACATCGAGGGCTATCGCGCGTTTATTGAGCGTCATGACCTAAGTCACCTGCCTCATCTCGAAGATGTCGATGGGTCTCTTTGGGACTATTTCGGTATCTCTTCCCAGCCCGCTTGGATTCTCTTCGACGTTGACGGGCGAGTTACCCGCGGACGCGGCGCGTTACCTGACGAGTTATTCAAATTGGGTTGACAGTTGCGCGCTATGAGGGGCAGCTAGGTTTTGGATATGTCTTCCCGCGTAACTAGTCGCGAACGACTTATCTCGGCTCCCGCGTCAGTCATTTTCGATGTGTTAGCTGATCCTTCACAGCATGCTGCGATTGATGGTTCCGGAACTGTTCAAGGCCACGTTGGTCAACAATCTCGCTTATCTCTTGGGAGTACTTTCGCTATGAAGATGCGTTTTGGTATTCCCTACCGCATCAAAAGTCGAGTGTTGGAGTTCGAGGAGAACCGTCTGATCGCGTGGGCGCATTTGGGTGGCCATATTTGGAGATATGAGCTAGAGGAGATAGGTGAACAGACGTTAGTGACCGAAACTTTTGATTGGTCGAAGTCGCGTTTACCTCTTCTCATTGAGGTTGTGGGTTATCCCCGTCGACACAACAAAAATATGGAACGAACGCTGTGGCGACTTGCCGGTTTAGTTGAGTTGACAACCGAGTGAGATTCTTGGCTTGCTGTTTGGTCACTGTTTTAGTCGGATTCGGTTGCAGCGAACCGAACAAGTTATCCCTCCTAGACAGTTCGGTACGAAGTCCGTCCGGAGATATAACGGTCGCTGGAAGTGTTGGTGTTCTTCGCCTGGTTCCTGGTGATTGTTTTCTTGTTGGAGCAGATGAGATCGAAGAAGTTGATGCTGTTCCTTGTGATGAGGACCATCAGGCCGAGGTCTTTGCTGTTTTTGATCTTGCTGCCACCGAGTGGCCGGGTGCGGGTGCGGTAGCGCAAGTCGCGAAAAGTGGCTGTCTCGACCGATTTCGTAACGCGACGGGGCATGTCTTTGATCCGGTTCATATGGCTATCACTGGTTACGCTCCGAGTGAGCGCTCTTGGAAGGAGGATCGGAGGGTTCTTTGCGTTGTCACTGCGCATGACGTCGCTCTAGTTAGAGGACGGGTGACGCGTCGATCCGGCTGATTTTATTCTGGTTCGATGACCCAGACATCTTCTTCGAATTGTCGTTCCAACTTTTTTTGCAGTTCCCGTAACGTTCGGTCGTTGCTGTTCCGTACTAATACGGCTTCGGTGGCGCGTCGAAGAATTTCGTCGTCGCGTCGTCCCATTGCTTTGCCGAATTCTGCGCTGGTTTTCGGGGTTTCGACGTTAGCTGTAGTTACGGCGCGTGCCCCAGCCAAGAGTTCATGGAATCGTTTTTGGGTCGCGTCAGGCCATCTGAGTTCCACACCGTCGAAAGCGAGGACTACGGCGTATGGAATGGCTGTGGCTGATGCCGCTTCGGCAGCCAGCATTTCTGCGCCCAACCCAAGTCCGGTCAGTACCTGTATATCGGAGTGCATGTCGAGCTTTGCTCTTAGCACTTCAATAAGGCGCCGGCGCACGGCCAAGGTTGTGCTGTTTTCTCCGTAGCCGCCTAGCTCGGTTGGGCGATGGCCGAATACAGCAATGTTGTGGGCTGCGTCGTTATCGGCTTTCGTGGTTGCCTCGACGTTGTCCCCGTCAAGTCCTCTGACGATCGCGTCGGTGTATATGCCACCTGTTCTGCTTGCTTGTTCAGCTGCAGCGGCTGTGGCTAGCTGATCTGCTGCTTCGTTAAGCCGGTGACCTGCATGTCCTTTGACCCATTCGAACTCCACATCGCCTCGAGCGTTAACCAGTTCAATAAACGGTTCCCACAAATCGCGGTTGGCAACGGGCTCTTTTTTCGAATTTTTCCACCCGCGTTTGAGCCATCCTTTCCACCACTCCTGACGAAAACAATTGACGACGTAGGTGGAATCACTGTGAACCCGTAGGGGGCCCTCTAGTGCTTGGACTGCTGCGCTGGCCGCGGTCAATTCCATGCGTTGGTTAGTGGTGTGAGATTCAAATCCCGACGACCATGGCCCCTGGTCAACAACGAATGCCCATCCGCCGGGCCCTGGGTTACCCAAGCACGCGCCATCGGTAAATACGTCGGTGGTCATTGCTGTACTTGATACATCACAGATGTCACCAAAACACGTACTTTCCGTGCACATGCCCTTTATAGGCAAGGATAGATTCACTGCGATGGCGTGTCCGATCACATGGCTTGTGGTGTTCTTTCTCAAGATTGTCGGGGACTGACTGTGGTTTTCGCGTGCGGCGAAAATGTCTAGTTCTTTGCGCTTCACGGGGGACCGCGGGGCTGATGACTTGTTAAACAACAATTTTGTGGCTTTGTTGATTGGGATGCTGCTGGATCAACAATTTCCGATCGAGCGGGCCTTTGTCGCGCCGTATCGGTTGCAGCAACGCCTTGGTTTTGATCTAGAGGCAGCGGCTTTGGCGGAGTTCCCTGCCGAGGCCTTAATTCAATCTTTTTCTGAAAAGCCTGCGTTACATCGGTTTCCGAAGTCCATGGCTGAAAGAACCCATGCCCTCTGTAACTATCTGGTTGAGCATTATGACGGCAAACCGGCTGAGCTCTGGGCAGACATCTCTGAGGCGTCAGAGCTACGTCATAGATTATTGGCGCTTCCTGGTTTCGGCGAGAAGAAGGTGCAGATCTTTGTGGCATTGCTCGCCAAAAGGTTCGGGGTAACTCCTCAGGGTTGGAAAGACGTTGCTGGGCATTACGCTGACGCCGGTTTTCATTCGGTTGCTGATCTTGATTCACCCGAAGCCTTATCGAAATTGCGAAGACAAAGAGCACAAGCGAGGAAAGCAAAGTGACGTCAACTGTTCCTGTGAAAGACCGTTGTTTCGAAGATTTTTCGGTCGGTGAATCGTTTGTCTTGGGCAGCGTTGAGATGGTCGAAGAGGAGATGCTCGCATTCTCGACTCAATTCGACCCGCAACGGTTTCACATTGATGCGGAAGCCGCTGCTCAAACTATGTATGGCGGATTGATCGCGTCGGGCTGGCATACAGGATCATTAATGATGCGGCTCACCGCGGAGGGGTTTTTGGGTGAGCATTGCTTGGGTGCTGCGGGACTTTCGGAACTGTCGTGGCCGGCGCCTGTGCGCGTAGGCGATGTCCTGACTTTGCGAGTGGGGATATTGGGCACGCGAGAGAGTGGGTCGAAGCCCAATCTTGGGTTTGTTGAACTCAGCAGCGAAATGATTAATCAGAACGACGAAGTGGCGCTTCGAACAGTCGGAACCATGTTGATAGCGAAGAAAGACTCTTCAGACTAATCAAGTCGTTCTCCTGCTTGGCGTTCGAGCCACCCCAATAGAACTGCAAGAGCTCGGGGGTCGTGCCGGATCCTGTGGTCTGCCCCATTGACAAGCCTGAGTTCCGGTGCGGGATGGAGATCCGCTAACAGTTGGGCGTCAGCGGGTGGAACTTGACGATCGTTGGTGCCATGAAGGATGAGGAGAGGGCGTTCACCCATTGCCTTCATTGAGTCGATCGCTCTATTTTGCTGCAGTTCGTCGGACCATCGGTTCATCGAATCGGGGTAGTCATCATCGTTGATGACTCCGACATCTCGACAATGCTGCAAGAAGCGACGTGGGTGAGCTGCCCAATCGTCAAAGTCTGCTCGAGGCGCCATCGCTGCAACTCCGCGAATCTCAGGGTCTTGGGCCGCAGCCATAATTGCCAGCGATCCCCCTGTTGTGGATCCAACGAGCCATATCTGTTGCGATCCTTCATCACGTAGTCGTCGTACTGATCGGGCCACGTCATCAAGCCAACCGGCCATTGAAAACTGGCCTTCAGATTGACCGCACCCGCGAAGGCTCACTGCTAAGACAACCCAGCCTTGCTCTTCTGCGACCCGTTCGGCAAATTGTTCATATGACCTGCTCGGCACACCGGGTCGTTGCTTTGATGGGAAGCCGTGACAAAGAAGGAGAGCTGGTGCTCGAGTCGAGGAGCGTTCGGGGTGAACAAGAAAAGCTTCTAGGTGGGGTGTTCCTTCGATACGGGTTTCAGTGATGGTGACCGACAAGGGTGAAGTCGCTATTTCTGACAGCAGGTCGCTGGTTTATAACCGCGATTTCGTGCTTCGCTCAGTTCGTCAGGTCCGAATGTCGCGTAGGCCTTGGCATCGCATAGGGCTTTCACGGCCGTTTCGTTGGTGCAGCTTTCTAGATCATGGACCTTTTGAATTCGTTTATCGCCTACGTATCTGCGGCCTTCTAGCTCTTTGGGTGCTTCCATAGGGTCTATTTTGCCTCAGGTCGGGCTTTCAGTTGGACCGAGAGCACCAATTAGCTTCAGATACTGCAGGTGAGCATTCATAATTGCATCTACGGTCGGTCGAGTTACTTCTATGTCGTTGGATCGAGCCCGCCGATACAAATTCTGCACCGCAGTTGAACTGTCAGCGATGTCTTGGTCATCGTCAAGTTCAGAATTGAATTGGAGTTCGTTGAGATGGAGTCTCAAGAGTTGCCTCAAGGTCTCTGGGTCAGTCTTTGCTGCGACCTCGAAGGGTATTTCGGCTGCTACGAAGCCTGCCGCCTCTTCGAGCCGCCATACGGGCTGGCGAGGTTGCTGACTTAATCGTCGCGTCTCACGGCCGATAGCGGCTGCGGCAACTACGAACCCGATTACCAGTGAGACTGCTACTACAAGTCCAAGCATGTTGTCCTAGTTCCCCTCACGGAGAAATAGAAGTTCTAGAGCCCGATTCGTTGGGCTAAAAGCTCTCGATGGTAGGCGGGGTCACCAAACATGAGTTCCGAACTCTTAGCTCGTTTGAAGTACAGGTGTGCAGGATGTTCCCATGTGAAACCGATTCCGCCGTGAATTTGAATGTTCTCAGCGGCACAGTGGAAATAAGCCTCGGAACAATATGCTTTGGCGAGAGATGCGACTGACGGCAGCTCCTCGTTCATTTCTGAGGCGCACCAGGCAGCGTAATAGGCAGCCGACTTGGCTGATTCAACCTCTAGCAGCATGTCTGCGCACTTATGCTTGATGGCTTGGAACGAGCCAATAGGACGACCAAATTGGACTCGGTCTTTGGCGTATTGGACGGCCATATCCATAACAAATTGTGCGCCCCCTACCTGTTCGTTCGCTAGTGCTACCGCTGCTAGGTCAAGGATCTGAGCGATGTAGGAGAAATCGTTGGTGTCGCACAGGTGACTGGCTGGGGTGCCGTCGAAAGTGATTCGGGCTTGTTTACGGGTTTGGTCCATCGTTGAGAGGTTCTCGCGGCTGAGACCGGTGGCATCACCGTCCACTGTGTAGAGGTGGATTCCTCCCTCCGCTCGGGCTGCGACCACAAACAAGTTCGCAGTTCCTCCGTCGGTGACAAACATCTTCTCACCGGTGATTGTTGCTCCGTCACCGGTTCCACTCGCTTCGACGGTTATGCCTTCTGCATCCCAACGTCCGCTGGGTTCTGCCAAGGCCATGGTTGCGATGGTGCTGCCGTCAGCGATGCCTGGTAGCAACGCTGCCTTTGCGTCTTCGTTCCCTGAGTGGATTATGGCGTTGCCAGCGAGCACCACGGTGCTGAAGAACGGTGCACATAAAAGGCTTCGTCCCATTTCTTCGAGCGCTATACCCAATTCGACGTAGCCAAATCCTTGACCTCCGTACTCCTCGGGGATGATCATGCTTTGCAGTCCGAGTTGTTCGGCCATTTGGCTCCAAAC
>CEUZ01024030.1_pt1 | contig 25718 bp, 22 predicted proteins | sample 361511 | NCBI WGS metagenome assembly CEUZ01 (sample SAMEA2622822, study PRJEB7988) | marine metagenome | biome: marine biome (ENVO:00000447); feature: surface water layer (ENVO:00002042); material: "saline water (ENVO:00002010), including plankton (ENVO:xxxxxxxx)" | depth 5 m | reverse complement strand
ATCAGTTTGTCCGGTCTCTATAGCCAGTCGAGACTTCTCTATAATATCCGGAATATTACTCATCAATTAAAAAAGGATTCTGATCAAATAGAAGAACATCAGGACCCATGACATCTCTTATATTTCTTACCACTATCACAAGGACATAGTTCATTTCTTCCGACTTTACGAGACCCGATCCCAACTGGACTCATTTGCATATTAGTTGATACTTGATCAATTAAGTTTTTCTCTGGTTTTTTTATAGCGTTATTTGATTTACGGACTTTGGAATCAACGGTTACAGGAGTTAACCGGTATAAAGTGTGAACAATATCAGATTGGATTCTAGATTTTAGTGATTCAAACTGTTCCATACTCTCCTTTTTGTACATTACAAGAGGATCTCTTTGCCCATAAGCTTGTAATCCAATACCCTGTCTCAAATTCTCCATGGAGGTAAGATGAGATACCCAATTTGTATCAATTACTCTTAGGGTGATTTGACGTTCAGCTTCTCTTATCTGTTCAGATCCAATAGAATTTTCGAGCAGATCATGTAATTCCTTTGCATTATTCAAAACCATCTCTTCAATTTCTGAATCATCCATGTTAGCAAGATCATTCAAGTCTTTATCTATAGGACATATAGTTAATAATTCACTAAATAATGTCTCGATGTCCCAATCCTCAGGTGGAAGATCTCCTATATACCTAGATAAAACACTCAGTAACTCATCTTCTACCATATTTTGAATATTCGTTTTTAAATCAACTCCGTTTAAAACCTTGTTACGTTCACCATATATAACGGTACGATGTGTGTTTATAACATCATCATATTCAACAAGATGTTTTCTCGTATCAAAATGGAATGCCTCTACCTTTACCTGAGCTCCTTCAATTGATCTACTGACCATCTTGTTTTCTAAGGGGGCATCCTCTTCAAGTCCAGCCCAATTCATAATAGCTTGGATTTTGTCACCACCAAATCGACGCATCAGATCATCATCGAGGGATACATAGAAACGAGAATTGCCCAAATCACCCTGCCTCCCTGACCGACCCCTGAGCTGGTTATCAATTCTCCTAGCTTCATGTCTCTCAGTTCCAATTATATGAAGGCCTCCATTTTCAATAACATCTTTGTGATGAGTGTTCCACTCTTCAGGAGAAATACCAAGACCTTCTGGGTTACCTCCTAGTACTATATCGGTACCCCTTCCTGCCATATTTGTTGAAACAGTTACTGAGCCAGGCTTACCTGCCTGGGCAACAATAGAAGCTTCCCTTTGATGATTTTTTGCATTTAACACTTCATGTGAAATTCCTTTTTGTTTTAACTTCTTACTCAATAATTCTGATTTAGATATATCTGTCGTCCCAACTAGAACTGGTTTACCCAACGTATGCAGCCTTGAGATTTCTTTCACAACTGCATTGAGTTTAGAATGTTCATCTTTATATATCCGGTCAGGAAAATCTTCTCTTACCATCGGCAAATTAGTTGGGATCTCAACCACATCTAACTTATATATCTTCCAAAATTCCTCAGCCTCTGTGGCAGCGGTGCCTGTCATACCAGCGAGTTTAGAATACATTCTAAAATAATTTTGCAGCGTAATAGTCGCATAAGTTATCGACTCTCTTTGTATTCGAACGCCCTCTTTAGCCTCTAAGGCTTGGTGAATCCCATCCGAAAATCGCCGACCAGGCATTAGTCTGCCAGTAAACTCATCTACTATTACTACTTCACCTTCTTTGACTACATACTCCCTGTCACGCTCAAAAATTGTTCTAGCTTTAAGAGCGTTTTCAACAAAATGTACAAGCCTGACATTCATAGGATCATATAAATTTTCTACATTTAGGATTTTCTCTACCTTTTCCATACCTTCGGACGTCAGAGAAACTGTACGATGTTTTTCGTCAATCACATAATCACGGGTTTGTTCCAAATTAGGAACAACCTTTGAAAATTTTATGTAATCTTTAGTTGATTCTTCTGCGGGTCCAGATATGATTAATGGAGTTCTGGCTTCATCAATAAGAATATTATCTACTTCATCAACGATGCTATATACCAGGTTCCTCTGCACTCTTTGCTCAAGACTATCCACCATGTTATCTCTAAGATAGTCAAACCCGAATTCATTATTTGTTCCATACGTTATATCGGCTAAATAGGCTTCTCTACGCTGAGCTTCAATCAACCCTTCCGTATCAGAAGTATCTGACAATGACTTGCTTGTATACAAAAAAGCTGATTGGTGCTGTAATACCCCAGTTGATAAACCCAAAAATGCATAAACAGATCCCATCCATTGTGCATCTCTACGTGCCAAATAATCATTGACAGTAACTACGTGAACACCATTTCCAGACAAAGCATTTAAATAAGCCGGCAGGGTAGCAACTAGTGTCTTTCCTTCACCTGTCTTCATTTCAGCTATTTTGCCCTGATGCAAAATTATCCCACCTATAAGCTGAACATCAAAATGTCGCTGTTTCAAAGTCCGCTTGGACGCCTCCCGAACAGCAGCAAAGGCTTCAGGTAGTATTTCATCAAGAGTTTCTCCCTCAGATAACCTTTTTCTAAACTCAATAGTTTTCTCACGTATCTCACTATCGGACAGAGTTTGAAACTCTGTCTCAAAGTGATTGATAGTATCAACTATATTTTGCAGTTTTTTTACTGCCTTTTCAGATGAACCACCTATCAATTTCGCTATCGCTTTAAACATTCAAATACACCATCCCTAACTTATTTCCAAGGGTTGTGATAGATACATTTAGTGTTCAAACATAGCACCAACTGACAAACCAGTATGTATCCTGTGTATTGCCTCTCCTAGAAGGGAAGCTATTGGTAATATTTTAAGCCCATCAAATTGCTTTTCTTCAGATAGCGGCAGAGTATTTGTAACCAACACTTCCTTCATAGGACTGTTTCGTAATTTTTCAACCGCATTTCCAGACAGCAGTGGGTGTACTACCGAACAATATATATCATTAGCGCCATATTCTTTCAAAATATTTGCTGCTGCTGCAACTGTACCACCAGTATCAATTTCATCATCAACTATTAAGGCTGTCTTCCCATCAACATTACCAATTAAATTAGATGCTTCTACCTTGTCATCATTCCCTATTCTATGTTTTTCAATTATAGCTATTGGAGCATCGAGATGATCAGCCATATCTCGGGCCCTTTTCGCCGCTCCAACGTCAGTGGCAACGACAACCAAATCTTTATTTAATCTTCTCTCTTTAATATTGTTGGCAAGGGTAGGTATAGCATCTAATTCATCTAGTGGTATATTAAAGAATCCCTGTATCTGGCCAGCATGTAAATTCATTGTTAGTACCCGGTCAGCTCCAGATATAGTTATAAAATCTGCAATAAGCCGAGCGGTAATCGCAACCCTTGGCTGGTCTTTTTTATCGGTACGGCCATAAGCATAGTAAGGGATCACTACTGTAATTCTTCCTGCTGAAGCTCTTCTTGCAGCATCAATCAAAATTAATAGTTCCATCAAATTATCATTTACCGGTGATGACATAGTCTGTATAAGAAAAACATCCTTTTCTCTTACATTTTCAAGTATCTTGACGAAGGTTTGATCATTACTAAATTTAAATACTTCGCAATCACCTAAAGAAATTCCCAAATAGTTACAAATGTCATTTGCCAAGGGTTTGTGAGCATTACCAGTAAATACTTTTAGGTCTTCAAATAATGGCATGATAGCGACTTTTTTACCTCACATATTTATATATATAGCGATCTCAAAATCATCTTCAATGAATTAAAGATTCAAAAATTATAGCACAGAGATATGTCAGTATTACTGCCAATTTTTAACTCTTATTTTTGATAACTTATATCTAATATTGATTCAAGCTTAGCTCAGCTATCTTATATTCAATTAGGCATACCAAAAAACTTAATGTATATTAAGCTGAAACAAAATATTGCCTGTTAACTTATTCAGTTCGAATAAAGTGAAAATTACAAAATCTATCTGGTTTTACTAGACTTCCATGAAATTAGAACCTCAAAATACTCGAAATAGCTGGAGAGTGAACTATGAAGTTTGTTGATTACGATCTAATTATTAAAGCAGGTAGGCTGTTTTGTGCCAAAAATAATATTGATGGTCCTGGATCCGTCGCAATAAAAGACGGTAAAATCGTATCAATAAATGAACAAATAACTACTGGTACCGAAAAAGTTTTAGAGTTTCCGAACAGTGTATTATTGCCAGGGTTCGTTGATTTACACACACATCCAGCTCCATCAAATTGGAAATATGGAATTGACCCGGACAAGTTTATCCTAACAAGGGGTACTACTACCATTCTTTCTCAAGGGGACGCTGGAGCTAACAACTGGTCACTATATAAAGACAACATTATAAGTAAGTCTAATATCCGGATTAGAATGGCTTTAAGCCCTTCGATAAATGGAGAAGAATACGCCCATCCGGTATACGCTAACTTAGAAGACCTTGACATAAAAGCTTGTGTGGAAACAGTGAAACAAGATGATGAATTGATCTGGGGCATCGCAGTAAATGTAGCCTACAGTTGCTGTGCAGGCCATGACCCAAAAAACATAATGGATACTGTCTTAGAAATGGCTCTCCAGACTGATAAACCTATATTGTATGGAGTTCGATGGGACCCGTTTGATTGGTCAATAGATGAACAATTAAGTCTGCTCCGTCCCAATGACGTGGTTACCTATAGCTTCCATATAGGACCAGGAGGTCTAGCACCATCTAGAAAAGTTGAAAAGGCTGCTTGGCAAGCCAAGGAAAATGGAATTCTATTTGATATTGGACATGGAATGAGTTCATTCAATTTTGAAGTTGCTGAAACAGCTATCCGTGAAGGCTTTCTACCAGATACTATATCTACAGACTTCTACTTCAAGCATGCTACATCTTTACCTAAACACGACATGCCAAGAACTATATCGAAATTGATAGCAGCAGGGATGGACGAAACTGATGCATTTGAACGATCTACTATAAGACCTGCAGAGGTTTTGGGCCTTTCCGAAAGTATAGGTAGTTTAACTGTCGGAAGTATTGCAGACCTAGCTATCATAAAATGGAATCCAGACGCAGATCCACTGATTGATGTTAATGGGAATCAACGTTCTGGGGGATGTTGGGAGCCTGAATTTACCGTAAAAGGCGGTGAATTTATCAACGACCCATCAAAAACATAGCTATATTCTAAGCATACATTCTATTTACCAGATCAATGACTAAAAGCAAAAACTACGAACTATGGGTAGCTTCAAGTCCTGGCAAATCTAATTCTTTGGCACGCCAACATGATACCCATCTACCAGGCTCAATCTCTTCGAGTTTTGGAGAATCCGTTTTACACTGTTCAACAGCGTGTTCACAACGTGGATGGAAATAACATCCAGATGGCGGATTAGCTGGATTTGCAACTTCTCCTTCTAAAATGATCCTCTTGGCCTTAAGCTTTGGATCTGGTATCGGTACAGATGATAGAAGTGCTGATGTATAAGGGTGCTTAGGAGAGTCGAATATATCTTCACTATTGCCTAGCTCTACAATTTTCCCTACATACATCACAGCAACTCGGTCACTTATATGTCTGACCACGCTAAGATCATGTGCTACAAATAAATATGTTAAATTAAGCTGTTCCTGAAGATCTTCCAACAGATTAATTACCTGTGCCTGTACCGAGACATCTAAGGCCGAGACGGGTTCGTCTGCGACTACTAGTCTAGGATTAAGAGCCAATGCCCTAGCAATACCAATACGCTGTCGCTCACCACCACTAAAAGCATGCGGGAATCGTCTCATATATTCCGGTCTTAATCCAACTAAGCGTAATAATTCTGCTACTCTGTCAGCCCTGTCCTTTCTGTTGTCCATTCCATGTACCAACAGAGGTTCTCCGACGATATCCAGTAATGTCATCCTAGGATTAAGAGAGCCGAAAGGATCCTGAAAAATCATCTGCATGTCAGCCCTTAGTTCGCGTAGAGGGCCTCGTGGCAGATCTGTAACATTTACAACTTCTCCGTCCTTCGTCTTAAATAAAATCTCGCCACTAGTCGGGTCAATAGCTCTTAAAATACATCTTGCAGTTGTGGTTTTGCCGCAACCACTTTCACCTACTAATCCGAGGGTTTCTCCTTCGTTAACTGCAAAACTTACGTCATCAACAGCCCTAACAGCTCCTACAGTTCTTTTTAAAAACCCCTTCTGTATAGGAAAATGTTTTTTTAAATTTCTGACTTCTAGGAATCCAACTTCAGACCCTGTAGTGTTTTTCTCTTCAGTTACCATCAGTCGTCTCCTCTGGAGGGTGATGTAAGAAGCAACTCACTGCCTGTCCACTATCCCCGATATTTTTAAATTGAGGTACGTGTATATTGCATGTGCCTTCGATATAAGATGGGCATCTCGGCCTAAAAGTACATCCAGACGGTCTATTAAACGGATGAGGAATAGTACCTTCAATCGACGGTAACCTTTCTGTACCTTTAGCATATATACTTGGAATAGACTTTAATAAACCCTGTGTATAGGGATGCTGTGGTTCATGGAAAAGGGATTCCACAGGACCGGACTCGGCTTCCCTTCCTAGATACATCACAACAACGCTGTCTGCCATCTCTGCCACTACGCCTAAGTTGTGCGTTATCAATATTATAGCCATACCATTTTGTTCTTGTAGATCTCTCAGAAGATCCAAGATTTGCGCTTGAGTTGTTACGTCCAAGGCGGTAGTAGGTTCATCTGCAATCAAAAGTTTTGGATTGCATGAAAGCGCCATTGCAATCATAGCGCGTTGCCTAAGTCCTCCACTAAGTTGAAAAGAATATTCGTGAACCCGTTGTTCAGGGTTGGGAATACCCACTCTTCCAAGAGCCTCTATCGCTCTTTCTTCCGCTTCTTTTTTAGTCACATCCATATGGAGCCGAATAGCCTCCATTAACTGATTGCCAATAGTATGAACAGGGCTAAAGGATGTCATAGGCTCTTGAAACACAAGTGCTATCTCACTACCTCTGATCGAACGCATTAGTGCACTGTTAGGAGGTTGTTTAGTTATATCTATATCATGTACCGTGCCTTCAACCTCTCGCCTCCAGATAATTTCTCCGTCCTCAACATTCCCCGGCTTATCGATAATCCCCAAAATTGACCGACCGACCGTGCTTTTTCCACAACCACTTTCCCCTACGATACCAAGCGTTTGCCCTGGCATAACGTCAAAGCTCACTCCATCAACAGCCTTAACTAAACCCTCATCAGTAGGGAAATAAGTTTTAAGATTCTTTACCGATAGAAGAGCCTGTGATCCATTTCCATTGTCAGACATATATCACCTATTTACCGTATGGATCCGCTGCGTCTCGCAGACCATCACCCATAAAATTGAAAGCTAATATAACTATAATTACCGGTACTGCCACAAACATAAGCCAAGGGTATACTGCAACGGTTTGCGGATTTTGAGCTTCTTTTAACATGACTCCGTAACTTACTGCAGGAGGAACCATACCAAGCCCAAGGAAGCTTAGAGCAGTCTCAGAAATAATCATGCTAGGGATTGTCAGGGTTATATGAGCAATAATATGGCTGTAAAATGACGGCAGCATATGCCTGAACATAATTCTGCTTTCACCTGAACCAGCCAAGCGTGCTGCCATTACAAAATCTTCTTCTCTCATCGCCAAGAAGCGACCTCTTACTACACGGCCTAAAGTAGTCCATTGAAAAATAGAAAGAATTACCGTTATTGCAAAGTACACCCTGAGAACAGGCCACTCACGAGGTATAGCTGCCGACAAACCCATCCACAAAGGTAAAGTGGGAACTGCTATCATAATCTCGATAATTCTCTGAATTATCGTATCTGCAAGTCCACCGTAATATCCTGATATTCCTCCGAGTACAATCCCAATCACAAGAGCTAGTGTTACGCCTACTAATCCGATCGACAAGGATATCCTGGTAGCAAGCATTAAACGAGACCATTGATCCCTACCGACGGAATCGCTGCCTAGCAAGAACAGTGAAGGATGCTTACGAGTGCTATGTTCTGGATCTGAAAATCCAATTAAATGACGATTTGTTGATATGAACCCAAGAAATTTATACTCAAATCCTGGCGCGAAAAGTCCCACATTATATTTGACATCGTCAAGCTTCTGGTAATCTCTGCGAAATGTCTCAGGATCTCTGAAGGATTTTAAACCTTTAACATGAGGCCTAAAACTACCATCAGCAAATAAACTAAGTCCTTGCGGTCTAAGTAAATGGAATTTCGTAGCAGTTGCAGCAGGATCTCCAAAACCTAGGAACTCAGCAAAAGGGAAAGTTATGTAAAAAATAGCAACAATTGTTGTTGCTGCAATTGCAAGTTTGTGCTTTCTAAACCTCCACCACATTAGCTTCCACTGAGAAGCTATAAATACATCTTCTTCTTCTTCTAATCGTTGCGTACCGGTATTAACCGTTGCCTCTGACATAAACCTGCACCTTAATTTTGCACCTTAATTTTGAGCTTTACTCTTGTTGACATACAAAAGCGTAAATGTATCTAAGATTAAGGCAGACTATACTAGGAAGTTGCTCATGTCAAGCCCCTGAAAGGCCACCGAATTATTTTTAATTTCAAATTCTGTAAAAACTTTATATTCAGTCTAATTTAAACCTTTTTGGAACAATCAGTAAATAGTAATTATTTACTGATTAAACCAATTAATATATTTGTTAATGAACAAAATAAGACACTTGACCTAACACACTTCATTCCGATAGGTTAATGTTGCACAATTAATAAGATTGTAAAAACTGGGAGGGCAAACGATGCCAAGAATAAAACATATTGGAATATGCACCAACGACCCCGATTCATGTGCAGATTTTTATGTCAATGCATTTGGATTAACCGAGGTTGAACGTTCACCTGATAATGAATGGGCTATACTTAGCGACGGTTATATCAACGTTACAATATTGAAATTCAAATATGATAGATACGGTGGAGGCCAACCAGGCTTACACCATTTCGGACTCCAGGTAGAAGATCTTGACGAATCTCAGGCTCTGATAGAAGAGGCCGGAGGTACAGAATTAACTGCATGGAATGAACACTATGGTAACGGTGAAGGTACACCGGATAACTGGGTAGGCGAAAAGAAATTTATGAGTCCAGAAGGTATTGCACTAGATGTAAATCCATCGGGATGGAAAATGAAGCCGGGAGGGCAAAGAGGCGAATAACCCTATTTAAATACATACTTGAAAGCCCAAAGTCAATGAGCCCTTCAAAAAATACAAAAACCAATCCAACTGCGAACCTAAGACTCTCGATGGCAGTAGAAAACTACCTGTTATCCATCTTTCAATTGGAAGAACAGGGAATTCGAGTGACACCTACTTCCCTATCTGAACAACTTAAACGTTTACCAAAAGGAGAAGGTCTCGGCACTTCCCTCCCATCCGTTGGAGCTATGATAAGAAGAATGGTTCGCGACAACCTTCTAACAAATTCAGATACTAAAACAATCGTATTTACATCAGATGGCAAAAATGCAGCCCAGAGTATGGTCAGGCGTCACAGGTTAGCAAAGAGACTAGTAGTTGATCTACTTGGCCTAGAATTATATAAAGCCCATGAGGAAGCTCATAGATTAGAACACGCAATATCTAATGATTTAGAAAATAAAATTAATGACCGACTAAACAACCCAACTACCTGTCCTTTTGGGCACCCTATCCCAGGAAATGGCTATAGCCCTGAAGGAAACATAATCCCCCTGAACCAAGCAAAAACTGGAACTGAATACAATATAGATCGTATACCAGATGAAGAACGACCACTCTTAGAATACCTAGTAAAAAATGGATTCATACCAAATCAAACAATAGTGGTTAAAGATTTAGCACAATATAGAGGTATTATAAATATCCTCTGTAATGACATTGAAATAACTGTTAGTTATGATGTCGCCAGTCGTATATGGGTGAGGTTGTAAAGACCTGATTCTTAAACCAAAAACTCATCCAACATGTTGATTATATAAAACTTAATGCGACCGTAAGTATTTAACCAAGGCCCAACGATCATCTTCTGTTAGAAGATACCTGAACTCCGGCATTGGAGAACGTGACTCAAGTCCCTTTTCAATAAGAGCGTATCCCTGTCTTCCTCCATGGGAAATGAATGCAAACAAATCGCCATCGGTGGATTTTAACGTGTTTTCATCCTTTAAATTAGCAGGCATAGGTCCAAGTCCTTTTTCTTTCATTAAAATTGCTACAGGACCATCACCTTCAAGATTCAAACCGTGACATACAGAACAGTTAACTCTGAATATTTCTGCTGTTTGTTCATGGTCATATGATTCCGAGACAGCAGAAGGAATAACTTTGGGAGAGTACTCTTTTAATGAGCTCAATATGATCTCTTTGTTTATCAAAGTACTATCTATGCTTATCTCTGGCCCACCCATTCCAATGAAAGGTACCGAATTCTCATTCGGTAAAATTCTTGGAACGTCTTGAGACCTAAACGATCTCTGATAGTGCATTTCAGAAAAAACCATTACTTTATGAGAACCAGTCTTAGGAATTACAGGAAGCTTGAAGTTTGCAATTCCGTAAACTGATGTATCTCCAGTTGTGGAATTATAGCACCCAAGTCCCAGTCCAATTAATAACAACGCTGGAACAACTAAGATAATCTTCCTTAAAAAGCTTAAATTCATTACTGTTTTGTCGCCTTTAAACCTAGTACTTTAACAAAAATATCGCTCACTGATCAGACTCCCAACCCCGTTTTACTTCCTCGGCTCCTGCTTTATTAAGAACGTCTTCTGCCTCACCGATCCTTTCAGGAGAAGTTGTCACAGTGATGCCAATATAACCTTCTGTGATGCGCGTATCATAAGCTCCCATAAACAGCCTTGGGAGTCTTGATTCGACAAGGATTCCGAAAACGGTAAAAAGAATGGCTCCTAACATAGTACCCTCATACATTATTATAGCCATTGGTGGAATAGAAAGTAGTGGTTTTCCACCTGCTACTAATGGAAAAGCAATTTGTGTGCCCGTTGTAAGCAGCAGAGCTACAATAAATCCACAGGCTGCTCCAACCAAAGGATACCTATAAAGTTTATGAATAGGTTCTTCCTCTCCAAAAGTTCCTTCTGGATACGGTGTCCCAGTCAAAATTTCATATTCACTTGATTGAAACCCTGAATTTCCTACTGCATCCAAGGCGTCCGCTGCAACATCTTCATCAGTAAACAATCCAATTACACTACGTTGTCCGATCATTATTTGGTCCTCACTCCCGGATTGAAGCTGGTACTATCTTTCGACCGATTTTTACTTCTTCTCTACCAACCATTGCTTCTTTAACATCAAAAAGGGGAATTAGGGGAAATACTTTAGAGAAAAGTAGCATACCCAAAATCACCCATGCAAAAGTCATCCCAACCATCAAAATTTCTATTATACTCGGTTGGTATGAACCCCAATCAAAAATCATGTGCCCACGCCTCATTGTCCCCGGTACGATAATCAAAAATCTTTCCAGCCACATCCCTATATTCACCAAGATTGTTGAAATAAACATTGCCAAAAGACTCCGTCTCAATTTTTTAAACAACCACATTGGAACGGGGATGAAAAAAGCTGTTACCAAAAATATTATAAATAGACCACTCCATGGCCATTGAAAAACCTGCAAATCCCGCATTGCTAATTCTGGTTCTTCCAAACTGTACAATGCAAATACCCATTCTAGAAAGAAAAAGAAAAACCAAGTCGTTGCAACAACGATAAGTAGACGACCTATAGAATCTAAATGATCTGGTGTTAGGTAGTTTTTCCATCCCCATAACCAGACCATTAACACCATCACCGTGGCCACCGCAGACACACCTGAATGTATCGCTCCTATAATAAAGTATGGAGCGAATATTGTTGAATGCCAGGCCTCAGGCCCAATTTGTGCGGCAAAGTCCCAAGAAACTATGCTATGCACCGAAACGAATACAGGCAATACAAGCGCAGATAACAAAATACCAGCCACCGCTTGAAGCTTCCATTGCCTTGGTGTACCTCTCCATCCAAGACACATAACTGAATACGCCATCCTGGTAAAACCAGTAGTACGATCGCGGATGATAGCTAAATCGGGTAAAAGGGCTACTATCACAAATAAAGTACTGGCAGTCAGATAAGTCATCACAGCACTAGGATCCCAAACAAATGGGGATCTTATATTTATCCAAATCCCTCTAGCGAAATCATATGGGAACACCCATAAATCTGCTCTCCATGGTCGCCCCACGTGTACCAGAGGCGCTGCCATAAGAGCCGAAATTAGGGAAAATACAGTAAGAACTTCTGCCGCTCGTGTTACTGGCCTTCTCCATTCAGCTTGAGTGAGACGTAATATTGCTGAAATCATGATCCCTGCGTGACTAATCCCTATCCAAAAAACAAAATTCACCATAAAAAAGCCCCAATACACGGGCCTATTTAGACCAGTTACGCCAACACCTTTGTTCAGCATGTATCCAAATGCGCATAAACCTGCAATGAAAACAACTAAAGCAATTGCGGTGGCACCTGGCCACCATTTTGGCATTCCTAAAACCCCATTCAATAGTTCCTTATTTATCTGTTTTTGATCTAGTTGTACGTGTTCTTGCATTATCTATCCTAAATTTACTTAGTCCTTTTTACCTAGCACCAAGACTTCTTCTAACCTATGGAATGGTTTGTGGATCCTGTATAACAACAATTCTTTTTGTTCCCAAATACTAACCACTGGAATTATACGAGTGGCAAGCAAATAGATCAGAATCGCTCCAGAAATACCTCCCAGCCACATTAGGATATCAGCAACATCTGGTTTGATTGCAGATGGTATCTCTGTAAGCAAATGTTTATTTTCTTGCATAGCAACTGACCAAGACGATACATATATTCTAATCCTGTCAAAAACTGTACCTACCAACACGCTGAATGCAATTACAGTAGGACCCCATATACTTCTTCTCAAAGGATTCCACATCATGGTGAAGAGAGGAACCAGAAAATTAAAAGTAAAAGCGACTAAAAATACAGGAAGATATGGCCCGACCATCAATAACTCTAACACTCCCTGTTCATTTGGTTTTGCTCCGTACCAGAAGACGATAAAGCTGGAGAACCAAAACCAGAACCATAGTAAAGATGCAGCAAATAATAATTTCCCGAGACCCCAAAACTGTTCATACTTAATATAATCGCCATACCCACCAAACCTGCGGAGTACAAACATTGCAATTAGAACTATAGCTATACCTGCCTGAAGAGAATTATGAGCATGAGTTGCAGGGTATAGTGCATCGATCCAACCTGGCACAAGAGTCATTGAAAAATCCATACTGAACAAGAAATGGGTTGTTATGAGCATCATAAAGTAAAAAGCACCCATCATCCCCAATCGATGGTACTGAATAAACCATTGTCTCGAAGTACCATACCATTGCCCTGATAATCGCCCAATTAAACCTTTTTTCTTTTTATTTACTTCTGAATCTCTAATTACAGCAAGGTCAGGAAGGGAGGATATCCACAATAAACCTATCCCAGCCAAAACCAAGAATATCATTGAAAGTAACATCTGAATCTGAGGCATATTCTCCGGTATATTTTTTAGTTCATTAAAAAACCAAAGGCTTCGTCTACCATCAGAAAGACCAGGCAAAACCCACAAAAGAGGGATTAGCAAAATAAGATTATACAAACCAACGACCGCAAACATCTCTGCAGCCCTAGAGATAGGTCTACGCCAGTGTGCCTTCACTAATCGAGTAGCTATTGCCACCATCAAAGCACCTTGACCTGCTGTTATAAGAAAACTCACCAAAGCTGCATAATAACCCCATTCGCTAGGATCATCGACGCCTTCACTAAACTTCAAAATAAACCCAAAAACACCAAGGATGAAAAGTCCCGACATCACTATTGCTGCAATACCAAAAAACTTACCTTTACGTTTATGTAAATTTATAAGATCTTTAGTAACAGTTAATTGATTCTTTTGATTTCCATGCTCTAAGTGTGCTGAATCTCTATCCATGTGCAGCTTCCTTAGCATTTCGGTCTACTTTCTTTAAGTAAATCACATTTGGCTCGGTACCTAATTCTTCAAACATCCTATAACCCCTACCATGGTGACCCATTTCTTTTTCCTTGAGCTTCGATACCTTACTATTGGAATCGTTGAGGTCACCAAACACCAATGTATCAGTTGGGCATGCATTAACACAGGCAGGATTCAACTGCCTTGAATCATCAACTATCGGTTCACCGGAGTTTTTCGCATCCCTGGAAGTTCTTCGTATCCTCTGGATACAAAAAGTGCATTTCTCCATTATGCCTCTGCTACGTACAGTGACATCTGGATTAAGCTGATTGGTCAATGATTCTGGCCAATCAGGTTCCCAAAAATTGAAAAACCTTACATGATACGGACAGTTGTTGGCACAAAACCTGGTTCCAATACATCTGTTATAAACCTGTACATTGAGTCCTTCTGAATTGTGATATGTTGCAAAAACAGGACACACAGGTTCACATGGGGCATCGCTGCAATGCATGCAAAGCACAGGGATGAACCTGGCTTTGACGTTTGGAAACTCTCCCTCCCAATAACGTTCTATGCGAATCCATTGGACAGCTCTCCGTTGATTATAAAGATCTTCAGTATTAATCGGAATATTGTTCTCAGATTGACATGCAACAACACAGGCTTGACACCCTATGCATTTGTCAACATCGATCACCATACCCCATTTTTCGCCAGCCATAAGTCGCTCCTAATAAATATTTTTAGCCGGTCTGCCTTGTCTAATCATCGCCTGATGTAAACTTAATTACATGATGATTTTTATCAGTAGATAGATCAGGAGCCGTATTTTCAAATCTAGGAACTCTTGTCCAATCTCCTGTTTTTTTAACATTTACTCGAGTCGCAGCCCAGGCAAAAGATCCAGTAGTTGAATCTGTAACTGAACCCAACATACTCATTACGTTAGCACCTCTATCCTTACTGTACCTGCCCCCTTCGGTATGTCCTTGTCCCATTGGTACAGCTATGACATTAGGAGATACTCCAGGGTGTGGATAAGCCAATCCTAGGATTTCCTGACCTTCTGAAGATGTTAGTTCCAATACATCTCCCTCTTTAATATCCATCCGATCCGCAACTTTATTATTTATCTCTATCCAAGTCTGCCACGCTGCTGTAGTAATCGGGTCTGTCATTGCCTGCAACCATGGAAGATGAGCACCACTACCATCTGTGATACCTATGGACATATATGGTACTAATGCAAATTCGCCGGAAGAAACCTCCGGTTTTTGTAGATTTTCAGGTAATGGTTTAGGAGTGATTTCATCGCCCTTGTACCGCGAATTTATATCCCACCATCCTCCGCGTTGGAGTACACCATTCCAAAATGATTTTACATTTTCAGCCCTAACTGAACCATTTGCCTTCTTGTAAAGCTCTTGGATACCCAATTCCAACAATTCCTTGAAACTTGATATCCCTAATCCTAAGTCTATTTCTAAAGTATGGGCTAAACCTATAATAGAATCTCCAAAATTCCTTGTACCGAGGTGATTTCCTCGAGATTCAAAAAATGGCCTGACTACTGGTTGTTGGACTCCTACAGTTTGGTACCCAGGCCCAGGGTTTGGAAGTTGGTCACCCCAATCTTCTAAACCATGATTTTCGGGAAGAATAATATCAGCCAATGCTGAAGTATCATCCATAATTCCAGAAAAACTAACAATTAAAGGCACATTGAACTCTTCTCCATTCTTTCCCAACAAAGCGTCCTTGAACCCAGAGCTTTCTGGCATTCCGTAAACTGGATTTGAACCACGCAACATTAAAGCACTAATACCTTCAGATCTAATTTTTGCTGTCAATGCAATCCAATCTTTAAAACTAGAAATATCTGGATTTACCGGCACATCATTAAAAGGTGAATCAGGATTTAGGACGACTCCGCCTTCCGTGGATACAGAGCCTACAAGGTGATTTAATGAATAAATCGATTTTAGGTTATCAAAACCATTAGTACTCGCCCCGGCTGATCCTCCACCCAATGCTATGGCTGGATTATTAGTCGCAAACTCTTCGGCAACATGGCGTATTGTTTCAGGGTTCACTCCTGAACCATCAGAAATGTTTTCCGGACTGAATTTATCAAGATCAATTTTACCATCCCCGGTTAGGGATTTAACAACGTTGCTATCAACTCCACCCTCTGAAATTATAACCTGGGCTATACTGAGAGCAACGTGCCCTTCCCAACCAGGATTCACATATATCCATTCATCAGCACTTGCTGCTGTTGTAGACAATCTCGATTCTATATGTACGTGTCGTCCTCTCTTACGGTCTCCTTGCCGGAATTCCCCATATGCTTTTCCATATCTCACGGGAGAAACCCAAGTTGAAAGGAAATCTGCTCCAAAAGAAAGTAAGTACTGACAATTAGCAATATCAAATTCTGGAATCTGCGGCTGCCCAAAAACATCTTCTATAGAACGCCTGAGATTGGTTGAATCTATATTCTCATAAGGTAGGTATGTAATACCGGTTTTTGATACAAAGCTCTTTATAAGCTTGTTTAAGTGGCCATTAACAGGATCGGTCGACAAAACTACTGAACCCATGTCCTCTACCTGACCTAACTGATGAGCTACTCGTGCTATTGCATCAGTCCAGCTAATTTCCTCCCATCTTCCTTCTCCTCTTGCGCCAACACGCAGCAATGGGGAGCTGATTCTATCGGGATTATAAAGACCTTGTAATGAACCTTCACATCTGCCGCTATGCTTACCTATATTGACTGGATAATCGACGTTGCCTTCAACTTTCTTGGCCCGACCTTCCATTACACGTACTACTATGCCTTCAGGAGTATTACATTCAGTACAAACAGTAGCGTACCAGTTATCAATTCCTGTCACCATATCTTCTGGCATCTTTAACGGAGCTTCAATTAGAAGCTCTTTCTCAGGTACTCCACAAGCCTGGAAAACTACCGCACCTACGGTAGTTCCTCCTAAAATCTTTAAAAATTTTCTTCTCGTTAAATCCATGTTTTCTCTTTAGTAATGACAGGTTGTACAATCCGTGGGAGCACCATTATCTTTATGACAATCAATACAGTCACCCATTTTTAATGACCTGATTTGTTTGACCTTGGTCATATTACCTACATCTCCGTGACAAAGTACACACGTCTCTGCTGGTGCGATGTTTTCCTTTTCAGAAAAAAATTTCACATGGGCTTCATGTACAAAATGAGCATGATCGGGAACTCGATGGACTCGCACCCAATCTATAGGCCTATCCGTTTCATGAAAACCTCTAAGCTTTTCGACTTCCTGTATATTATCGCCTATAACTTTATGGCAACTCATACATAACTCAACAGCAGGCACAGAAGCCGCCGCTTCTTTTTCTACATTACGATGACAAAATGTACAGTCCATGCCCATATCCTGCACATGAACGGTATGCGGAAATGCTATCGGCTGATCAGGACCTTCATTCAATCCAAAAGCATTTAAAGGCAACCCCAACCATGCAGAAATAACGAAAGAAGCCACGACGACACCGACTACTAGGCTAAAAAGACCAAAAAGACCTAATACCAATCCGGTAATCACATTTCTTCTATTCTTTTCAGGTAATCTAAAATCGCCTTGAAGCAATTTACTTACATCCTAATTTAATGATGATCAGCAGCATAGTCACCAATGGCATCTGTGCCGCCGTCAATCCAATAGGTATCATATATTCTCGAAATCACATCAGCAGCTCCCAGTACCTGGAAAAACATCAGAACCGCCCCGGAAAATGCCGCGACTGCCAAAATATAGAAAATCAATCTAAATTTTTGTGTAAATCCTGGCAAATGATTCGAAGAAACCAAAGAAGGTATCAAAATATGTCCAACAATAAGATTTGTGGACATAAAAACTACCAAAGCCACCATTGCAAATAGACCATTTACTATCTTACTTAATTCGACCCACTCATATGTTGTAATAGGGGCAGGTTCCATCGCACCTTTTCTACACTGCAGTTTTGGGAAACTTCTGAGTTCTAACTAAACCTCTCGAAACTTGGTTAATCTAAACACAACATATTTAATCGTGTCAAGCAATCTCAAGCTAATATTTGACCACATATGGTATGAAACCATAGATCTCAGGCTCGGTATATTAATAGATAAAAATACCAAAGATGAAAAATAATGTGGGATAAAGATAATCTTATCCTGAACATATGCACATGCTATACTTAGCTTAGATTGATTTGAATTTGATTTGAAATCTTTTTCTCCTGATACAGCATAAATATCAATCTTATTCATTTTACAAAAGGAGACATTCCAAATGGCCAAAGTAGGATTTATTGGACTCGGTCTAATTGGTAAACCAATGTGCGCAAATGTGGTAAAAAACAACCATGATGTAATAGTCTGGAATCGAACAGCTTCTAAGATGACTGATTTAGTAGAATTAGGAGCCAGTGCAGGATCATCTCCTGCAGAGGTTGCATCAAATAGTGAAATCATCATTACTTGTGTTTCAGACTCTCCAGACGTAGAGAATGTTATTCTTGGTGAAGATGGTGTTATTGCTGGAGTTAAGTCAGGCTCGGTTGTAATAGATATGAGCACGATATCCCCTTCATTGACAAGAATAATTGCATCAAAATTGAAATCTACCCAAGTAGAAATGCTAGACGCGCCTGTTAGTGGCGGAGTCAACGGAGCAGAGGCAGGCGTATTGTCAATAATGGTAGGCGGAAATAAGGCAGCCTTAGATAAATGCTTACCCGTTCTTAACTGTATAGGTACAAAAATCACCCACTGTGGGGAAAATGGTATGGGTCAAGTCACAAAATTAGCAAATCAAATCACGGGTATGGGCAATATGGCAGCCATGTGTGAAGGTCTTGTTTTTGCAGCAAAAAATGGAGCTGATCTGAACGCCGTAATAGAAGCCATATCTGGAGGAGCTGCCAATTCATGGATGGTAGAAAACCTGGGCAACAATATACTTGAAGGAAACTTCGATCCTGGATTCATGATCAAACTTGCTCATAAAGATCTCGGATTAGTTCTTGACTCTGCTACCGAAAAAGACCTCTCTTTAATAACAACTCCCTTAGTTACTCAGATGTTTAGGGCAGCGATGGTATCTGGATTTGGAGAAAATGGTATAAATGGATACATTAAAGTATTAGAACGATTAGGCGATGTTGAAGCTCGTTCTAAAAAATAACCTACAATATGGACTACTGATTGATGGGCTAATAAGCCTATGCTACAATCTAAATAGGAATTAAAAGCGAAACGAGAACTACCAATGAGTTTGAGTAAAACAGAAAAAGATTCGGTGATAAACGAGTATAAACAAGCTGAAGGTGACACTGGGTCTACCGAAGTACAGGTCGCCCTTCTAACCACTAGAATAAATGGGTTGACAGAACATCTTAGATCACATAAGCACGATGAATCCACCCGTAGAGGCCTACTCAGGATGGTAGGTCGAAGGCGAGCTTTGCTAAGATACCTGAACAGCAAAGATAACGCTCGATACAGGACAACTATTGGTAAACTTGGACTCAGAAGTCAGCTTTCATAATCCGATATTTCCCTCAAATTATTTTTCCCTCCACAGTATAGGAGACTGATTTTTCATGACTTTATCTTTCAAGCAACGCATTGGACTTTCCGACATAAGCATCGAAACAGGCAAACTTGCTCTGCAAGCAAACGGATCTGTTGTAATAAATAACGGCGATTGTATGACGCTGGTCACAGCCACTATGGACACCCCTAGAGAAGGAATTGATTTTTTCCCTCTGACAATAGACTTTGAAGAACGGATGTATGCAAGAGGTAAAATCCCAGGGAGTTTCTTTAGAAGGGAGGGGCGTCCCAGCACCGAAGCCATATTAACAAATCGGCTTACGGATAGACCGTTAAGACCATTATTTCCAAAAGGATTCAGAAACGACGTGCAAATAGTAGCAACAGCTTTATCATCTGACCAAGAAAATCCTATGGATATCATGGTAATCAATGGAGCTTCCGCAGCCCTTACTATTTCAGACATCCCTTTTGAAGGTCCTATAGGTGCAACACGAATCGGATATGTGGATAATGAATTTGTCATAAATCCAACTTACGAAAATTTAGAGCATAGTGCCCTTGATATTGTTATAGCAGGAACCAAAGATGGCGTCCTAATGATGGAAGCAGGAGCAAAAGAACTACCCGAAGACTTAATAATAGAGGCTATACGTCTAGGCCAAGAGACAAACCAAAAGATGATCGAACTCCAACTCAAAATGGCATCTGAAGTTGGTCGACCGAAAGCTGAATTCATTGAAAAAGAGCCTCCTGTAGATCTTGTCAGTAAAGTAAGTGAGCTAGTAGGCGATAGTATTAAGCTTGCTTTCGATAAAAACATCGGAAAAACTGAGCAATCGAATCAAATAAATGATATTAAATCTGAAGTTATAGATTCACTTAATGAAACGGAAACCACATCAGAAATACATGAAGCATTTGAAATACTCCTTGAAAGAGAATTCAGATCTCAAGTAATTGACAATGGGCGTCGCCCAGATGGCAGAGGACTCAGAGATATAAGACAACTTGGCAGCGAAACTGGAATTCTTCCTCGGACACATGGAAGTGGTCTCTTTACTAGAGGGGAAACTCAAGTATTGGGAGTAGCGACTCTTGGATCAACAGGAGATGCTCAAAAACTTGATACTCTTAGTCCTCAAGAAACAAAAAGATTCATGCTCCATTATAACTTCCCTCCCTATAGTACAGGCGAAACTGGACGAGTTGGTTCACCTGGAAGGCGGGAAGTGGGACACGGAGCGCTAGCAGAAAGAGCACTCCTACCAGTTATTCCTCCCGAAGAAGATTTCCCTTACGCAATAAGAATCGTGGCCGAAGCTCTAGGGTCCAATGGTAGTACATCAATGGCAAGTACCTGCGCTGGCACACTTGCTTTGATGGACGCAGGAGTTCCTATTACCAAGCCAGTTGCTGGCATATCAATAGGACTGGTAACCAATGATGATGGGAAATTTGCAACCTTGACAGATATCCAAGGTCTTGAAGACCATTTTGGAGATATGGACTTCAAGGTGGCAGGCACAAGAGAAGGTATAACTGCTATCCAATTGGATATTAAAGTACAGAACATAGGTTTCGATGTCATAGAGACAACATTTGAACAAGCACGCGAGGCTAGAAACCAAATCCTTGACCTGATAAACGAAACTATCCCGACCCCACGTTCAGAAATGAGCCCTTACGCACCTAGAATGATACAGATTAAAATTCCTGTAGACAAAATAGGGGCAGTCATTGGCCCAGGTGGAAAGATGATTCGAAGTATAGTTGAAGAGACAAAAGCTACGGTAGATGTACAGGATGATGGAACCATAGTAATTGGCTCGCCCGATGAATCATCTACTAATAGAGCGATACAAATAATTGAGGGACTAACCAAAGAACCAAAGGTTGGTGACATCTACACAGGTAAAGTAGTTCGCATAATGAATTTTGGTGCATTTGTCGAAATATTACCTGGCACTGATGGCATGGTTCATATTAGTGAGCTAGCAAATGAACACGTTGCTACAGTAGAAGACGTAGTCAAACAGGGCGAAGAAATTAAAGTTCAAATTATCGGCATAGATCCATCTGGACGTATCGCTTTATCACGTAGGGCATTGCTTGAAGAAGACACTGATGAAAAAGGCAACCGACCAACATCAGGTAACGAAAGATCTCAAAACAATCCTTCTGACAAACAAAGGCCTCGTAGAGATTCCAATCAGAGACCAAATGGCGAACAACGGTCCGGATTTAGACCAAGACCTAATCGGTCTTAATAAAAAATGGAAGCAAAATGTCACCACTCAATGTAGTTGTTAATGGTGCCCTCGGGAAAATGGGTCAACAGGTACTCAGTGCTGTATCTGAAGATCCAGGAATGAACCCAGTAGGTGGAATCGATCTGGCTGCAAAAGATTCTTACATATCTTTAGACAATACTTCATACACGATACCTCTATACAGTTCTATAGAAGAAGTTAGCGATGGTGTCGATGTTGTAGTTGATTTTACAAACGGTGAAGGGGCTGAATCAGTACTACAGAACTTAGCACCCAAAAATATAAATATAGTGATCGGGTCTACAGGAATAACAGAGTCTACTATGACAAACGCGGCCTCTCTTGCAGAAAAGCACAATGTTGGGATCATGATAGCTCCAAACTTCGCAATTGGCGCGGTGGTAATGAACCATATATCGAGAATAGCGGCACCATTTTTTGATTATGCTGACCTCACTGAAATGCATCATGAAAATAAAATTGATGCACCTTCCGGCACTGCTTTAGCAATTGCAGAAGCAACTTCACAAGGTAAAAACGGTGATTTTAAATCTCCAGACCCAGAAAAAGAACTTATTTCAGGAACACGTGGAGGGACTTTAAGAGGTATCAATATACACTCGGCAAGAATGCCTGGAAGAGTGGCACATCATGAACTAGTTTTTGGAGCTCTCGGGCAAACCCTTACAATTCGACATGACTCAATTAATCGTGAAAGTTTTATGCCTGGCGTATTGATGGCTATAAAGTATGTAAAACAGAACCAAGGATTTACCGTTGGCCTAGATAAAGTCATGGGGCTATGAAAACACTTCCGAGGATATTGCTAGTCTAATCAAATTTCATATATAACTATCATTTATGTTTATAGATGGAGATAGAAATGTGCAGTTGTAGAGTGGCAATAATAGGAGCAACTGGAGCTGTAGGCAGCGTTCTCCTTGAAATTATTAAACAGCGTAATTTCCCTTTAAATGAGCTCAGACTATGTGCATCAAAACGCTCATGGGGACGTGAAATTGACTTTGATGGAAGAAGTATAGCGGTAGAAAAAGCTACAGATCAGCTTCTTTCAGAAGTCGACCTCGTATTTATTGCAGCAGGAAGTGACGTAAGTCATATAATCGCACCTAAAGCTGTCAAACACGGTGCATTTGTAGTAGACAAAAGTTCCGCTTTCCGGATGAATCCTGATGTACCTCTGGTTGTACCTGAAATAAATGCAACAGATATGAACAAACATAATGGAATAGTATCCACCCCTAACTGTTCTACAACCCAACTAGTAATGGCATTAAAACCTTTGGACGATATCAATCCAATAAGACGCGTTATAGTGGACACTTATCAATCTGTTTCTGGTACCGGCAATGCAGCGGTAAAAGAACTAACAACACAATCCCGTACAATTCTTGATGGTGGTATACCAAAACTATCCGAATATCCTCACCAGATCGCATTTAACACTCTCCCTCAGATTGAAACGTTCTTGGATAACGGATATACCACGGAAGAAATGAAACTCGTATACGAAACAAGAAAAATATTGAATCGCCCAAATTTGTCAATATCAGCAACTTGTGTACGTGTCCCCGTGTTGATTTCACATTCAGAAGCAGTTCACGTTGAATTTGAGGAACCTATTCAAGTTAAAAAAGTACACCAATTGCTTGCAAACTTTCCTGGTATCAAAATTATAGATCAACCTAGTGAATCAGCATATCCCTTACCAATAAATGCAGCTGGATCAGATCTGGTATATGTTGGAAGAATCAGACAAGATGTGTCGAAACCCAATGGAATTGTATTTTGGATTGTCTCTGACAATCTCAGGAAAGGAGCTGCTCTTAACGCTGTGCAAATTGCTGAAAGAGCCTTAGAGATGAAACTTATCCCTAAGAAAGAAAGGAACTTGTCATGAAAGAATTAGGAAGACTCCTAACTGCAATGATAACGCCATTTGACCGTTCCGGTAATGTTAATTACCAGACCGCCAGAAAACTAGCCAAATCACTGGTAGCTTCAGGATCTGACGGCTTGGTGATTGGTGGTACAACTGGCGAAGCGCCATCAATGACAGATGAGGAAAAAATTCGTCTTTTTGGAGAAGTTAAAGAAGAAGTAGGTAATACTGCTAGTGTAATAGCAGGTACTACAGATAATAACCATAAGAAATCTATAGAATTGTCAGTAGAGGCTGAGCGGGTAGGTGTAGATGCATTATTACTAACAGTTCCCGCTTACAATAAACCGACTCAGGAAGGACTATATGAACATTTCAAAATCATAGCATCATCCACATCACTTCCTGGCATCTTATATAACGTGCCCTCAAGAACTTCTCTAAATATGTCTGAAGATACCACCCTTAGATTATCAGAGATAGACAACATAGTCGGGGTTAAGGAAGCTTCCAGCGACCAAATTCAAATAACAAGGATTATTGACAAAGCTCCGCAAGAATTCAAAGTATGGTCAGGTAATGACGATGAAACTTTTCAAATCATGTGTGTAGGAGGTTACGGTATTGTTAGCGTTGCTTCAAATATAATAGGAAACCAAATCAAAGACATGATAAAAATGCTAACAGAAAGCAAAATTGAAAAGGCAGCGTTAGAACATCGCAGAATGCTTCCCATTTTTAAGGCTCTTTTCTGGGTAACAAATCCCATACCCATCAAATATGCTGTCAATAGAGCAGGTCTAGATGTTGGTAATCCTAGGCTACCTATGTTGAAAGCGAATACAGGATTTACTCAAGACTTTGACCCAGTCATGGACAACTACAAAATAGATTTGTCTCTCGTAATCTAATTAAAAAGATGTCCAGAAGAATATGTCAATGGGCCTTCTGCATCCGCACCAGCAATGCGGCCTTCAAAAGAATAAAATGGGTCGTCTTTTGATAACGGAAGAGTGACAGGACTCCTCTCCTCTGCAGATTTATAAATCGCCCTAGTCACCTCTACATGATGGTGAGGTATTTCGATAGGAACTAAGGGACCTGTATCATTTAAAATACTTTCAAGAAACAATTTCGTTTGATCTCTTTGAGTAACAAATTCCGGGTATTCAGAAAGGTCATCTCTCAACGCCTCAATATTCCTAACAGCATCTACATTATCGTTCGACGAAATCGTCAAATCTGATCTGATTTGAGGCAGGATACCATTCATAGAAATCTCCTGATCAATCTGTATAGCGGCTTCACTTCCTAATAAGGTTATCCTGCCTCTTATTCCTGGGATATTACCGCTCAAATGGCTTATCAGAGTAGCATGAATAAATCCGGTGGCTCCATTTTCATATTTCACTACAGCTTGGGTCAAACTATCATGTTCAATGGTCCTCAACATTGGGCCAGAATATGCAAATACCTCTTTAACCCTAGTCCCTACCACCCATAAAAACGGGTCAATTATATATCTGCCGTGATGAAAAACAGCACCTCCTCCTTCACCGTCCCATGTACCATGCCATTTATTAGGTTGAAAGCTACCACCACGTTTATCAATGGGTCCATAATAACTTTGCGGGCGATAGCTATTTAGTTCAACATTGGCACTACCAATCTTACCAAGAAGTCCATTTTTAATCGCACGTTGGGCTACAATCATTCCCCGAGGATATCTATCAACGACTTGTGAATGAAATTTGACACCCGATGTCTTTATTGCCAATCTTATTTGATCAGCCTCTTC
>CEUZ01279768.1_pt1 | contig 25725 bp, 22 predicted proteins | sample 361511 | NCBI WGS metagenome assembly CEUZ01 (sample SAMEA2622822, study PRJEB7988) | marine metagenome | biome: marine biome (ENVO:00000447); feature: surface water layer (ENVO:00002042); material: "saline water (ENVO:00002010), including plankton (ENVO:xxxxxxxx)" | depth 5 m | reverse complement strand
ATAGATCGCAAATTTCTAATAAACAATCGTCACTAGGAATAGTTAATCCAAGTCACTGGAAAAATTTGGCGAGATTAGCAGTAAAAATCGGGATATTTGCGATAGGAATACAAGTAATAGGGCTTGTACTATTGTTAATTAAATTTTGGTTTGTATTTTCTCCGGGTGAGGCAATTTTTCAGGCAATGTTTCAATCTATATCATCATTTAATAATTCAGGGTTTGTAATTTTGAACGAGACACAAAGTTTGGCAAGTTATAAGGCAGATGATTTTTTTTTAGGTGTGACAGCTTTACTTATCTTATCGGGTTCAATTAGTTACTGGGTGATATTCGATATATTAAGACGTAAACGATTCTTGACACTAACTCTAAATACAAAATTGGTTTTAATTGGGAGTGGAGCACTTATATTATTGGGTGCATTTGCGTTTCTGACATTTGAGTACAATAACCCGGTATTTTTTGACCAGTTGACATTTTGGGGTAAATTGAAGGCTTCTTTATTTGAGTCGATTAGTGGAAGAACAGCAGGATTCACGGTCGTAGACTATAGAGAAACCAGCCATCATACTAATTTTGTATTTGTTTTCCTAATGTTAATTGGTGGTGCTTCAGCATCTGTTGCTGGAGGGTTGAAGATCAACACTCTAATGATAGTTATAGTTGGTAGCTTCTTTATATTAAGAGGTGGGAGAAGAGCAGGTATATTTGGTAGGCAAATAACTTATAGACAGGTGAATGGTGCTATTATTCTAGTTTTTATGGTTTTAGGGACAATTTTCTTTACAACCTTTATGTTAATGCTAACGGATCCACGGTTTTTGTTTAAGGATCTTCTTTTTGAATCTGCTTCGGCACTAGGTACAGCTGGTTTAAGTACGGGTATAACTTCTGAATTATCTGTAAGTGGAAAAATCATTATTGTTTTTAATATGTTGTTTGGTAGGTTGGGATTACTCCTAATGGCTATGTTTCTAATGAAAAGGCATGAAACTAATAATTATCGGTATGCAGAAGAACGAATTATATTGGGGTAATCGTTTTTTATTAAATAAATTTGTACTGGTAAATTTGCTATAAATGCACTTAAGATATTTAGCCAATTTAGTGGCTACTAGCATTTCTCTTATGTATAATCAACTCTTATATGGCTAAGAAACAGGTTGTGGTTATAGGTTTAGGTAGGTTTGGTTCGGGCGTAGCCCGTTCTCTATATAACCTTGGACATGATGTTTTAGCGATTGATTCTAATGACGATCGCGTACAAAATATGATGGGTAGTGTCACATATCCTGTAGCTGGAAATGCTACCAATGATACAGTGTTGAGAGAGTTGGGTGTTACAGATTATGATGCTGCTGTGGTAGCGATTGGATCAGATATACCATCAAGTATCATGGCATGTGTGTTACTTAAAACTATGGGTATTGGATACTTGGTAGCACGGGCCAATAATGAACTACACGGGATTACATTAGAACGAATAGGTGTGGATAAAGTCATACATCCTGAATCAGAAGGTGGTGGAAGGCTTGCACATAATTTGTTTAATCCAAATCTTCAAGAATATTTGGAAATGGGTCCTAATTTCGGCATAAGCAGGATGAGAGTGCCAGATACATTTATAGATAAAACACTTAAAGAGCTAGGTTTTTCTAGCCCTAGAGACAAATATGGGTTAGTCGTTTTGGCAATAAGACGAGGACGGGACATAACATTGAACCCGGATGTGGAAGATAGGATTAAAGCAAACGATATATTGATACTTGCTGGTAAGGATGATCGTCTTGAGAGCTTGCCATATTAAACATTGTTGTAGGTTGATTTTTATTGATACAGCGTAAGCCAAATCAAGGGGCTTTGGATTCGGTTTTAGCGTGGGTCAGTGGTGATTCTTCTGACAACGATGTAGTTAGACTAGCCTGTGATTTACTGATCCCTCGTAAGGGTGATTTATATATTGTGTACGTGATTGAGGTTCACCGTTCTATGCATCTGGATTCGGAAATTGAAACGGCTACTTTAGAAGGGGAGCGTATTCTAACGAAAGTGGAAGAAATAGCAATCCCATATAAATGTAATGTTCATGCTGAAATGTTGCAATCTAGAACTTCTGGTATTGCAATAGTTCAAGAAGCGGCTGAAAAAAACGTTGGAGCTGTAGTCATAGGTTCAGACTATAATAAGGATTATGGATTATTTTCTCTCGGGAAAACTATCCCATTCATACTTAAGAATGCCCCTTGTAAAGTTATACTTTGGAGAAATGAAAAATGAAATCGTATAAATTTTGAATAATATTTTGACTTTCTATTAATTGTAATGATGACTAAATCGGCAGAAACAAATGATGTGAGATATAGAAAGGTTGGAATTTTTGGATGTACTGCCCTGGCTACATCCATCGTGGTACCTTTGGTTAAAAAAGGTTTTGTCGTAAATATGATTGATGAAGACCTTAGGCAATTTGATAAGATACCAGAAGAAGATATACAGACAGGACGTATCTTACCAATCGTGGGTGATGGTACAAAAATACGAGACCTTATGAAATTGTTTGCAGATGGCTGTGAAGTATTTTTAGCCCTAACTGACTCGGATACTAAGAATATACTCTCGTGTGAGATAGTAAAGCATAATTTTGGTTCAGAAAAATTAGTAGCTAGGATAGAAGATTCAGTTCTAAATAGGGTATATAAAGATATTGGATTGATTACTGTAAGTGGAACTAACGTGTTGTCAGATTTGATACTTGATGAAATAGCTTAGAGAATTAAGATGCATATAGTTATTGTTGGAGCAAGTTCAATTGTATTGTCACTAGGCAAAGCTTTCATTTCTGCAGGCCATGAAGTTTGTGTGGTTGATAATGATGTAAATAGGTGTGAAGAAATAGAAGAGATTCTAGGAAGTATTACAGTAACAGGAAATCCTATTGACCATCTAGTCTTGGATAAAGCTGGTGCAAGTAGGGCTGATATCTTAATTTGTGCTACAAATAGAGATGATATCAACTTGGTAACAGGTAGGCTAGCCAGGTATCATTTTGGGATAGTTAAGATTATATCTTTGGTACGTGACCCAGAACTATACAATATATTTTCCCAAGCTGGTTTTGATGCAGTAATTGATGTTACAGAACTTTTGTCGTTAAGTTTTCAACAAGCAGTCTCCTCCAGTGCTATTTTTAACTATATGCCGGTTTCTGGACTTGTAGGTCGTCGGCTTATCGAGTTTAAAATCCCAACCCGATCTTCAGTTGCAGGGAAGACTATTGGAGAATTACTGTTGCCTGAAGGGTCAATGGTTATTTTGATTATATCTAGATATGGGATTGCTTCTATTCCTAGCAACCAAACAGAAATCGTGTCTGGGGATGAATTATTGGCAATTGTGACCCCAGAAGGCGAGGATATTCTTGATGAATTATTGTCCAAGTTAGACGTTTGAAATAAGGGATAAATTACTGATGGATCAAAAACTCATAGCTTACCTTGGCCCAACTGGTACTAATACTGAACAAGCTTGTTTGTTGTACGATGAAACAGCTAAATTAATACCATGCTTGTCAATACCAGAGGTTTTTGGAAAAGTAAATGCAGGAGACGCCCATAAAGGCATTGTCCCTATTGAAAATAGTGTTGCCGGATCAGTAAGTTTAACCTTGGATCTTCTTATACATGAATCCCAGTTATATATACGGAATGAGGTGGTATTACCGATAACTCATTCTCTTATAGTGTCAGAACCTGTTGACTTAAGTGAAATAAAGTTAATATATTCTCACCCTCAAGCTATAGAACAATGTCGGACATATTTGGCAAAGAATTGTCCCAATGCTCAAATAATTGCTTCAATGAGTACATCATCAGCAGTAGGTCAGGTGATGTCGGATAGATACGGGTCTGCTGCAATTGCCACTCAAAGGGCAAGTGAATTGCATGGAGCTCTAGTATTGGTTGAAGGGATTGAAGACTACAAAAATAATATGACTAGATTCGTTGTACTAGATTCACACGATAATGTCCCTACTGGAAATGATAAAACTTCTATATGTTTTTCTTTTGATGGGGACTCGCCTGGGATATTACATTCTGTTTTGGCAGAATTTGCTAATCATCATATTAATCTGGCAAAGATTGAGTCAAGACCAACTAGAGAATCTCTAGGCAGCTATATATTTCTGGTAGATTTAGAGGGTCACAGGGTCGATACCGTTGTAAGTCAGGCGCTAGAAGCGATAGAAAAAATAGTTTCAATGCTAAAGGTTTTTGGGTCATATCCGAAACATGAATTTAAGAAAAACCAATAGGCGGGATTATTCGGAAATTTCATATTCGATGGAGGATATGGTTGGGTAATATTTTATAAGTTGGATTTGCCTTGTACGCCAGTGTCTTTTGGTTCATCTGGATCAGAGATTGGATCATTAGAGTTTGCAAACTTCTGACCTGGTATATCTATGGTCGGTGATAGTCTCTCTTTTAAATTTTCTACAGCAGGGTTAAGGGAATATTTGACTGATTCAATTGTTGGACCAACGTTATCACGAACTCTAGCTGCCATGCCTTCAGCTCTTTCTCTCCAAATTTCACTCTGGTCGGCAATATCAGCTCGAGTGTCCGAACCAGATTTTGGTGCCAAAACGATCCCAACCAACGTTCCAATAATACCGCCTATAAGAAAACCTGTTACGAATGATCCACCACTGTCGTTATTTGCCATTTATGTCATCTCCTTTATTTTTCGAAGATTTTAGTCCACCGATTAATGAAATAAATTTCCATATTCCCAGAGTAAAACCAGATGCCATTGAGTTGCGCTCAACCAAAATATTAGATACCGTATCTATAACTTGTTCTAAATTCTTAGATGTTTTGCTAAGTAAGTTTAATAAAGATCTGATTTTAATAAATATGTTAAGAAGAAAAATAGCGCTAACGATAAGCACTATTATGATTAGGACGTCTCTGACCATTGATATTACTTCAGCTATTTCAGTCAGAGTCAATATTCTTAACCCGTTAACTTGATTTAGGACTTGTAGATAACATTGATAATTACCTGGAACAATCGTTTATCAAATCCCATGTTAGCATCTCTTATTGCAAGCATCAATTAGATATAAAAACCTGTAGGTTTTTTCAGCTCCTAATTCTGAATAAATCACATTATAAGCAATAAAAATAGATTTGTTTTAACTATTAGGTTGTATTAATATTCGTACTGAGTCATCTTCGTTTTTTCTTTGTGTCAGAATATGGTGACCACCTTTTTCAGCCCATACTTTTACGTCGTAGGTGTTAAGGATATCTGGCATTATTACTTCAACGAATGAAGTTTTATCTATTTCCACCTGGGTTGATAGTTCGGCTAAAATGCTGGCACAGGATTTGCCAGTTCCGTCAATAACATTCCACCCCTCTCCAGTTTCTAAACTTGAATCCTTTATATTTTCATCATGAACTGGGATTTCTCCAGATTGGCGAAGATCAAGTTGTTGCTTGAAATCGGATACGGCTTCCCAGTGGACACCGTCATTACGATCTCCTTTTGAACATACGGCCCCTCTTACACCTACAATGTCAGGATTAACCCTGGCGAGCACATCTAGATTATCTAGCTTCAAATGTCCCGACAAGGCAGTGCTCATACCAGATTCCTTGCCAAGGTAAACCATCTCTCTCAATTCAGATTCGTCAATGAAATCAAACAAATTACGTCCATCTTTTGTCAGTGTGTCTATAAGCCATCCATCACATTCTCCGTCTTTTGCTAGATCAACCATACGCCTTGGTTCCAACCCATCGTAAAGATGGTTGTCTGCAAAAAGAGAACCTATTAATTTAGTGTCTGTACCTTGTAGGGCTCTTTTTGATGCTTGTAAAATTTCTACTGCTTGGCTGTAATCGCTTTTCATAAATCCTACCTTGACTGATGTAGCATTTAAGGCCCCCGCAGTATAAACAGCCATTGCTACTGTTCCAACTTGATTTGGCACTACACCAAGAGTAACACTTGCATGGTGCTCTGAAGGTACAGATTCTCTGACTTGTTTAACTAAACTAGGTTCAGCTGATCCGACCAGTGCTTCTTGAAGGTTTTTAACATCCACAATATCAGCTCTGCCTTTAACAGCCTGGTGCGCTTCTGGCAGATTTTGTACGCTTACCATTAATAACATTTATTCACCGCCTAAATTAGACCTTATTTTTTCTCGAACTAACTTAATATCGTCCCTTAACTCTTGTTTTTCAGAATCACTTAAATCATAAAGTGGCGGACGAATTGGGCCACCTTTCATTCCCATCAATTCTCCCCAATATTTTACCATTGGGACAGGTAAGGAACCATTCTGTTTTTTCATTATTCGTTGCCACCAAGTATCAGATAGGGATTTTAATGGTTGGATATGAGATTCGTATAAATGTGCATCGACGTCTCCCTTTGTAGCTCTGTCAATAAATTGAACGTAATAGTTGTCATTTTGGTTATCAAATCGCCAATCAGATGTATTTGCAAACATAACTTTTTGTTGAAAACCTAGTTTCTTTCCTTCGAATAATACCCATTCATCCGGTGCGCTAATGATTGCATGTTCTCCAATGGTTCGATGAGTTTCAATAGTTATATCCCTGTTAAAGCTCGCTTCTTTAACTCCAACAACATTGTCAATGTTGCAGATGTCCTTCAATCCTTCTGGACTCATGACTATCCCAAATTGAGGAGAGTTATAGAACATGATTGCTAAAGATGTATTGGAGGCCAAAATTTTAACCCAGTCAACTACCTGTTGTTCCGATTTAGTCACAAAATAGGGTGGTGCAACAACAAGTAAATCGAATCCGAGTCCTTCAGCATAATTAGCTAAACTTACCATATCTTTTATCGAAGAATGACTGACGTGAGCAGCGATGTACCATCCTGGTTTCTTTTCTTCAGCTACTATCTGATAAATTTTCTTGCGTTCTTCGATAGATAAGGCCCAGAATTCTCCCATTCCCCAAGCACATCCTATCCCTTTCGTACCAAGCAGACGAATGTGTTGGATATTTGATCGTAAACCTGCTTCGTCAATTTCATTATATTCTGTAAAAGGAGTAACAAGGGTCGACCATTGGCCTGTTATATTTTCCCAGGCCCAGTCCATTGCTTCATTCTTAGTATATTCTGACACAGAGTTAACTCCTTTAAATAAAAATCCATGATAAGAATAATATATTAGAGTTACGATAAATATCAGGTATCGTAATATAGATACAGTGTAAACGAGACGGGTTGTATTTTCTATGTATCTTAATTAATTTATGTTTATTGATTTATCGATATTTCAGCCGGTCGTAAAACTTTTTTTGAAAGTAGTAATTTATCTTTGCCAGATAAATTAGGATCTATTTCTAGTAGATGGATTGCTTCTTGACGTGCTATAGTCACAACCTCGTGATCGGTAATTTTGGCGATTTTTAGTGGTGGTAATCCACTTTGACGGGTTCCAGTTCCCAAATAATCTCCTGGGCCTCGTAAATTCAAGTCACTTTCTGCCAATTCAAACCCATCTTGAATCCTTTCTACTAACTTGAGTCTTTCCTGAGCTTCTTCACCTGCGTTGTCAGATAGCAAAATACAGTAGCTCTGGTGAATGCCTCTTCCAACCCGTCCCCGGAATTGATGTAGTTGAGCTAGTCCAAAACGATCAGCTCCATCGATTAACATTACGGTTGCATTTGGCACATCGATGCCTACCTCAATTACGGGGGTTGATACTAGAATGTCTAGATCGCCTTCTTTGAATCTATTCATCACAATGTTTTTTTCATCTAAAGAAAGTCGTCCATGTAGCAATCCCATGCTATATTCTGGGAAAACTTGAGAAGATAATCTCGCATATTCCTCTGTAGCGGCACGTGTTTGGATTGTTTCTGAGCCGTCAATTAATGGGCATACAATGAAAGCTTGTCTTTTTTGTTCTACTTGTTTTGCGACAAAACCATATGCGACGTCGCGTTGATTTGGTTCAACCCAACGCGTTCTTATCCTAAGTCTTCCTGGTGGCAATTCGTCAATAGTAGAAATGTCGAGTTCTCCGTATAGAGTTTTAGCAAGAGAGCGGGGTATAGGGGTGGCAGACATGGATAGTATATGGGGACGTTTCCCTTTTCTAATTAATGATGAGCGTTGCATAACTCCAAAACGATGTTGCTCATCAACTATGGCTACTGCTAATTGAGGAATTTTTACGTCATCTTGTATAACTGCGTGTGTACCAATTAATATGTCAATTTTGCCTATAGATACTTGGTCACGAATTAAGGTTTTTGTTTTCTTTTTAACACTGCCATGTAAAAGAGCTATTTTTATCGGTCTTTTTAGACCTGCAATTGATACTTCCGCTTGTCCATCACCAGTCTTTTTGCATCCAAGTTGTTTGGTAATAGTCAGGAAGTGTTGTTCTGCAAGTACTTCTGTAGGAGCCATCAAAGTTCCCTGATAGCCGTTAAGAGTTGCAACTATCAACGATGCTGAAGCTATGATTGTTTTTCCGCTACCAACATCCCCTTGAAGTAGCCGGTTCATAGGTTTGTTTTGCTTAAAGTCGTTTAGTATTTCATCAAGAACGCGGTTTTGAGCTACGGTCAAATTGAAAGGCAAGTTAGAAATAAATGGATCTATTGTTTCCCGAGTTGATTCCAGTGGTATACCAAACTCTTCTTGTTGCCATGATTTTTTGCGCATAAGTACTATTAGTTGTAAGAGCAAAAGTTCGTCAAATGCCAGCCTATGTCTTGCCCTGGTAAATTCAGACTGGCTCTCTGGGTAGTGAATCTGGGTAATTGCATCTTTTAATCCCAGCACGTTTGTCCGATTAATTGATTGGGGTGGTAAATGATCTATGATCTTATCGCTGGTCGCATCGAGTGCAGTTTTAATTAATCGCCTTATACTACGTTGGGAAATTCCCTCTACTGTTGAATACACAGGAACTCGTCTTGCCGTGTGTATTAATTGTTCAACATCTCTATAATTTTCAAATTCGGGATTATCTTTGAAAAAAGGCGTACCTCTGTAGCCGCTTACTTTTCCGCTTACAACAATCTTGTCACCTGTTTTGAGCGAATTAGCCAGATAGGGCCTTTGGTTTCTTTTAACACCAGGCCGGATCCAGTTTGCTCTAGCCATACCTGTATCGTCGCCGATATCAGCTTGGATTGACCAGAGATTACGTTTTGGATTGATGACTGAAGCACTTACATCCCAAACATCAACAACTACAGTCTGGGTTTCACCCATTGTAAGTTGATTAATCCGTCTTTTTGCACTGTAGTCGTTATGCTTTGAAGGGAAGTGATAAATTAAATCTTCAATAGTATCTATGTTTAACCGATATAGTTTTTTTGCTAGTTGTTCTCCGATACCCTTCATGACAGTTACTTTGGATTCCAAAGTAACAATACTATTAAAGGTCGGCTTTCTTTTCTTTTGCTGTGCAGAATGTTTCGGAGCTTTAGGTTTAACTGAAGTGATTAATCCACTAGAGTCGAGGACTTTTTGCAAATTAATTTTTGCCCACTGTTTTCTTTGACTAGGCGTCAGTATCGAATATGATTTAAATTCTCCTATAATTTGAGACAAGTCTGAGTCCCAACGATGCAATAGTTTGTCTAATCCACCAGCAACCGCATGGTCTTGGTATCCCTGTTCTTCTTCCAAAGCAAGGATCTTGAGAAAGGGTTCAATTATTGATTTATCGGTTGTCACAACGCATTAATTTAGTGGATGGATTTGATAGATATGAATAATACTAATGCCTAAGAAATCGATGTGTTGTATTTTTTGGTATAACGGCATTATACAAATTTATCTTATTGGTCTTGTTGGCAAGGTTATTTTTTACGAATTAGGCCTATTCCAATTGCTCCGGGGCCCGAATATGTCCCAATGACAGGTCCGAAACGAGTTAAGTAAGGTGTGGAAATATCAGGGAGTAAGCTCCTGATTTCTTCAGAAATTGACTCTGCTAAATCTGGGGTAGTGCTATGCATAACTGCAATAGTTTCAATGGGGGAAAATGTTTTAACCGTTTCGATAAGTCTGGTCAGGCCTTTATTAAATGTCCTAACTTTTGCCAAGTCATGTACTTCCCCTTCTTTCATAATTATCATAGGTTTAATGTTGAGGACGGAGCCCAGAATAGCTTGTGCTTTTCCTATCCTACCTCCCTTCTCAACGTATTCCAAAGTTTCAAGTAAGCAGAAACATTCGGAAAGCTTTATTGACTGGTTAATTAATTGCTTTACTTCTTCAATGTTTTGTCCATTAAGAACTGCCTCTGCTGCTTTAATCACCGTCAATCCTAGTCCCATTGAGACTTGACCGGTATCTATAACTTCAATATTTTCTGGCATTTTTGATTGGGATCTACCCTGAACAGCAGAGTTGTAAGTTCCGCTCATTTTGGCAGTGACATGGATGGACAAGATCTTATTATTTTCAGGTTCAAGTGAGTCGTAAATTTCTTTAAAGTCACCTGGAGATGGTTGGGAGGTCTTTGGAAGATTGCTATCTTCACTAAGACGTTTGTAAAATGTATCTGATGAAATAGTCACTTTGTCTTTGTAATTTTCTGTACCGAAACTAACATTAAGAGGAATAACAGTTATTCCAAGTTTATTAATCAAGTCGTCTGGTAAATCAGATGTGCTGTCAGTTACAATTTTGATATTCATTTTGTTCTCCAAAATTCATTCAGTTTATTCAATTGATATTAGCAAGTGATAGTGCGGTTGCCCTCCTTCTACCAATTCGAAATCGCTATCTGGGTAGAAAGTTTGTATGCTTTCGTATGTTGTTATAGCTTCTTTTGATGATAACGGATTCCCATAGTATAACGTTATAATTTCCCTTTCCCTAGGATGGATATGGTTAACTATCGATTTGAGAGCATCTATAATTGTATCACCTGCTATGACCAATTCTCCTTCAATAAGCCCGATGATTTGGCCGGTTTTTACATGGATATTATTTATAGTTGCATCGCGTATTGATGTAGTGATTTCGGCTGTTTTGACTGAATCTATTGCATTGGCCATTATCAATAAATTATCGTCTACGCTGTTTTGAGCATTCATTTGCAACATAGCTGATATACCTTCTGGTATCGTTTTTGTTTCGACTATGTGTACATTTTTTTTGGAGAGCTTTGCAGCCTGATTCGCCGAAGATATTATATTAGAATTATTGGGGAGTACTATTACATCCGGGGACGGAGTATTTTCTACTGCATCAAGGATCTGAGATACGCTAGGGTTCATCGTGTTAGTTCCTGAAACAATATTGTTGACACCCAACTGTATAAACAATTCGTTTAATCCGTTCCCGACTGAAACGGCTATTATTTCTATTTCCTTGGGTTTTTCTGAACGTAAATGAGTTCCTTTATTTTGATCAGAAATCAATTTTGCATGTTGGTCATCCATGTTTTCAATTCTTACTTGGCTTAATTTACCTAGTGAAACACTTAAACTTATAATAGGCCCAGGGTCTTCAGTATGAATGTGAATTTTTGTTTCAGTGTTATTGCCTATAACAACTTCGGAGTTACCCAAATCTTTTAATTTGTCTCTAAGTAAATCTTGATCCAATGTATCTGACTCGATCATTAATTGCGTGCAATAACCATAAGAATCATGTTCCGTAGAAGTTATGAATTCTTCTGAAATAGATTTGTTCGGATTACCTGTTCCTACACCTTCTGGTATTGGATATTGGCTATATAGTTCATCACCTGCTAGGAACCGCCGGATACCTTCAAGGATCATTGCAATTCCGTACCCTCCGGCGTCCACGACCCCAGCTTCCCTAAGAACGGGTAGAAGAGTTGGTGTCATTGAAACCGAATTTATAGCTGATTTACAAATCTGTTCCATGAATTGGACTGTTGTTAATGATGATGAATCTAGATGTAATGCTGTTTCGGATATGTCACTTATAACTGTAAGCATAGTTCCTTCAACAGGGTTACTTACAGCTTTATAGCAAAGGTTCTTAGCTTCTAACAAACAATTGGTTAGTTCGTCACAACCAAATTCGACGCAATTATCCATTCCCGTTGCAAACCCCTGGAGAAATTGAGATAGTATCACCCCACTGTTACCTTTTGCTGCCTTCAATGCTGTATCTGATAAAATACGTGAAACTTCCGCGGCTGAAGTTGAATCAGTTTCGTTCATTGAAGATACCGAGTCTTGCAGCGTGAAGAACATATTTGTTCCCGTGTCACCATCAGGTACAGGGAATACGTTTAGAGCATTTATTTGTTCAATATTAGATTCCAATAAATTTGCTGATGCCTTAAACATCAACTTTAAGTCTGTACCATCTAGTTTAATTTTTTGAATTATTGGCATATTTTGATTAGTTGTCATCGTTGCTGTATTGATCCTATTATGGTATGTTCGTATTACGATTTTATCGCAAAACGTGAATCATATGAGTTACAATATCCAAGTGATTCATTGAAAGAGATAGACTAGCCGATTCTACTGATTTCATAGGTACTAGTCAAAATAAATAACCATGGCTAAATGTAATATATGTCAAAAAACCGGTCAATCCGGCAATAATGTAAGTCACTCCAAGCGGCGTACAAGGACTAGGTGGTTTGCTAATGTACAGAGCGCGACCATTTATGAAGATGGTACTCCGAAACGTGTCAAAATTTGTACGCGATGTTTAAGATCGAGATACAAAGTAGCTGTAAAGTAAGAATATTTACCACAGTAGAACTTACGATCTTCAGTCTATTGGAATTTTGGTCTAATTCATTATTTGAAATTCCTAATGGTAAATGCAGCCTTTAATTTGTATATTGCTTATATACTTGTTATCAAGTAATTTGGAAGAATACTATGAAGAAAAATTTAGTTGGTACTATTATCAGTTAGGGTAAGGAGTTTCTATGTCTAAATTAAAGCATATAGCAATTGCTACACAGGATCCTGAGGCTACATCTGAGTTTTATCGGGAGACCCTGGGATTAGAATTGGTTGGTAAGGTTCAGGGAGACAATGCTGAGGGTTACTATTTGAGTGATGGGAATGTAAATATAGCAATACTTAAGTTTAAGAATGAAATCGTGGCAGGAGATCAAGGAATTGAATATTCAGGGATTCATCACATAGGATTTCAAGTAGATGATGCTGAGCTTATGGATAGTAAATTAAAGAAAGGCAACTTCTTACCGAAAGATGATGTTAACAAAGCATTACATTCAGGTTCACACAAGGGTGGTAGCGGGAAAAATGTGGAGACCAAATATACTGGTCCTGATGGAGTAATGATAGATATTTCTCAGGGTGGATGGGTAGGTACTAACTAATTCGTGATTAGTGCTTTAAATCTAATAAAGCTATATTTTTGCTATTTACTGTGGAATAAATTCATAGCAGATCCAGCTTTGAACCACTCTAGTTGTCCAGTTGCAAAAGAATGATTTAGTTTTAAATATTCCGAAGTACCGTCGGAATGGTGAATTGTGCAGTCTACAGGAGATCCTGAAGTGAGGTATTTAAGGCCTGTAAGACTTATTCTATCGGTTTCCATGATACGATCATAATCTTGTGGATCCTGGAATGTCAGGGGTATTAATCCCTGCTTCTTCAGGTTACTCTCATGAATTCTTGCAAAGCTTCTTGCTATAACAGCTGCCCCTCCTAAAAGTCTAGGAGATAATGCAGCATGTTCACGACTGCTACCTTCACCATAGTTCTCATCTCCGATTACAACCCAGCGTAACCCTGAATCTCTATAGTAAGATGCTGTTTTCGAAAACTCACAACTAGTTTCTCCTGTTGAGACATTTAACCCTTTCCCAGTTTCGTCAGTAAATGCATTAACAGCTCCCATAAACATATTTTCGCTGAACTTACTGAGGTGACCTCTATATTTTAGCCATGGGCCTGCAGGGGAGATATGGTCAGTGGTAGTCTTGCCTTTAGTTTTTAGTAATATTGGAAGCTCGATGTAGTCATTTCCATCCCACGCTGTCCAAGGTTGAAGGGATTCCAGTCTTTGGCTCTCTGGGTTGATATCAATTTCTATATTGGATCCATCTTCAGGTGGAGCTATGTATTTACTTTTACTAGTATGGAAACCATTTGGTGGGACTTCAGGAGCCTTTACTGGGGGATTCAATCGGAATTTTGTTCCATCAGGAGCTATTATATCGTCAGTATTTGGATTGAAAGATAAAGTTCCTGCTAATCCTAATGCAACTACTATTTCAGGACTGGCGATGAAATTCATTGTTCCTGATTTTCCATCATTACGCCGTGGGAAATTTCTATTGTAAGATGTGATTATTGTATTAGGCGTATCGTCTAGTACCTTTTCTCGTTTCCATTGCCCAATACAGGGTCCGCAGGCATTTGCTAGTACGGTAGCGTTAATAGATTTAAGTGCATCCATCTGGCCGTCTCGTTCAATAGTCATTCTTACTTGATCAGATCCTGGAGTCACCATCAAAGGAGTATTTGATTTAGCATTATGTCTTGAGGCTTGGTTAGCTATGTCTGCTGCTCTGCTCATGTCTTCATATGAGGAATTCGTACAGCTTCCAATCAAGGCTGTGTCAATTTTATCGATAAAATTATTTGCTGGATCAGATACTTCTTTTGCTAATTCTGATAGTGGCCTAGCTCTGTCTGGTGAATGAGGTCCAACGAGATGAGGTTCTAGGGATGAAAGATCTATTTCTACAACTTTGTCAAAATATTGTAGCGGGTTTTGATTGATATCATTATCGGGAGTTATTAATGGTATATTTGTATTAGCTAAGTCTGCGAGTTCAGATCTGTTTGTTGCACGAAGATATTTTCCCATACGATCATCATAAGGAAAGATAGAAGTAGTGGCTCCTAATTCAGCCCCCATATTTGTAATAGTTGCTCTGCCTGTGCAACTGATAGATTTTACGCCGGGCCCAAAATACTCAATAATTGAGTTTGTACCTCCAGAAACCGTGAGTTTGCCTGCTAGGTAAAGGATGACATCTTTTGGAGCAGTCCATCCTTTTAATTCTCCAGTAAGTTTTACCCCAATGTGTTTTGGATAGAGGAGTTCCCATGGTAATCCGGCCATAACCTCTACAGCATCTGCCCCACCAACGCCAACAGCGCAAGTGCCCAAACCTCCAGCATTTGGAGTATGCGAGTCGGTACCAATTAACATACATCCGGGGAATGCATACTGTTCCAAAATAACCTGATGTATTATTCCAGCCCCTGGTTCCCAGAACCCCGCTCCGAATTTGGCGCAGGCAGAGCGTAGAAACGAGTAAACTTCATCATTTTCTTCAACGGATTGGAGTAAATCAATTCCTCCTTCAACCCTTGCCTGGATGAGGTGGTCACAATGGACTGTTGTTGGGACAGCCGTACTTGATTTTTTGGTCTGCATAAAATTGAGCATTACTGTTTGCCCTAGGACATCTTGCAGAGCAACACGATCTGGCTTCAAAACAAGTTGGCTTTGACCTCTAATGAGTTCTTGTTCTTCTGGGTTTTCTAGATGACCTAGTAGAATCTTGTCAGTTAGTGTAAGGGGCCGATTTAACCTTTTCCTTATTATGGATATGTTTTTTGATAATAGGGAGTAGACCTTAGCCACCATCTCGGGGCTTGACTCAATAGTGACCATGGATGTGCCTTCCTTTAATTGAATTTTGATCGTTAGATAGGGTAGGTATAACTACAACAGTTGAGTTTCCAAGGGAATCTCAGATTTGATTGGGCGCACTTTTCAATAGTTATCTAGATGCGCCAAAATATTCGTAGTTCAAATCTATGTAGCTATCCCATTCAGGTGGAGTGTCATCTTCAGCAAAGATGGCTGTTACAGGGCAAACTGGTTCGCATGCAGCACAATCTATGCATTCATCAGGGTGGATATAGAACATTGGGGGAGCACCTTCCACTTCAGGGTCATAATGATTTGGACTGTCCTCATCTGCAACGTATATACAATCAACAGGACATACATCAACACAAGCCGCGTCTTTCACTCCCACACACGGCTCAGCAATTATATAGGTCATATTATTCCACCCTTCCTTATTAGTCTATGTGTATAAAAAATGTTAAACCTCTAGGGCAATTATACTTCTGACGTTTCAAGCCTTCAAGCAAACTTATTGAGATAATGTAAAATTGTTACTAAATACCCTGGTTAAATCATAAATTCTAGGCTAGTTGCGATGATATGATTAAGCTAACTCTGGATATATGATTTAAAGTTTATGTGAGATTGGAAAGATATAGACAATTAATGTTAAAGACTGTAGCAATTGATGGTCCTGTAGCATCTGGTAAGACGGTTGTTGGGCAGAAGTTGTCTAAAATTCTAGACTATCGTTTTCTTGATACCGGAACTATGTATAGAGCAGTAAGTTATATTGCTATACAGGATGGATTGGATTACAGAGATGAAGATGCTTTAACATATTTGGCTGCAAATATAGGGATCAAATTGGAACTATCAAGTGATGGGAAAAATTTACTCTGGGTCAGAGGCAAAGAAATCTCTGGAGGACTTCGATCAAGAGAAGTTGAACTTATTTTACCAACTGTTTCAAAGACTACCGGAGTGAGAGTTGCTCTTGTTGAACAGCAAAGATCTATTGCAGCTGAAGGGCCTATAGTTATGGTTGGTAGAGATATAGGGACAGTGGTGCTTAAGAAAGCCCCCGTAAAAATATTTTTAACAGCATCAATTGAGGTACGAGCTCGTAGGAGATATATTGAATTTGTCAAACAAGATAGGAGTGCAACGTTTGAGGATGTAAAGGAGCAGTTAATTTCAAGGGACGATGTTGATTCAAAGCGTAATGATTCTCCGCTGATGCCTGATAAAGACGCGTTTATAATAAATACTGATAACATTGAAATAGATGATGTGGTCAATCAGATATTATCAAGAGTGAAATAATTTCCATGTCTGTTATTTATAATATTTCAAATTTTTTTCAAAGGGTCGCTCTAAATACCTTTGCAGATTATAAGGTGGTTGGACAAGAAAAAATCCCTCTATACGGCCCGTTACTGGTAGTCGCTAATCATCAAAGCAATTTTGATCCTCCTCTTGTAGCGACAAGTATAGGAAGACGTGTCCGATTTCTTGCCAAAGAATCAATTTTTCAAGGACCCAATCTGGTTAGCTGGTTTTTGACCCAATATGGCGCATACCCTTTAGATAGGAAGGGTGTTGGATTAAACGCATATAGATGGGCAATAGATCAACTGGCAAGAGACCAGGTAATAGTAATTTTCCCGGAAGGAACGCGAAGTCGTACAGGCATGAAAAGAGCTCTCCCTGGAGTTACTAAACTAGCATTGGAGACACAGGCCGCAATTCTTCCGGTAGGGATAACAGGTACTGAGGGGTTTGGTCATTGGATGAGAGTTTTTAATCCGACAGGAACTATAAGGGTTAATATCGGTGAAGCTTTTTACCTTCCGAGCCTTGAAGGCAAAATCAGTAAGGAAGTTTTAAGATCTCTTACAGACATGATTATGAAGCGAATTGCCGAACTTTTACCTAGTAATTATCATGGTATTTACAAAGATACAGGACAATCTAATAAAGTTGGATTAATATCAGAGATAGAAGAGAAGTCTTGAATGACAGATTATAATGCGATTATTAAGTTCTTAAGGCTATATTTATCAACCCAAATTAATGGAATAAGTCAGGTAAACTTGTGTGTGGAATAATAGGTTACACTGGATTTCAATCAGTCACTCCTATATTACTTGAAGGCCTTGCCAGGCTTGAATATAGAGGTTATGACAGTACGGGTATTGCTCTAATTAATTCAACTGGTGGCTTGGATGTTTTCAAGTCAAAAGGCAAGTTAAAAACTCTGACAGATTCAATTTCGGGAACTATTTTAGAAGGTTCAATTGGTATCGGCCATACTCGTTGGGCAACACATGGGTCTCCTAACCAACAGAACGCACATCCTCATTTGGATTGCAATAAAGACATAGTTGTTGCTCATAATGGGATCGTTGAAAACTTTTTGGAATTGAAACAAACTCTTGAGCAAGAAGGTCACGTATTTTCTTCAGAGACTGATAGCGAATGTATTCCCCACCTTATCGAGTTTCATATCGCCGAGGGGATGAATTTTGAAGAAGCTGTGAGATTTGTTTCAAGACGTCTCAATGGTTCTAATGCTGTTATCGCTTTTTCTAAAAAAGACCCTTCTAAAATAGTTGGATTCAAGAAGGGTTACGCCGGCGGTCTAGTCGTAGGTTATGGTGTTAAAGAGATGTTTATCTCAAGTGATTTGGCTGCTTTACTGCCTCATACCAGAAAAGTGGTTTATTTATCTGAAAATGAATTTACGATAATTACTCCAGGAGAAGCCAGATATTTTTCATATGAAGGTGATGTTCTATTAAAAGAAGTTGAAGATGTACCGTTGGATTCGGTGATTGCAGCTAAGGGTGAATACGAACATTTCATGCTAAAAGAGATTAATGAACAGCCTGAAGCGGTACTAAACAGTATGCGTGGGAGAGTACTGTTTGATAAAAGTTTGATTGAACTTGAGGGTTTCAATATTACGGACGATAAGGCCAAGAGTCTCAAAAGAGTGGTTTTGGTTGGTATGGGCAGCAGTATGCATGCTGCGATGGTTGCAAGATACTGGATAGAATCTTTAGCAAAGATATCTGCTGAAACGGATAATTCATCTGAGTTTAGGTATCGAGATTCGGTTCTTGACAGTGATACCCTAGTCATTTCTGTTTCTCAGTCAGGTGAGACAGCTGATACTCTTGGGGCTATGGGCGAAGCATCTCGGCAGGGAGCACTACAAGTAACTTTTTGTAATTATGAAGGAACGCAGGCTACAAGGATTGCTGATTCAACTGTCTATATACGTTCAGGATTGGAAGTAGCTGTGGCAGGCAGTAAAACTTTTACCTGCTCCCTTGTGTCGCTGTATTTATTCGCACTTCGGCTAGGACTGGCTCGTGGAACTATTGATAAGAATCGCCTTCCGGCACTGATAGATGAGCTCGCTCAATTGCCTAATATGCTGAGTAAACAGCTTTCGGATTACAGTCATTATGAGGAGCTTTCATGTAAATATTCTGGTTATTCAGATTTCTTATTCCTTGGCAGAGGTATTACCTTCCCTATAGCAATGGAAGGTGCCCTTAAGCTCAAAGAAATTAGTTATATACATGCGGAGGGCTATCCGGCCGGAGAAATGAAACATGGGCCTATATCATTGATCGATGATAATATGCCAATTGTTGCACTATTACCCAAGGATAAGCTCTATGAAAAGATGCTTGCAAACATTAGTGAAGCAATAGCACGAGATGGTAAAGTGATTGCTATCGCAACTCAAGGGGATACACAGATTCAAAAGTTAGTTGAAGATGTGATTTTTGTTCCCTCTGGATCATCGTTATTAACCCCCATTTCTTTTACTATTCCTATGCAGCTTCTTGCCTATACTATTGCGGTGAATAGAGGAACCGATGTCGACCAGCCCAGGAATCTAGCTAAGTCCGTAACGGTGGAATAGATTTGAGTGCAGAATTGAATCTAGAAAAAATCAAAGACAAATTAAAAATAACAGCAGTTATAATGGCTGGGGGTTCTGGTACAAGACTATGGCCATTATCAAGATCTAAGCGCCCTAAACAATTTTTATCTATTAATGACAAAGACACATTACTTCAACTAACTGCAAAAAGGCTTACTTATCTAAATGTAGAATCATCTATTGTAATCTGTAATGAAGAGCATAGATTTCTTGCAGCTGAACAATTAAAAGAAATAGATTCATTATGTCCTATTATATTAGAGCCTGAAGGTAAAAACACTGCTCCAGCTATAGCTTTATCAGCATTCGAATCTGAAAAAGATACAATTCTTTTAGTATTATCAGCTGATCATATAATTGAAGATGAGAAAGAATTTAAAAAATCTTTTGATATTGCTCTTTTTCATGCAATAGATGACAAACTAGTAACATTTGGGATTGAACCAACTACGGCGCACACAGGGTATGGATATATTAAGAAAGGAGATTTTATTAAAGACGGTTACAAAGTAGATAGTTTTACTGAAAAGCCGCAATTAGATGTTGCTAAAAAATATTTTGAGTCAGGTGATTATTTTTGGAACAGCGGCATTTTTATGTTTAAAGCAGATAAATATTTGAAAGAATTGAGGAAATACCGCAGCGATATATACGACAGCTGTAAAAAATCAATTAATAATAAATCAAAAGACTTAGATTTTATTCGCATTGATAAATTGTTTTTTGCTTCTTGTCCGAGTGACTCAGTTGATTACGCAGTTATGGAAAATACAGAAGACGCTATTGTTGTAGAAATGGATGCAGGATGGAGTGATATCGGATCTTGGCAATCATTGCATGAAGTTTCAAAAAAAGATGAAAGTGGTAATGTTAAATTAGGCGATGTTATTTCGTTTGATACTAAGGACTCATTTATTCAATCACAGGACCAGCTAGTTGCAACTATAGGTGTGGAAAATCTAATAATTGTTGCTACAAAAGATGTTGTAATGATTGTTGATAAAAATTCTACAGAGAAAGTCAAGGTCCTAACAGATGAATTGAAGAGCAAATCTAGGCCAGAATTGGACCTCCACAGAGAGGTATATAGGCCTTGGGGGAAATATGACTCAATAGATCTGGGCGATACTTTTCAAGTAAAGAGAATTACTGTTAAGCCTGGTGAGAAATTAAGTGTTCAAAAGCATCGTTATAGATCAGAGCATTGGGTTGTTATCTCTGGCACTGCAATTGTTACCAAGGATGGTGAAACGTCCACTCTTAAAAAGAATGAGTCAGTTTATATCCCATTGGGCTGTATCCATGCTCTTGAAAATCCGGGACTAACCCCTTTGGAATTGATAGAGGTTCAATCAGGAGATTATCTTGGAGAGGATGATATTGTTCGTTTTGAAGATAGATATAATAGAGACAAAGCATAGTCTTTTAAGGTTAATCACATTGATATTTAGGATTATGTTTAGAGGTTTGTAATATAATATGGGATCAATAAATTTCAGACTCAGATCTGACATCAAAATAGGTGAGAGCATTCTCTTGAACTTTTTCGAAGAAGTTTCTTCAATGAAAATTTCAAGACCACTAGTTATCTGCGATGAAAATCTTATCTCAGGAGACTATTTTACAAAGATAAGGCCTCAGATTGATGAATATTCCAAAAAAGGATTTTTCCGATCGCTTTCTCTTAAAGGCGAACCTAGTTACGAGTTATTATCTAGTTTAATGGAGGAAATTGACATCTCCAATATAGATGGTGTTGTAAGTATAGGGGGAGGCAGCACTATAGATATAGGCAAAGGCATATCCCTCTTAGCTAGAAACCCATGTGAACCGAAAAAGTTAAAAGGCTTTCCAGTTGATCTTGATGAACCATTACCTCATATTACAATTCCTTCAATTTTAGGAAGTGGAAGCGAGGCTAGTTTTAATGCAGTGTTTGTCGATGAGACAGAAGGAAGAAAGTTAGGTATTAACTATATTAATAATTTTCCTTCATTAGTTTTGGTAGATCCAAATTTAACTATGAGCGCTCCATTGCCTTCAGTAATTGCATCTGCACTAGATTCGATGGTTCATTGTGTGGATAGCTTTGGTTCTATCAAATCCTCTCCAGTATCAAGAATGTTCTCGATCGAAGGTTTTAAGAATGTATGGGATTTTCTCACCGATGGCGATATTTATAGTCCAACCTCAAGAATTAAATTAGCTCTAGCAAGTATTCATGGTATATATGCATTAATGAATTCGGGTGATGGGCCTACGAATGGTTTCGCATATTATTTTGGTGTCAAAGATAGAATACCTCATGGTATGGCAGGAGGTATGTTTTTAAAAGATGTTATGCTTTGGAATTATAAACAAGGCTATATGGAATATAAAAATCTTATACAGAATAGTAATACACCTGATATTGATATATTTTTCAAAAAATTTTCAGGAATATTAGAAAAATACTCCATACCGACCTTGGAAGACTATGGATACACAGTTGATGATTGTGCAAATTTAAGTGTTGAAGTGGGATCGGCTTTGGTAGGATCATTTTCTGGAAATCCATTAATATTTAATGAGGAATCAGCTAACTGGGTTTTAGATCAGCAATTTATAAAAAGGAATTAGACTATGGCAGGCGCAGAATTAATTGGTAAAGAAGAATTAGATCAAATATTAGAATTATTTAGTCATGATTCGGTGACTCTATACAGATATGGTCCAAATAATTATAAAGCTACAGAATTTGAAAAAGATTTTGCTAAATATATGGGCGTTAAGTATGCTCACGCAGTATCTTCTGGTACCGCTGCGATTCACTGTGCTTTAGCTGCTGCTAGTATTGAGCCTGGAGATGAGGTTATAACAACTGCATGGACTTTTGTAGCTCCTGTAGAAGCTATTTGCTCTTTAGGTGCTTTGCCAGTTTTAGTAAACCTTGATAAAAGTTTTTCTTTGGATCCTGTTGAGCTGGAATCCAAGATTACTAAAAATACCAAAGCGATTGTTGCCATTCCTATGTGGGCATCACCTGACATGGATTCAATAGTAGAAATTTCTAAAAGGAATTCAATTACACTTATCGAAGATGCAGCTCAGTCATTAGGAGCAGAATATAAAGGCAAGAAACTAGGAACATTTGGAGATATTGGTTCATTCTCTTTTGACGCCGGTAAAACATTACATGTTGGTGAGGGGGGAATGGTAATTACAAACAATAAAGATCTTTATGACAAGGTTGCAGAATTTTCTGACCATGGTCATATGCATATTGAAGGACTTCCTAGAGGTAAGGACCCAAGACGTAAACCAGGGTTAAATTATCGAATGAGTGAATTAACGGCGGCAGTCGGTTTGGCTCAACTTAAAAAAATCGATTATATTTTAGATAAAGCAAAGATAAATAAATACAAACTAAAAGATAAAATTAACAATATTCCAGAAATTGAAATGAGATTTTTTCATGATGAGGATGGAGCCCAGGGTGACACTTTAATATTCTCATTAAGCTCAACAGAGAAGGCTCTTTTATTGGAAAAAGATTTATTGGAAAAAGGTTATGCAACAAAGATTTTGCCGGAAGCAATAGATTGGCATTACGGAGGGTCTTGGAGTCATATATTTAAAAATAAAACATCTGAAGAATTAGAAAGTGAATTCAAACAAACAGGTGAACTTCTAAGAAGAAGTGTTTGTCTTAATATTCCTGTAAATATGTCAGATGATTCTATTAATGAGATAGCTGGGGTCATACAACTTTTTTGTAAACAACTTTAGTTGACTATTATCGCTATGATGAGAAATAAAATTGAGAATAACTAAAAAATTAGATACTTTCGTAGTACATAAAGATATCTCAGTAAAGTTAGCTCTTGATAAATTAGAAAAATCTGGCCAGCAAATTTTGTTTGTAATAGACAGTGCCGGAAGGTTAATGGGTATTGTCACAGATGGCGATGTCAGGCGTTGGCTAATGAAACAGCCAAAAATAGATTTGACCAAGTCTATAATCTCAGTAGCTCCGTCTAGTTGTGTAAGTGCAAATATTAATGATTCTTCAGATCAGATTAAAAGACTGATAAATAGAAAAATTAAACAACTGCCACTAGTAGATCAAGATGGAGTACTAAAGGCTATAGCAACATCAGCTTCACAATATATAACGATAGGTGATAAAGAAATTGGTAGCGGGAAACCAGTATATATAATTGCTGAGGTGGGTAATAATCATCAAGGAAAACTTGATGAAGCTAAAGCTCTTATAGATATGGCTTCAGAAGCCGGTGTAGATTCTGTAAAGTTCCAGATGCGTTCTATGGAAGCTTTGTATGGAAAACAATATAATAAGAGAAGTGTATCTCAAGACCTTGGCGTTCAATACACTTCAGATTTACTATCAAAGTTCCAGTTATCTGATGATGACCTATTTAAAGCTTTTGACCATTGTAAGCTTAATGAAGTTGAGCCTATTTGTACTCCCTGGGATCTGGAAAGTTTGAAAAAACTTGAGGATTATGGAATGGAGGCATATAAAGTTGCTTCAGCAGACTTTACTAATCATGAACTTCTTAGAGAATTAGCAAAAACTCATGTCCCATTAATATGTTCAACAGGAATGTCTACTGATGATGAGATATTAGAAAGTTCTGAACTTTTAAAAAGTCTCGGAGTTCAAGGTATATTACTTCATTGTAATTCCACATATCCAACACCATTTAAGGATGTTAATTTAAATTATATTCGTGTTTTAAGAAAGTTTGGGTTTGACGTTGGGTATTCAGGACATGAACGCGGTAACTTTATTCCTCTGGCAGCTATAGCTTTGGGTGCCTGTGTAATTGAAAAACATATAACTTTTAATAAAGACCAAGAAGGAAATGATCACAAGGTAAGTTTGCTTCCAGAAGAGCTTAAGGAAATGGTTGATCAAATTCGTATGTCACAAGAAGCTTTGGGAAATGATAATCCAAGATCTATAACCCAGGGCGAATTAATGAACAGAGAGGTCTTGGCTAAAAGTTTATATTCGGTTAGAAAAATCTCTCAAGGTGAGAAAATAACTAGAGATTTAATCGTTGTGAAAAGTCCCGGCCAGGGGCTTCAGCCTAATAAACTAGAATTACTTGTTGGCAGAATTGCTAACAGGGATATTGAAGAAGATTCATGTTTTTTTAATTCAGATCTACAAGAAAAAATTATTAAAAAAGATAATTTCAATTTTAAAAGACCGTATGGGATACCAGTGCGGTATCATGATTTTCAAAAGTTAACGTCAAATTCACCTTTGGACTTTGTAGAATTTCACCTTTCTTATCAAGATCTAAACGAAAAACCATCTGATTTTATAATGGATAAACCTCAATTATTTTTTACAGTACATGCACCCGAATTATTTAAAAATGACCATATTCTTGATCTTTGTTCAATAGATGAGAATTATAGAAAACTTTCTGTGAATTATCTTAACGAAGTAATAGAGCATTGCGATGAAATTTCGAGGTGTTTTAGAGATCAAGATTCACCGATATTGGTTGTAAATGCCGGTGGTTGGGATACGGCTGGATTTGTGCCTGATGAAAAGAAAGGTATTTATTATGAAAATCTTAAAAAAAGCCTTAATGAAATAAATTCAACCAAGGTTAAAATTGCATTTCAAACGATGCCTCCATTTCCATGGCATTTTGGTGGGCAGAGTTTTCATAATCTTTTTGTAAATCCTTATGAGATAGATACTTTTTGCTCTGAAACTGGTCAAAAAATATGTTTCGACGTATCACATTCTATGATGGCTTGTAATTATTATGGTTGGGACTTGAATGATTTCATAGATATAGTTTCAAAACATATAGTATATTTGCATGTTGTTGATGCAAAAGGTTCAGACGGTGAGGGTGTTCAACTTGGGGAAGGAGATGTTAATTTTAAGGATTTAGCAACTATTTTAAACAAGACTTGTCCAAATGCACCTTTTATACCAGAAGTTTGGCAAGGTCATAAAGATGGTGGCTCTGGTTTTTGGAGTGCCCTAGAATATCTTGAAAATTATCTTTAGTTTTTAAATGGAAAAATATTAATTATACTTGTTAAATTATTTTTACAATCTTTATAGATCG
>CEUZ01025573.1_pt1 | contig 26038 bp, 40 predicted proteins | sample 361511 | NCBI WGS metagenome assembly CEUZ01 (sample SAMEA2622822, study PRJEB7988) | marine metagenome | biome: marine biome (ENVO:00000447); feature: surface water layer (ENVO:00002042); material: "saline water (ENVO:00002010), including plankton (ENVO:xxxxxxxx)" | depth 5 m | reverse complement strand
GTAACTGAGATTGTAGAATAGTTAAGGAACGACTGTGGCTAAACAAACCATCCGAATCAGTTTAAAAGCTTACGATCATTCATTGATTGATAAGTCAACTGAAAAGATCGTCAAAACAGCAAAATCAACTGGTGCGATTATTTCCGGACCAATTCCATTGCCAACCAAACGGACGATCTATACGGTTCTTCGTTCTCCTTTTGTTGATAAGAAATCCAGAGAACAGTTCCAGACTAAAATCCATAAACGATTGATTGATATTTTAAATTCCACGCCAAAGACAGTCGAGGCGCTTATGAAGCTGGACCTACCTGCAGGTGTTGATATAGAGATTAAGGTATAGTCATGCGTGGTTTAATTGGCAAAAAAATTGGAATGACCCAAGTGTTTAAAGATGGTGGGCAAGCTGTTCCTGTTACCGTGGTTGAGGCTGGTCCTTGTGTGGTTACGCAAGTCAAAACCCAAGCTAAAGACGGTTATGATGCTGTCCAAGTTGGGTTTGGCGAACGGAAAGCAAAACATTCCAATAAAGCTTTAGATGGTCATTTTACCAAAGCAGGTACTGATGCGAAAAGATTTTTAGCAGAATTTGTACCTGTGCCAGATTATGATTATAAGACCGGTCAACGATTTGGCGTTTCTTTATTTAAGGAAGGCGAATATGTTGACGTGGCAGGTACAACAAAAGGTCACGGTTTCTCTGGTGTGATGAAACGTCATGGTTTTGGTGGTGGTCCAAAGACACACGGTCAAAGAGAGCATCCACGTTCTGCCGGATCTATTGGCCAAGCTTCTGATCCTTCACGTGTTTTTAAAGGTATGAAGATGGCCGGCCAATACGGTAACAAGCGGATGACTGTTCGAAATTTGGAAGTAGTATCCATCGATAAAGAAAAAAATCAAATTTTGTTAAAGGGTGCAATCCCTGGGGCAAAAAACGGAATTATTTACATTTCGAAATAAAATGAAAATAAATGTTTTAAAACAGGACGGTAGCAAGGGCGCAGCATTAACGGTGGATGATTCCGTATTTGGGATTACACCAAATGAAAGCGTTGTGCATCAAGCTGTTGTAGCTGAATTGGCCAATGGCCGACAAGGTACCCACGCTTCTAAAAATCGCTCTGCGGTTCGTGGTGGTGGTAAAAAGCCCTGGAAACAAAAAGGCCGTGGTGTCGCCCGTGCCGGTACAACTCGTTCTCCCATTTGGAAGGGTGGTGGTGTTGCATTTGGACCAGAGCCCCATGACTATGATACGAAGTTACCGAAGAAAATGCGTCGGTTGGCCAGACGATCTGTATTGTCAAATCGCGCAAGTAGTGGCGAATTAATGGTTGTGGATAAAATTTCTGTATCTTCACCCAAAACAAAAGAATTTATTCAGGTACTCAATGCTTTGAATCTTGAGGGGAAAAAAGTAACCGTCCTTGTGGCTTCTTATAATAATAATGTATTCTTGGCCGCGCGGAATATACCAAATGTATATGTAGTTGAAGCCACATCAGCTAGCACTTACGATCTCTTGGATTGTGAAGTCTTATTAGCTGAAAAGTCAGGATTGGCTTTGTTGAATGAACAATTAATGGTGAAGTCATAATGTCTTACCAAAAGACCATTATTCGCCCCTTATTCACTGAAAAGATGAGTCGGTTAGAAGAATCGGAACAGAAATATGCATTTCAAGTGTTGAAGGGTGTAAATAAAATCGAAATTAAACGTGCGATTGAAGATAAGTTTGATGTTGAAGTGGCCAAAGTCGCCACCATGAATCGCATGGGTAAAGAAAAAAATATGACGGTTAAAAGTGGTGGTCGGACCATTCGAACCCAAGGCAATCGTGCCAGTTGGAAGAAAGCTATTGTTACATTAAAAGAAGGCCATGATATTGATCTGCTTAGAGGGGAAGTGGCTGAATAATGGGTGTAAGAAGCATTAAACCAACCACGCCTGGTAGTCGATTCGCAACCCGTCCTGATTTTGCGGAGATTACGAAAAGCACGCCAGAAAAAAGTTTAACCACTGCGTTGAGAAAAACAGGCGGTCGAAATAATAAAGGCCGTATTACCGTTCGCCATCGTGGTGGTGGTCATCGTCGCAGATATCGCATCATTGATTTTAAGCGGGATAAATTTGATATTCCGGCAAAAGTGGCTTCAATCGAATACGACCCAAACCGTTCTGCTAATATTGCGCTCTTGCATTACGCAGACGGAGAAAAGCGCTATATCCTTTCTCCATTCGGCACTAAAGTGGGTGATGAAATTTTATCCGGTGAAAATGCGCCTTTAAGACTGGGAAATGCATTACCTATCGGAAAAGTAGCTACGGGTATGTTTGTACATAATATTGAATTAGAGCCTGGGCGTGGTGGGCAAATGGTCCGAAGTGCAGGCGTGGCAGCACAAATCATGGCTCATGATGGTGGACTTACTACAGTGAAATTGCCATCTGGTGAACTACGACAGGTTAGGGAAAATTGTTTTGCTACTGTAGGTGAAGTTGGAAATAAATCCCATGAACAGGTCGTATCCGGGAAAGCGGGTAGAAGTCGCTGGCTTGGAAAACGTCCAACTGTTCGCGGTGTAGTGATGAATCCTGTTGATCACCCGCATGGTGGTGGTGAAGGAAAAACTTCCGGTGGACGTCATCCTGTTACACCTTGGGGTAAACCTACCAAGGGATACAAAACCCGGAAAAAGAATAAAAAATCAAATGATTATATCGTGAAGAGGAGAAAGTAGGATGGCCCGTTCACTGAAAAAAGGACCATTTGTAGATGTCAAGCTTCAAAAGAAGATTGAGAAAATGAATGAAGGCGGTAAAAAACAGGTAATTAAAACCTGGTCCCGCCGTTCCATGATTACCCCTGAATTTGTGGGGCATACATTCGCTGTTCACAATGGAAATAAATTTATTCCTGTTTTTATATATGAGAATATGGTGGGGCATAAGCTTGGTGAGTTTGCACCCACTCGAACATTTAGACTGCACTCTGGTGACAGAAAGACATAGATATTATGGAAGCGAAAGCAATAACACGTCACATTCGTCAATCCCCTCGTAAAATTAGAGTGGTGTTGGATGAAGTGCGTGGTCGTGGTGTAGAAGAAGCATTGAACTATCTTCATTTTTCTAAAGCGAAAGCAGCTACTCAAATTGAAAAAACGCTTCGTTCGGCTATTGCCAATCTGATGAATAAAGCAGAAGATGCAACCGTGAATACTGAAGATTTATGTGTAATAGAGTGTTATGCAGATGGCGGACCTCATATGAAACGGTTTCGTGCAGCATCAATGGGTCGTATTTCAAGATTAAATAAACCAACGGCGCACTTGACAGTCGTTGTATCTGACGAGAAAAATTAGGAGGCCGGATTGGGTCAAAAAACACATCCAGTAGGATTTAGACTTCAGGTCAATAAAGATTGGCGTTCTACTTGGTTCGCAGGGGATTCTTTTGCCCCCGGACTCGAAGAAGATGTCCGCATCCGTAAATATTTAAAAGTGCGTTTGCCCAACGCAGGTATTTCACGTGTTGAAATCAGCCGCACATCCAAAACCGTTACTGTGACAATTCGTACCGCAAGGCCGGGGATTGTGATTGGTAAAGGTGGTGAAGAAGTGAACCGCTTAAAAGATGAGATTAAACAGCTTACAGAAAGAAATGTCCAAGTAAATATTTCTGAAGTGAAACGTCCTGAATTGGATGCTGCCCTGGTTGGATCCAATATTGCTCACCAATTACAGAAAAAAGTATCTTACCGTCGTGTGGTCAATAAAGTGATTCAATCCACCATGCGGATGGGAGCAGACGGAATCCGTATCAATGTTGCTGGTCGTTTAGGTGGATCAGAAATCGCCAGAAGTGAAAAATTTTCACAAGGACGTGTCCCTTTGCATACACTCCGTGCGAATATTGATTATGTGTTGACTGAAGTGTCCACTCAATACGGTATTATTGGTATTAAAGTGTGGATTTGTAACGGCGAGTCATCTAGGTAGTTAAAGATGTTAGAACCAAAGAAAATTAAATTTCGCAGACACCATCGGGGCAACCGCAAAGGAATGGCCAAAGGTGGTGATTATGTGGCATTTGGCACATGGGGATTAAAAGCGGTTGAACCCGGTTGGATAACCAGTCGTCAAATTGAGGCATGTCGTATCTCTATCACACGTGTGGTGCGTAAAATTGGTAAAATGTGGATTCGCATTTTTCCAGACAAGCCCATTACTAAAAAGCCGGCAGAAACTCGAATGGGTAAAGGTAAAGGTTCCCCGGAATATTGGGTTGCCGTTGTAAAGCCCGGCCGCATCCTCTTTGAAGTTGAGGGTGTAGATCGTGCCGGTGCTGAAGAAGCATTTCATAATGCCGCCCATAAACTTCCCATTAAAACAAAAATTGTAGGTCGTAGAGAAGTCTAATGAAAAGACAAGTACTAAACGATTTAACTTTGGCCGATATCGAGACGAAACTAAGTGATAGCGAAGAAGCGTTGCAAAACTTGCGTTTTCAAAAGGCACTACAGCAGCTTGAGGATCCAATTAAGATTAATCATTTGAAAAAAGAAATCGCCCAATTAAAAACTGTAAAAAAAGAATTTGCCCTTGGTATTCGCGGTGGAAAGGATGAGAATTAGTCATGGCTGAAAGAAAAAGACAAACCCTCGTTGGCGAAGTTGTCAGTGATAGTATGGAAAAAACAGTTGTGGTTCAGGTGACCCGTAAAATTCCCCATCCTGTATATCGGAAATTCGTCAAAAGATTTAAAAAACATTTAGCACATGTTGAATTAGTAGAGCCTAAGGTAGGTGATATTGTTCAAATTAGTGCCATGCGTCCAATGAGTAAAAGAAAACGGTGGCGTGTGAGTGAAATTATTCGTGAATCTGTTAAAATTGGTTAATTGAAGTGATTCAACAAGAAACAAGACTTAAAGTAGCAGACAATTCAGGCGCCCGAGAAGTGTTATGCTTCAAAGTATTGGGTGGTAGCCGTCGTCGGTATGCATCGGTAGGCGATATCATCGTTGTGACTGTTAAGCAAGCTATTCCTGGTGGAATGGTAAAAAAAGGCCAGGTGTCCCGCGCAGTCGTTGTCCGAACAAGAAAAGAAGTACGTCGTGCCGATGGCTCTTACATTCGTTTTGATGACAATGCAGCAGTATTGTTAAATGCGGCAGGCGAACCGAGAGGAACCCGTGTATTGGGGCCTGTCGCTCGTGAATTGCGTGATACTGGCTATATGAAAATTGTATCTATGGCACCGGAGGTACTCTAATGCATATCAAACAAGGTATGACCGTTCGGGTGATCTGCGGCAATCATCGTGGTGAAGAAGGTAAAGTATTGCATGTATTTCCAAAAAAAGAACGGGTAATTATTGAAGGTGTCAATTTGATTAAGCGCCATACACGCCCCTCTCAGGAAAATCCTCAAGGTGGTATTATTGAAAAAGAAGCTGCGCTTCACGTATCCAATATCATGGTTATCCATGGTCGAAAACCCACACGGGTAGGATATAAAAAATTAGATGATGGATCCAAAGTAAGGGTCGCAGTAAAAACCGGTGAGGAAATAGGTTAATCTCATGGCTGGGAAAAAAGATAAACAAATGCTTCCAAACCTACGCGAAAAGTATACGGGTGAAGTTGTGGCAGGGATGATGGATCGATTCCATTACAACAATGTGATGGAAGTACCCAAAATCTCCCACGTTTCAGTGAATATGGGTATTGGTGATGCGAAGGATAATCCAAAGAAATTGGAAAGTGCATTGCAAGAGCTCACCCTGATTACTGGACAAAAACCGGTGATAACACGATCAAGAAAAGATATTTCAAATTTTAAAATCCGTCAAGGATTCCCCGTTGGCTGTAAAGTCACCCTTCGTGGGAATCGCATGTATGATTTCATAGAAAGATTGATCAGTATTGCACTGCCTCGGACTCGTGATTTTCGCGGTTTATCCTTCAAATCTTTTGATGGTCGTGGCAATTACTCTTTTGGTGTGAAAGAGCAGATTATCTTTACGGAAATTGATTACGATAAAATTGATAGTATCCGCGGGATGGATATTACTTTTTCTACAACAGCAAAGACCAACGATGAGTCCTATTGGCTGTTGAAATTAATCGGTCTTCCCCTTAGGGATAAGCCGATAAAACAGGAAGTTGTTGAGGCAGCTTAATGGCTAGAAAATCACTGATTGTAAAGGCAAAAAGAAAGCCAAAATTTAGTTCTAGAGCGTATAACCGTTGTTTTAATTGCGGTCGTCCTGATGGCTATTTAAGAAAATTTGGTCTTTGCCGCATTTGTTTTAGAGAAATGGCACTTAAAGGGGAAATCCCCGGTGTGACCAAAGCAAGCTGGTAGGAGTAGAATCGAATGGCTATGACCGATCCAATTGCTGATATGTTGACCAGAATCCGGAATGGAATGGCGGTGGATAAACGGTTTGTTGATATCCCCTCATCCAACCTGAAAAAGCGTATCGCATTTGTACTCAAAGAAGAAAAATATATCGAAGATTTTATGTTTGTCCAAAATGGTGTGAAAGCATCGATTAGAGTTTTCTTAAAATATGATCATAAAGGCGGAGCTGTTATTTCAGGGATTGAAAGGGTCAGTAAGCCTGGTCGCCGTGTTTATGTCGGTGGGCATGAGATCCCCCGCGTATTGGATGGATTGGGTATTTCAATCCTTTCCACATCCAGAGGTGTTGTATCCAATAAAGCTGCCAAGCGCATGGGAATTGGCGGCGAAGTGCTTTGCAATATTTGGTAAGTAAACATGTCAAGAATTGGTAATAAAATTATAGAAATCCCAGAAAGCGTTACATTGAATATTAGCGATGGTATGGTTGATATTAAGGGTCCGAAGGGCACCATGGCTATTCCTGTGCATAGCGATATGCAGGTGAAACAGGATAATGGAAGTATTATCGTTGAAAGACCATCTGATTCCCGTACCCACAGATCATTGCATGGTACCACACGACAATTGTTGGCCAATGGAGTGCAAGGCGTTTCTGAGGGTTTTAATAAAGAATTAGAAATTAGAGGTGTAGGTTACCAGGCAAACATGCAGGGTAAATATCTTGTCCTTCAGCTTGGATTTTCACACGACATTTATTTTGAGCCACCTGAAGGTATTGAAATCAAAGCCAATCGAACTGAAATTTCTGTCAGTGGAATCAATAAGCAATTGGTTGGTGAGGTGGCTGCGAAAATCCGTTCATTCAGAAAACCGGAGCCCTATAAAGGTAAAGGTGTTCGTTATAAAGATGAATATGTGCGTTCAAAACAAGGTAAAACCGTGGGCGGTGGTGCATAATGAAAAAATTATCAACAACAGAAGTTCGAAATCAGCGCAGGCGTAACCGGAGCAAACGAGCCAATATGGCCCATCCAGAACGTCCTCGTTTGGTTGTTTATCGTTCAAACAAACATATCCGTGCCCAAGTGATTAATGATCATGATGGCGCAACATTGGCTTCTGCCTCATCCATGGATAAAGATATGGGTAAAGCAGTTGAAAAAGCAGAATCAAAAACAGACATCAGTACTTTGATTGGTACTGCTGTTGCAGAGCGCGCCTTGAAAAACAAGGTGAGCAAAGTTGTATTTGATCGAAACGGATATCCATATCATGGTCGGGTTAAAGCCGTGGCAGATGCTGCACGTGAAGCCGGCCTGGAATTCTAAAGATTAGAAAGTATTATGATTAATCCTGCAGAACTGGATCTAAAAGAAGAAACTGTTATTCGTGTTACCCGTGTAGCAAAGGTTACCTCTCGAGGAAAAAATTTCCGATTTGGGGCATTGGTTGTAGTGGGTGATGGAAAAGGAAATGTTGGTATTGGCCAAGGAAAGGCCGGAGAAGTGATGTCCGCAATTAATAAAGCCAAAGAAGACGCGAAACAAAATATTATCAGAATTCCCCTGGTGAATGGAACTATCCCTCACAAGATCGTTTCTCGGTATAGCTCAAGTCAAGTGATGTTAAAACCAGCAGCGCCTGGTACAGGTATTATTGCTGGTGCCGCTGTACGTGCCGTCATGGAACAAGTGGGTGTACAGAATATTTTGACCAAACGTTTTGGATCCAACAATCAAATGAATGTAACGAAAGCCACTATGAAAGCACTAACTGAATTGCAGGATGTAGTAAGTATTGCCAGCAAACGTGGTATGACCATTAGAGAAGTATTTAGTTAATCGTTATGGCCAAAGCAAAAACATTAAAAATTACCCAGATCAAAAGTCCGATCGGTTATAAACAAAAAGCCAAAACGACTTTAAAAGCGTTAGGTTTACGTAAAATGCATCAATCTGTTGAGCAGTTAGACTCACCTGTTCTCCGGGGCATGATTAACCGTATAAATTATTTGGTAAAGGTTGAGGAAGTCTAATGAAATTAGGTGAATTAAAACCAAATGAAGGTGCAACCCACAGTAAAAAACGGGTAGGCCGTGGTCATGGTTCTGGTTTAGGCCGTAATGCGGGTCGCGGAGATAAAGGGTATCATTCTCGTTCCGGTTCAAAACACCGCCCTTGGTTTGAAGGAGGACAAATGCCATTGCATCGCCGGGTACCCAAAAGAGGATTTTCAAACTTCCTGTTTAAAAAAGAATTTCAATTGGTAAATGTATCTGATTTTGAAAACTTGGATGTAGATACAATTGACGCCAATGTATTAAAAGAAAATGGATTGGTTAAATATGCCATGCGTCCGATTAAGGTATTGGGTGATGGCGAATTGACCAAAAAATTAGATGTGACGGCAAATGCATTTAGTGCTTCTGCCAAAGAAAAAATTGCAAAAGCTGGTGGCTCAACCACGGAACAATAGTGCTCGATAAATTTAAAAATATATTTGCCATTCCTGAGTTGCGCAAACGCGTATTGTTTACGCTGGGGGTTCTGATTACTGTTCGATTAGGGGCGCATATTCCATTGCCCGGTATTGATGCAGATGTACTATCAGCTGCATTCCAAGGATATCAAAATACATTACTTGGATTGTATAATATGTTTGCAGGGGGTGCATTCCAAAAAGCAACACTGTTTGCTTTGGGAATTATGCCTTATATCTCTGCTTCCATTATCATTCAGCTAATGAGTACAGTGGTACCTTATTTCCAGCGCTTGCAAAAAGAAGGGGAAGCGGGCCGAAAAAAAATCACCCAAGTTACAAGGTATTTAACGGTATTAATTGCAGCCATGCAGGCTTATGGTGTTGTGGCTGTCTTTTTACCTTCCTTATCTGCTGGTGGTCAATCGGTGGTAATTAATCCTGGTTTTGGATTTACGTTTACCGGTATGGTGAGTTTAATCACAGGAACCATTTTATTGATGTGGTTAGGTGAACGGATTACAGAACGCGGTATTGGAAATGGTATTTCTCTTATCATTATGATTGGTATTGTGGCTGGATTGCCTAATGTTATCGTAAGTGAAGTGGCTTTGATTAGTGAAGGTGTTCGGGGTATTCTGAGTGAAGTCATCCTGATTGGTATTATGTTTGCAGTGATTGCTTTTGTTGTACTCTTAACACAAGGGACGCGGAAAATTCCCGTATCCTATGCCAAGCGTGTGGTGGGGCGTAAAGTATATGGCGGTCAGTCCACGCATATTCCTTTGAAGGTGAATACAGCTGGTGTCATGCCCATCATTTTTGCCCAATCCATCATGTTTATCCCAAGTACGATTGCTACATTTTTCAGTGATAATGTTTTTATGCAGGGTGTTATGCGGTGGTTTTCTTTTGACCATCCATTCTACTGGTTCATCTTTGGATTGATGATTGTTTTCTTCACATATTTTTATACAGCTATCGCTTTTGACCCCACACAGGTTTCACAACAAATGAAACAGCATGGTGGATTTATTCCTGGAATTCGTCCAGGGAAAAAGACCGCTGAGTATATTGACAATATTTTATCTCGAGTGACCTTGCCCGGCTCTTTTGCCCTTGCCTTGGTTGCGATCTTTCCATACATCCTCATGCAAGCCATGGATGTAAGTTATGATTTAGCCTCATTTTTTGGTGGCACCAGTTTGTTGATTATCGTGGGTGTTGCATTGGATACTTTGCAGCAGATTGAATCTCACCTTATGAGTCGCCATTATGATGGCTTTTTGACCAAAGGTAAAATTCGTGGCCGGAGGCGCATGTAGTGGTTCGAATCAGAACACAGCGAGAGATTGATTTAATTGCCACAAGTTGTCAAATTGTGGCAGACACATTGGATATGCTTACAGAACATGTAAAACCCGGTGCCAGCATCATTGATTTAGATGAAATGGCAGAAACATTTATTCGTAACCAAGGTGGACGGCCTGCTTTTAAGGGATATATGGGTTTCCCAGCAACATTATGTGTTTCTGTGGATGATGAAGTGGTACATGGGGTTCCTAATGATCGTGTCCTTAAAGAAGGTCAGATTGTGGGTATTGATTGTGGTGCAGAAAAAGACGGATACTACGGCGATCATGCACGAACATTTGCTATTGGTAAAGTTTCTAATGATAAACAAAAATTAATGGATACCACCCGTGAATCCCTCATGCGGGGAATTGCCGCAGCCAAGCCGGGCAATTATGTTTCAGATATTGGTCATGCCATCCAATCTTATGTAGAAAAATTTGGCTATTCCGTGGTCCGCGAATTGGTGGGCCATGGGATTGGATCTGAACTCCATGAAGAGCCTCAAGTACCCAATTATGGACAGCCAAAACAGGGGTATAAACTTCGTGAAGGTATGTGCATTGCTATTGAGCCAATGATTAACATGGGTGTCAAAGAAGTGAAAACCGATTCCGATGGCTGGACCATTCGCACGGCTGATGGAGAAGCATCGGCCCATTTCGAGCATACCATCGCAATTACAGCCGAAGGTCCTGAAATCTTGAGTAAAGGGGAGGCGTTTCGTGGCTAAAGAGCAAGCCATTGAAGTTGAAGGTATCATCAAAGAGACCTTACCCAACGCTATGTTTCGTGTTCAGGTGGAAATTGGTGATAATACTCATGAAGTGTTGGCCCACGTGAGTGGAAAAATGCGGATGCATTTCATTAAAATTTTACCGGGGGATGTGGTGAAACTTGAGATTTCACCCTACGATTTAACCCGTGGTCGTATTACGTATCGGAATAAATAGGAAGATATGAAAGTTAGAGCTTCAGTTAAAAAGATTTGTGCCAAATGCAAGGTTATCAAGCGTAAAGGCATTGTGAAGGTGATTTGTGAAAATCCAAAACACAAACAAAGACAAGGTTAGGAGTTTTTTGTGGCGCGTATAGCAGGTATTGATATTCCCCGCGAAAAGAAGATCCCTTATTCCCTGTGTTATATCCATGGGATTGGATTAACTACAGCTAAACAAATTTGCAAAAAGGCGAAAGTGGATCAAGACGCTAGGGTTAAAGATTTATCAGACGATCAAGTGGCTTCCGTTCGTGATGCAATTACATCACTTGATATTAAAGTAGAAGGTGAGCAGCGGACTCAGGTTTCTATGAATATTAAGCGGAAAAGAGATATTGGATGTTACCAAGGGTTACGCCATCGCCGTGGTCTCCCGGTAAATGGACAACGGACCAAGACAAATTCAAGAACCCGTAAAGGGAAACGCCGTACAATCGGTCTGGGCAAGAAAGTGCAGGTATAGAATTGGCTAAACCATCAAAGGATAGAAAAAATAAAAAGAAAAAAGGGTCCGTGGATGCAGCAGGCGTTGCCCATATTAAGGCCACTTTTAACAACACCCATATTACATTGACAGATAAATTCGGGAATGTAGTTGCATGGTCCACAGCTGGTACCAGCGGATTCAAAGGGTCCCGGAAAAGTACTGCTTATGCCGCTACCTTGGCTGCTGAAAAAGCAGGACAAGAAGCTGTGCAAATGGGTATGAAAACAATTGAAGTAAAAGTAAAAGGGCCCGGTTCAGGTCGCGAATCTGCTATTCGTGCTTTGGCTGTCGCTGGATTAGAAGTAATATCAATTCGTGATGTCACCCCTTTACCACATAATGGATGTCGTCCACCTAAAAGACGACGCGTTTAATTAGAGAAGTTTAATGGCTAAATCAAACGTACCTAAAGGCAAACTCGTCCGGAAATTCGGAGAAAATATATTTGGAAATCCAAAATATGATAGTTTGCTCAATAGAAAACCTTATACCCCAGGACAGCATGGCCCAACTCGTCGTCGCCGTTTGTCTAACTACGGCATTCAGCTACGGGAAAAACAAAAAATCAAAGCCATGTATGGCGTCTTGGAACGTCAATTCCGGAACTACTTTCATAAAGCAGAAAAAATGAATGGTGAAACTGGTACCAATCTTCTCCAACTATTGGAATGTAGATTGGACAATGTGGTCTACCGTCTAGGTTTTGCATCCACACGGGCGCAGGCACGTCAATTGGTGAGCCATGCACATTTTCTGCTGAATAATCGGAAATGCAACTATCCATCTGCATCGGTAAAACCTGGTGACGTGATTCAAGTGCGGGATAAATCAAAGAAAATGGAATTCATTATGGAATCCATGAAAAGAATTAAGGGTGATATTGAATTGCCCTGGCTCGAATTAGATAAAGCAAAAATGACTGGTTCATTTATGGCCGTTCCTGAACGGGATGAAATGGCACTGACAGTCAACGAACAAATGGTTGTAGAACTCTACTCCAAGTAAACAAAAGGCAAGATATATTTATGGCTAAAAAAGAATACGATCTGAAGATCAAAACAGAAGATAAGTCTCTCACCGATACTTACGGTAAATTTATTATTCAGCCTTTAGAAAGAGGATATGGTGTAACCGTTGGGAACGCCCTTCGTCGTGTGCTACTGACCAGTTTACCCGGCGCTGCCATTACCAATGTAAAGGTTGACGGTGTTCTCCATGAATTCTCCACCATCCCTGGTGTAAAAGATGATATGGCTGATATCATTCAAAATCTGAAAGGTGTTCGCTTTAAACTTTCGGAAACTGAAGTCGATCCTGTCACTGTTACTCTTAAAGGTAAGAAAACAATAACTGGCGCAGATATTCAAGCGGCTACTGATGAATTCGAAGTATTGAACCCGGATCATTACATTACCGAAATGAACGCCAAAGGATCCATCGAAATGGAAGTCCGTATTAATGTGGGTAAAGGATATGTCCCTGCTGAAGAAAATGATTTGCCTAATGCACCGATTGGTACATTGGCTATTGACAGTATTTTTAATCCTGTAACCAAAGTGACATACAATGTGCAGCCCGTACCCGGTGCAAAAGATCCCATCGAAATTCTGAACATTGAATTAGAAACTGATGGTTCGACAACACCAAAGGATGCAATCAGTTATTCTGCAACCGTATTGATGAAGCATCTCCGTCTAGTAGAAGCCATTGCAAACCCTGAAGTGCTTGAAGTGTCTCAAAAGATTAGCGAAGAAGTTATCAATATCTGCAACTTACTTAATTTGACCATTGATGAGATGGAATTATCTGTTCGGAGTCACAACTGCTTACAAGCCGCTGGCATCAAATACATCTATGAATTGGTGAGCAAAGAAGAAAGTGAAATGCTGAAGTATAAAAACTTCGGACGTAAATCGCTGACTGAATTGGTCGAAAAGCTGGACGAAATGGGTATCAGTTTTGGTATGGATGTAGATAAATATTTGAAACTGGAAGTTTAATCAAATAATGAGACACCAGAAAAAAGGCCGCAAATTAGGTGTAAACCCTTCCCATCGGAAGGCCATGCTCCGCAATTTGGCAGCCAATTTAATCGTACATAAACGGATTAAGACTACCGATTCACGTGCAAAGGAATTGCGTACATTTATCGAACCGTTGATCACCAAAGCGAAAAAAGGTGATTTAAACGCCATTCGGCAGATTGCAAAGAAATTGCCGCGTAAAGATGTGGTTCATGCATTGGTTCATGAAATTGCTCCTGTTTATGTAGACCGTAATGGTGGTTACACACGAATCATTAAACTCGGATTCCGTGATAATGATCGTGCGGCCGTCTCATTTATTGAATTTGTTGATTTTAGTGATGCAGAAGCAGTAGAAGTGGCTGAAGCATCCGAATAGATTCTTGATCAAAACGACCAAAAAAATCCAAGTAAGGGCAGCGATTATCGTTGCCCTTCTTTTTTGTATAAAATCGCCTATTGCAGCTCAAAGGGGTGAGTTTGATGGGCGCTACCTTTGGGTGGTTCGAAATACCATGACCAGCCCTAAGCAGATCGATCAAATGCTTCAATTCGCCACGCTCAATCGGTTTAATCATATTTTGGTGCAAGTCCGGGGCAGGGGGGATGCCTATTATCAATCTGATCTTGTTCCAAAAACCCACTTGATTAAGGATGTAAATTTTGACCCATTGGCCTATCTTATTCCTAAGGCGAAAGAAAAAGGTATTCATGTCCATGCGTGGGTAAACACGTATTTATTGTGGTCCTCCCGCGTGAAACCCGTGCAAAAGGGTCATCTTCTTCACACTAATCCCGAATGGCTGGACCAAGATAATCGTATGACTATGGATATTGGCAAGGAAATGCGAAAGTTCAACGGCGGTAAAAATGGGAATGAAGGATTTTATCTATCACCGAATCACCCAAAAGTGAATTCATATTTAATTTCTGTTTTTAGGGATTTGATTGAGAATTATGAATTGGATGGGCTTCATTTAGACTATGTTCGGTTTCATGATTCAGAATATGGACAAAATCCCGGTGCCATTGCTTATTACCGCAAATATAATGGACTTACTGTTGACCCCGCTCAAATGTCTCAAGAATCAATATGGAGTGATCATCGCCGTAAGGCTGTAACGGATTTGGTTCGAGAGACGAAGAATTTAATTGAATCTACCCGCCCTCAAATGGAATTAACAGCAGCGGTAAAACCCAATCTGTATCAGGCGAGAGAACGATTCTATCAGGAGTGGGATGTATGGCTGGCAGCTGGTTATTTGGATAAAGCAGTGGTCATGAATTATGCGAAAGATTTAAAAGACTTTGCTGTCAATATTGATATCATGTACGATAATCTTCCCTCCAAATACCGTAAAAAGATTGTTATGGGGATTGCAACCTATAATCAACCGCCACGATACGTGGTGGATAAGGTGAAGTATACCCGCGTAACCCGTTTTAGCGGTATTTCCTTTTTCTCCTATAATGTCATGGTCAAAAATCCTAGATACTTTCGATCAATAAAAAAGATTCTTTACCCGAGGGGATAGCATCTCAGTCTTTTCTTTTTAGAAATGGTATAGCATCTATTTATAAATCCGTCCATAAAGTTATGGAGTATGAGAGGCATTGATTAAATTTCCGACTATATTTTTGCGAAATAAAAAGGTTTAATTCAATGTCGAAACGGTCGATCATTGCCCCGAAAGGGACAGAACTATCTTGTAAAAATTGGCAGATTGAAGCCCCTTACCGTATGATCCAGAATAACCTGGATCCAGATGTGGCTGAAAATCCGGATGAACTTGTAGTGTACGGTGGCAAGGGAAAAGCTGCCCGTTCCTGGGAATGTTACGATGCCATCCTTGATACATTGAAAAGAATGGATGAGGATGAAACATTACTGATCCAATCGGGAAAGCCAATAGGAGTTATTAAAACACACACCACTTCACCACGTGTCCTTATTGCCAATTCAAACCTCGTCCCCAATTGGGCCACATGGGAACACTTCAATGAACTGGATAAAGAGGGACTCATGATGTACGGTCAAATGACAGCCGGTTCGTGGATTTATATCGGGACACAGGGCATTTTGCAAGGGACCTACGAAACATTTGCTGCCGCTGCCAAACAGCATTATAATTCTGACCTGACCGGTAAACTGGTGGTCACCGCTGGTCTCGGAGGCATGGGCGGGGCTCAGCCCTTATCCGTGACAATGAATAATGGAGTAATCATTTGTATTGAAATTGATCCATTCCGAATTCAGCGACGCTTAGAAACAAAGTATCTCAATGTAGCCACCGACTCATTGGATGATGCCCTCTCTATGGCAAGAGACGCCCAGCAGAAAGGTGAACCTCTATCTATCGGCCTACAGGGCAATGCGGCGGATATCGTACCTCAAATAGCCACATTGGGTATCATTCCCGATATGGTTACGGATCAAACTTCTGCTCATGATGAATTGGATGGTTATGTACCCAATGGCATGATTTATAAAGAGGCACTGGAATTACGTAAATCTGATCCGGAAAAGTATATCAATGAAAGCTATCGTGCCATGGCAGAACACTGCCAGGGTATGTTGGACTTAAAGGTCCAAGGGGCAATCGTATTTGATTATGGTAACAACCTTCGTGGACAGGCGAATAAAGCGGGTGTGGATAATGCATTTGATTTCCCCGGTTTTGTGCCAACCTATATCCGAGATTTGTTTTGCCAGGGGAAAGGGCCTTTCCGATGGGTGGCACTCTCAGGTGATCCGGAAGATATTTATAAGACGGATGAAAAAGTATTGGAAATGTTTCCCGAAGATGAAACACTTTCCCGTTGGATCAAAATGGCCCGTGAGCAAGTGCAGTTTCAAGGATTGCCATCAAGGATATGTTGGCTGGGGTATACTCAAAGAGCCAAGTTTGGTGTGGCATTGAATCAGATGGTGGCCAGTGGTGAATTGTCTGCGCCAGTGGTGATTGGCCGTGATCATTTGGATTGTGGATCCGTCGCATCGCCTTATCGTGAGACTGAAGCTATGAAAGATGGATCCGATGCGGTGGCGGATTGGCCATTATTAAATGCACTCACCAGTACAGCGAGTGGTACTACTTGGGTATCCATCCACCAAGGTGGCGGTGTAGGTATGGGATTGGCCCTTCATGCGGGACAAGTGATTTGTGTGGATGGCTCACCTGAATTGGAAAAACGGGTAGAAGCCGTCCTGACTAACGATCCGGTGATGGGTATTTTTCGCCATGCAGACGCTGGGTATGAAAATGCGATTCAGAATGCGAAGGATTGGGGAGTTGATGTCCCCATGTTAGATGGATGATGGGGAATGGATAATCATAAATCTATATTGATCACAAATATCGGAAGGTTAGTCTCGGCCAACACTGATGGAGTTAACGTAGTAGAGAAAACATCTGTTCTAATCGAATATGGTCAGATCACTGCCATAGGTGAAGGTGATGCGGAACATAAAATCGATTGCGGTGGTAAAATGGTTACGGCTGGATTTGTAGATTCTCACACACATCCGGTTTTCTTTAATAAGCGTGATGAAGAATATGCCATGCGGCTTGCAGGATCCAGTTATGAAGAAATTGCTGAGAAAGGCGGTGGCATCGTTTCCAGTGTAGCTGGCGTTCGTAATGCATCTAAAAATGCTTTGGTGGATAAAGTTTCCGCCCGAATGGATCGATTCATTTCTATGGGTACGACCACAGTCGAATCCAAGTCAGGTTATGGGTTGGATACAGCATCGGAGCTTAAATCTTTAGAAGTTATTGATGAAGTCAATGAATCTCATGCGATTGATATGGTGCCCACATTTATGGGTGGCCATGCATTCCCAAATGAATTTGTTAATGACCATGATGCATACATAAATCTTATTTGTGATGAAATGGTTCCGGCAGTGGCTGAACAAGGAATAGCTATCTTTAACGATGTATTTTGTGAAGAAGGATATTTTACAGTTGAACAATCCAGAAAAATATTAGAAATAGGGAAGGAATACGGATTGAAACCGCGACTCCATGCGGATGAATTTGTGGATTCGGGGGCGGCAAAACTGGCAGGAGAAGTGGGCGCATTTTCTGCAGATCATCTGATGGCAGTAAGTGACGCGGGAATAAATCGATTGGCAGAGAATAATGTTGTGGCGAGCCTTTTACCCGGAACCACATTCTTTTTGGGTAAAACATCTTATGCGCCGGCGAGACAATTAATGGATGCAGGGTTAACTGTTGCATTGGCCACAGATTTCAACCCCGGGAGCTGTCATATACAATCTATGCCTTTTATAATGACATTGGCCTGTATGCATATGGGTATGACCGTGGAGGAAGCTTATCAATCTGCTACCTATCATGGAGCAAAAGCATTGGGATTGGAACATGAAATTGGATCCATTGATGTGGGTAAAAAAGCTGATTTGGTAGTTTGGAATCTGGATTCATTATTGGATATCCCTTACCATGTTTCCAACCATAGTATCCAAAAAGTGATTAAGAATGGGAATCTTGTATTTGGCGCTTGATTTTCCCCTCGTCTTCGTGTAAAATTGCGACTGTTTAACACTTATAATTGGTAATTAGATGACGCTTAAAAAAATTCTGGCACTGGCAACGATTCTGGTATTGAGCACTCAATTCGTTTTTGCAAATTATGCTTTTTACAAGAAAGTGGCCAATACGTGCAAATATTATCGTGTGAATGTGGACCAAAAGAAGATGGTCCTAACCAAAAATGCCGATGGCTCATACCATTTCTCTATTGAGTTGGAAAGTATGCGGAATAATTTTGAAATGGTAATGCTTGTTGGATTTATATCTGTGGGGCAAGCCATGAGTCATCAAGAAGCATTCGCAAAGAAAAAATCTGGGTATATGGCTGTTGTACCTTCTGATACAGAAGTAACGGTTTCAATTCCCGTATCAAGACAAAGTACTATTATCACGACAAAAGCCACTGCAGGACAGATTCGTCAATTGACGGAAGGAAAAATCGACTCCTCAGGGTTTATGCGTCTGATAAAAGATTCAATTCAAACACTGTAAAAGGAGGAAGAATGTTAGATCCTACCAGTTGGGGTGGCATGTTCGCACAATATGGTCGTTCTCTATTATGGGCGATCACAGCAGCGATTGGTTTTGGTTTAGGTGTTGGTATCTCTCTAAAAGTTTTCGATTGGTTATCAACAGATATTGACGAATGGGCAGAGATTAGAAATGGAAATATGGGTGTATCTCTGATCTTTGTATCTCTCATCGTCATGGTTGGATTGATCGTTTATAAGGTCATCTAAACAAGATACAAATATCAATCTTCTTAAAACCCTCGCTACGGCGGGGGTTTTTTGTTTATATAAGACGGACCATCTTTTCCAAATATGTTTGATCAGTGTCGTCAAATTGGCCGACTCGATCTCCATCAATATCCAAAACAGCAATAAGCTGTTCATCTTTGATGACGGGAATAACAATTTCTGAGACTGTTTGATCATCGCATGATATATATCCAGGGAATAGGGATACATCATCCACAATCACCGTTGTTTGTGTCCGTGCTGACTCGCCGCATACACCACGGTTAAAATTAATATGCCCACAAGCCAATACATCACCTTGATAGGGGCCGATCTCCAATAAACTTTCTTTAACCACCCGATAGAAACCGCAAAATACCCATTCTTTAAATTCAGATTTTAGGATGGAAGACAGGATTGCCATCTTTCCAATTTCATCCATGGAATATCCATCGATAACGGCTTTAGCCGTTTTGAGTACATGGTGGTATCGTTGGGTTTTATCCATAATTCATCCAGAAAAAATAGGCAACAGCTGCACCCACAGTTGTATTGATAAAATTGACCATATCATTACCGACCCATCTGGACCCAAATATCAATTTTGTTTTTTCACCACAATGATATCGATCTTCCGTTTGGTCAGCACATTGATTGCATTTGAATTGGGCCTGGATAAATCGTCCTAAAATAGAATCGGTGAAGGAGCCTATTAAACCTGCAGCGGTCAATGGAATCAATAAATCGTTCAATCCAAGTATGATTTCACCCATGATACCTATAGTCAAAGCACCAAGAACAGATCCAATAAGACCTAAAATGGTAATGCCCCCGGATGTACCCCGATCGACCACTATTTTGGATAAAACAAGGCGAGGACTTGATTTGGAATAAAAACCGATTTCAGTTGCCCATGTATCGGCTGTGGCAGCGCCGATAGCAGCCAAATACATGACAATGGCAGGTGGAAATCCCCAAAAGAAATATATAATGGCTGCCAAAGCACCCACACCGCCATTGGCCAATATCTGTAGCATATTCCGTTCAGCATAATCTTTATGATGAAGGTGAGAAAGAATAGAAGAGGAGATAAAGAAAAAGACCAACGGTGTGATCCATGGCCATCCGCCCGTACCAAAAACAATGATGCCAATAAGGTATCCACTGATGGCCCCACTAGAAGAGACCGCTTTGCGATGCCATGATAATCCAAAAACAGCCAATGACAACACCATCCACACCATCAATCCGGGAAGATTTCCGTGGGTATAATTAATCAGAAATATTTCGTATGAAATAAACGTGATTAAGGGGGTAGATAGATTGTCCGAACCTCGGAAACCTACCGATTCAGCCAGGGCTGCAGAAAATGCAGTAAATAGACTGACAGCGACCAATATTGGGAATGGCATTAAAAATGTGGCGCCATATATATGGGCGAGCATATCTGTGCCAATCATGATAATGAGAAATGTAGTGCCAAACATGGCCAGAGACCCTCTTCGGGATTTTAGATCCCGCCACGGAATAAATGTGATTCTACCTTTTGCACCCACTGTAGCAGCAATGGGATCTGCCAGTGTTAACACCATAATGGCTAAAATGAAAGTTATGGGTTTATCCCACCAAAGGGAGGACAGAATCAATACAGCAAAAGGAAAGTAAACCGTACCGTAACTTTGCTGTTCCATGGTGTGTATACTGGCCATTTTATTTGATTTCAACAATAACCAATTGATGACAATAAATATGGAAGAGAGCGCAATTAACTGGGTATTATCCTTGTATAATAATGGACAAATACACACCACCAAGCCCACAAGAATATGGACAAACTTTCGGGTGAATTCCGGCGGTTTATTCAATTTTGTCCGGATGCTTTCTGCCATCCCGAGCACTATAAAAATGCCGAGAAAAATGAACCCAAATAGAGTCCAGTCATTTATGGTGGGGAATAAATCCATAGTTGAAGTTATAAAAAACCCCCCGCTTTATGCGGAGGGTTTTTATGTATTGGTAAAGACAGTATATTTATTCGACTGTATTGCCGTCAGTATCCAATAAAATGGGGTCGCCAAATCCCAATGATTTCATGCCTTCAAGCTGTGTAGCCGCATCTCCTACAACCAGATAAATCATTTCATCTGGACGAATATATTTTTTCGTCAAAGCGTTATGACTTTCGACCGTCATGTTTCGGACCACATCTTCTTGATCTTTGATATAATCAAAGGGGAGATCATAAGTGGCAATATTGGAAATCATACCTCGTAAAGCGCCTAAAGTTTCAAACTTGCGAGCATTGGATTTTAATTCCATATTTTTACTGAAATCCAAATCTTCTTTCGAGATGGTCATTCTGTAATCAAGTAGTATATCTTTGATCGTTAATAATGCTTCTTCTGTTGAATTTGATCTTACACCTGTTGTCACGAAATACATTCCTGATACCCTCGAACCGGTAAAATATGATCTGGCGGCATACGTAAATCCTTTTTCCCCACGAAGAATTGTTTCAAAATTACTTCCAGGATGGGCACCAAGATTCATATTAATCATCGTAGCAGGGAAAAAATCAGGATGATCTCTTGGTATTGAAAGGTAACCTGCTCGTATCTCTGATTGCTTTGCATTCGGTACATCCACAAAATAAACTTTCGCATTTTTATTGGGGTCAGGAATTTCATATTTAGGAAAAGTCACCTCTTTTTCTTCCCATCTTGAAACAATGCCTTTAAATGCCTTAATTGCATCACTGCGGCTGATATCACCAACGATACTAATTGTGGCCAAATGAGGTGCAAAATATGAATTCACAAAAGATTTTACATCCTCAATTACAATGGATTCAGTGGATGCTACTGTACCTAAAGTTGAATTTCCTAAAATATGATCGCCGTAGTTGAGTTTATTGAATACATTGGATGCTATAGAGGAAGGGACCGCTGCTCTTCGTTTAATATATTCTATAGTCTCACGTTTGATCCGTTCAAATTCATTTGTATCCCATCGGGGTTCAAAAAGAATTTCTTCGACTAAATCCAAGGTGGGTTCAAGATTTCGTTTTAATGTGCTTACCTCAATATTAATGGCTTGTTTGCCAGTAAATATATTGATGGACGAACCTAAAGCCTCAATGGCTTCTTCCAAATCCGCAGGCGTTTTATTGGCAGTGCCTTCCATCATGATATCTGTGACTAGGTTGGCCACTCCAATCTGATTCGGATCATCTAAAAGCATACCTCCTTTGATATTAATGCCCAAACTGATCATTGGAAGTTCATCATGTTTGGCACCGTATAGGGTAACGCCTTTATCCATTTCCTGCTTCCAGATTTGGGGGATTTTTACCCGGGGCTGAGGTCCATATTCGGGCTTAATAGAGCGATCAAAAGAAGAAGGAATTTGTCCCATATCCATACCACCTTCACCAATTTGTTTGTCTTCATTTTTCACAATCTTTTCTTCCTTAACAGGAAAAAGAACCGAACCTTCAGCCGCTAAGTTGATTTTCCCTTTGGGGACAAAACTAGTTAGGACATAATTCCGACCTTTAATGTATTTTTCATAGACACGTTTTACGTCACTCATATTTACATCCAAAACATTTTGGAGTTCGGTGGTAATAGCGTCGGGGGAACCATAGTATTCATTATAAATCGCTAACTGGAATCCTTTGCTTAGTACAGAAGAAATACTCTGGTAGAACCCGGTTTCATATTTTGCTTTTAATCTATCTAAATCTTCAGTATCAAAACCCTCAGACTCAAAACGATCAAATGCTTGATGGATCGCATTCTCCAAATCGGTCAAATTTGTTGTAGGGAACCCAGTTGAGACGATATTAATTGTGCCAGCAATTTCTTGAGTGTTGCTGTAGGAAGATACACTTGGTGCAAGTTTTTGTTCTTCTACAATTATTTTATAGAGTGGTGCCTTTTTACCATCCCCAAGCAATTGGCTCAAAAGCTCAAGTGCAGGTGCATCAAAGTGTCTTTGATTAACAGTAGGGAAGGCCATTCTAATTTGAGGTGATTTGGCAAAATTATCTTCATGATAGACTTTTTTGATTTCAGAAAGGATGGCTGGCTGAGGTTTTGGGTCAGGATGATTCGGGCCTCGTTTAATTTCACCAAAATATTTTTCTACCCACTTCTTTGCCTGTGTCTTTTTGAAATCACCTGCAATTACCATAGTGGCATTATTGGGGCCATACCAATTTTCATAGAAACTGCGAACATCATCTAGAGTGGCATTCTGTAGGTCTTCTAATTCGCCGATGGTGGTCCAGTTATAAGGGTGCCCTTCCGGATACATATTTTTAATCATCACATAATCGGAATGGCCATAAGGCCGGTTATCAACTCTCATGCGTTTTTCATTTTGGACTGCATCTTGTTCTTTACTAAGTGCAGCTTGAGTGACCGTTGAAAGGAGCCAACCCATGCGGTCTGCTTCCATCCATAGGATCGTTTCTAGTGCATTATTTGGGACCACTTCAAAATAAAATGTTCCGTCTTTATTAGTTCCTCCATTATAAGTACCACCGGCATTATATATTTCTTTTGCGAATTGTTCCTTTCCTACATGCTGTGATTGTTCAAACAGCATATGCTCAAATAGGTGGGCGAAGCCTGTTCGCCCTGGTGTTTCTCTATTAGAACCTACATGGTAATTTATGGCCACACCAACAATCGGATCGGATGTATCCTCATGCAGAATAATGGTTAGTCCGTTATCCAATTCATATTTTTCATAATCGATTTTAAATGGGGTGCTTGGGCGTTCATTGCAACTAATAAAAACAAAGGTTGTAATGATTCCAAACATGATTTTTTTCTTAAACATAGATAATTTCCTCTTAAGCCGATTTAATTATTTGTGAACAAACGGTTATTCTGGTTGTTCCCCTGATAGATAAAAATTACAGCATTCGGTTTTCTGAACATATTAAAATAACCGCAGTGTATTCAAATTAATTTGGGGATTTTGACTACAACTTTAGATAGATAGTATGCGAAAGGCACATAAAAATAAAAACCCTATCTCAGTTTCCAAAGATAGGGTCTCTAAATTTTTAAAAAGATAATTAAATTAGAAAGAGTAGGTTAAGCTTAAGTTTACCATTGAATATTTTGTGCTCATTTCAATACCTAATCCTAAATCGTCTCCTTCATCCATTTCTTCTGATTTCAAATCATGAATAGTGTATAATAGTTCTACACCCAATGGAAATACAGGGGGCTTGAATCTTAGACCCCCACCGTAAGCCAATCCAGCTTCCATACCATCCTCTAATGGTTTCGAATAACCGGCACGAATAATGCCACGGAAAGTAGGTAAGCCAACAGGTATTTTTACAACTCCATAGGCAAAAACCATATTGAGGCCATTTTCTCCACCTGCAGTGTATTCAGCACCTACACCCAGCAAACTGAGGAGCATTTGCTCATAGCCTAATGTGAAACCCATTCCATCAATACTTTCAGATTCTGACATAGACATGCCTGCTAAACTTGCTTCCATACTCACGTTTCTAGATACATCAGCGCCGATTCGAAGTTGCGCAAATGCCACAGAGAAAAATAAAGTTGATATTATGCCAAGTTTTTTCATTTGAATTGTATCCTTCCTTGGGGTTGTTATAACCCAAGTTAAAACAAAATTATTAAAGGAAAAATGAAAAATATAATTTGGACAAAAAACATAGAGAATTGAAACCCTAGTGCGTATATAGTGATTTCGATCCTATTTGAATATCTTTAAAATTTTCTAAATTGTCTTCATTGAGTTTTTAAATATAAATTAGAATCTAACAAAAGTTTAGTAAAAGAATTTTTAAAAAGGAGTAATTATCAAAAAAGAAACTCAATTTTTATTGGTGAATATAATAGGTGGCATTGTAGTTCTTGGGGGCTATGCCTTTACACTAGTCTCTAATCCAGAAACGAGGAATGACTTGTGGGGTGGAATTCCTGAGAGTTGGAAACCATTGTATACATTATCGATGTTTACTTCTGCTTTTGGATATTTATATGCTACATACTATTGTGCTTTAAAAGGCGGTTTAGATGCTCAATTTTTTTGGGGGAAGTACAAAGCATCCATAATGACTATTCTCATTGCAATATTTCTCTTTTCGTCATCCTTCTGGATACATTCTACTTTTTCTTACATTGATTCGCCCACTCAAAACCAATGGCTTTTCATTCAGGTGGAATTATACACAACTGCATTTGCTCTAATCTTATTTACACTTGGTTTGGCTAGTGCAAAAGGTGTCGAAAATAAATTGAATCATAAGATTGCCGTTATCGGAAGCGCATTAATTACCTTTCATTGCCTGATTTTGGATGCAATTATTTGGACATCGAAATTTCCCAAATATCATCTACACTAAACTGGTACTAGAAGTGGCGAAAATTGCGTAATTCGGATAGTAAAGTATCTTGATATTTGGATATGAAAGAAAATTTTACAGGCTGTATTGAACCAACAGAAGATTATTATGGGAATCTAAATGAAACGCCTCTGGCTCATATCATTTGCAGTATTAGTTTTCTCTTGTGATGATAAAGAGGAGACAGTTGACTGTAATATAAAGGCAACATTGAAAGACTATACAGGTATGGATGGTTGTAAATTTGTTCTGGTGCTGGAGAATGGAGGAGTACTTGAAATGGGAGATTTTGATGAGGAGCCTAACTTCAAATTCAACGATGGAATGAAGGTTAGCATCTCTTACGAAGAGATGCGAGACATGGCGAGCATCTGTATGGTGGGTCCCATCGTTAGAATTATGTGTATGAAGATAATATAATGACCTTTACAAGAAAGTACACTCATTGAAACGCCTCTGGGTCATATTATTTGTGTTTCCTCTTTTTGCTCAAGAATTAGAAGAATTAAATGAGCAGATTGCCATTGTACGTTATGAAGGGGCTGAAATGAATGATTATCTAACTATTGCTTTTTCTTGTGCAGATGCAGACGCTTACTGTCCTGACTTTGATGCTTCAGAAAT